>Ga0307515_10004201_pt1 | contig 29966 bp, 12 predicted proteins | sample 17_EM_MG_FD_194513 | JGI IMG/M metagenome (GOLD analysis project Ga0307515, IMG submission 194513) | Populus trichocarpa ectomycorrhiza microbial communities from riparian zone in the Pacific Northwest, United States - 17_EM | ecosystem: Host-associated > Plants > Roots > Unclassified | place... | reverse complement strand
AAATAAACCATCTTAATTGGGGACTACTCTACGTGCCTATTAATCTTCCTACCGCTAAGCTCTTTATATTTATTAATAGATTATTTATAAATAATAAAGATTTTAGCTCCTAGTTAGGATATAAGATTATTATCGCGAATAAATTTACTAAAGAGAATAACTTTATAATCTATGGCAATCTTATTTATTAGAGCTTAACTAAAAGCAAGCGCATTACCCGAAGTATTTTAGCGTTAGAGATATATAAAATAGTTAGCAGAGTTAATATAGTAATTGCAATTGGAACTACCCTAAAGATAATTATAGATTAACTTAAACTTCCCGTTATCCCTATAATTATATACACTAACTTATATTCCCTCTATAAGTGTTTAGTTAAGCTTAGTATTATAAAAAAGAAGCGCCTTATAATTAATATTATAGCACTTTAATAATCCTATAAGCGTTAAGAACTCTTTAAATTTTAATAAATTAATGGCTAAGATAACCTAGTAGATATAATAACGAAGGCGAACCTAAATAAGGCACTAGAGATGTTTATTAATATAAATACTCTACGTGTACGAGTTAAAGGTTAGGTTAAAAGGGAGGCCCTAGAAATTTCTTAGTTACGTAAGGTCTTAAGATATCTAGGAACTTTAACTAGCGGTTAAAGTTATTTAATTAGTTAGATTCTCTTACTAAGACTTTTTTAGAGGGGGGAGTATAACATTTTATAGACCCTAACTTAACCCAGCTAATTAGGATTTTCTATCCCCGGGATAGAAAATCGCTATTGGCTCGCTTACTACTAGCGCCTTAGCGGCCCTCTAAATAAGATATCTACCTACGACTCCTAAGTAAGAAAGCACTACGTGCTAAGAGGCAAATTTTAGGACAGCAAGACTTATATTATAATGGCAATAGTAAGTAAGGAGGATTAATATTTATTACGCTAGTCGAGCGGTATATATATATAGATGGCAACCGCAAAAGAAGAGTTGCTAGTGTTAGGAATATAGGTAAGTTGCCATTACGCGAGGCAAGTTGCCGTTACGTGTCGCCGCGGCACTAGCGTGGCGAGGAGCCTTGGGCTCCTCGCCCTTCCTTAAGCAGGAGGATGACATATAGAATAACAATTATTATACTATCTACGAACCGTAGCTACGTAATATCACCTTGTGTAACCAATAATAATAACTAAGGAAAAGGCTAACTTTAAGCTTATAAAATAGCTCTAAAAGGAAGGTTATATTATAACTTCTAGAGCTCCTTTTTAAGCATCTAATAAGCAGGAGATCGACGGTCTTATTATAAGAGGAGTCTTTAAATTTAAGAAGTATAACCCTACTAAGTTCGACAAAGTTTATATCTTTAAGTTAAGAATAGTTAACAAGATTAAAGGTAAAGCTATTAACGCCCTATCTAAGAAATTAAGGCTTATTATTTATAAGATATTACTTAGGCCTATACCTAATTAGAGACGCACCCTTAGCGCTTAATATTAGTATAACTTTTAGAGCAAATTTGTTACTAATATCCTGAAAATATAATTATAGTTATACTTAAGCCATTATATAGAATTATAGAGGTAGGAACTTATTAGTAGGCTATCTACAGCAAGCACTATAAAGAGAAGCTTTTAATAACTACTTTTATATTTAACCTATACTTCCTAATTATAACCACAGAAACTCTATTTAGAATTGTTAGTATATAAACTAATAATATAATTATCTTAGGAGACAACCAATTCTTAGCTCTTAAAGAAGATAAGTTAGTAAAGGTAAATCTTATAGTAAAGCCAAAGGAAAAGCTTAATTTAATAACACTATTACTCTTTAATAGATGCACCCTCTCCCTAAACAAGGATTCTATTACTTTACGCTAGAAGGGTTAAGGTAAAAAGATTAACGTTATTAACGCTAATTCTCTAAAGTAAGGATATATAAAGTAACGCGCTTATAGAGCTTATATTGCTTCTATCTATCAACCTAAGGCTTTATTTAATCTCTCTATTACTGCCTAATACTAGGAATTAACTAAGGATAACGTTCTTGCCCTAAATAAACGTCTTTTCTAGTAAATAAACCATCTTAATTAGGGACTACTCTACGTACTTATTAATCTTCCTACCGCTAAGCTCTTTATATTTATTAATAGATTATTAATAAATAATAAAGATTTTAGCTCCTAGTTAGGATATAAGATTATTATTATAAATAAATCTACTAGAGAGAATAACTTTATAATCTATAGTAATTTTATCTATTAGAGCTTAACTAAGAGTAAGCGCGTTACTTAAAGCGTCCTAGCGTTAGAGATATATGGAATAGTCAGTGGAGTTAATATAGTAATTATAATTGGAACTACCCTAAAGATAATTATAGATTAACTTAAACTTCCCGCTATCCCTATAATCGTATACACCGACTTATATTCCCTCTATAAGTATTTAGTTAAGCTTAGTACTATAAAGAAGAAGCGCTTAATAATTAATATTATAGCACTTCGGCAATCCTACGAGCGTTAAAAACTTTTTAAGATTTAATAGATTAATAGCCAAGATAACCTAGTAGATGTGATAATAAAGGCGAACCCAAATAAGGCACTAGAGACGTTTGTTAACACAAATACTCTACATATATAAATTAAAGGTTAGGTTAAAAGGGAGTAGGAGTATAATATTCTATAAACCCTAACTTAAACCAGTTAATTAGGATTTTCCATCCCTGGGATAGAAAATTGCTATTAGCTTGCTTACTACTAATACCTTAACGGCCCTCTTAATAAAATATCTACCTATAACTCCTAAGTAAGAAAGCACTATATACTAAGAGGCAAATTTTAGGATAGCGAGACTTATATTATAATGGCAATAGTAAGTAAGGAGGATTAATATTTGTTACGCTTGTTAAGCAGTATATATATATAGATAGCAACCGCAAAAAAAGAGTTGCTAGTGTTAGGAATATAGGTAAGTTACTATTATATAAGGCAAGTTGCTATTATATATTGCCGAGGTACTAGCGTAGTAAGGAGCCCTAAGCTCCTCGCCCTTCCTTAAGTAAGAAGAATATACAATAACAATTATCATACTACCTACAACTTGTAGATACGTAATATCACCTTATATTACTAATAATAATAGTTTCTTACTAATAAAATAATATAGGCCTAATCTGTTTATAAAGCCGCAGCAAATAAAAAACAAACCCTAGTACTAGCCTACTAAATTAGTAATTTTATCTAGCTAGATATAAGAAACCTAAATATAAAACAACCTGCTAAGAAACTTAATTAGAAAAACGCTGGCCCTTATAAAATTAAAAAGGTTGTTTTCTCTTACGCCTATTAACTAAAGCTCCCTAATACGGTTAAAATCTACCCCGTATTCTATACGTTAGTCCTTTGCCCTATTACCCCTATATTAGACGCCCTACCCAGATAAACACAAGACCCTCCCCTACTAATTAAAGTGGATGGTAAGAACGAGTACTTTATTAAAAGAATTAATAATATTAAGTATAAGAAATGGAAATGCTAGAATATATACCTTATAAAATAGAGAGGCTTTATTAAGCCCTTATAGGAACCTATTAAGCCCTTATGGGAACCTATTGACTTTATAGGACTTATATAAGCTATAGAAAACTTTTATAAACTCTATTTAGAACTACTATAGCCCTATCTTATAGAAGCTTAAGTTTAAAGGGGGGGTACTATTACGGGACACCTCTGTAACACCTTATACACATTTACCTATTTCTACTAACTTAGTAACTAGAGACTAACCATAAAATAGCATTTTAATAGCAATCTACGGCAATCTGACGGCAACTTACTATATTCTACTATATTCTACTAAGTTTTATTAAGTTTTACTAAATCCTGCTAAGTTCTGCTAGGACTACTACCTAAATCCTATTTTGCTCTATATACGTATTAACTAAGCAACTAAGTCTATAATATGCACCCTTTTTTCCCGCTTTCCTACCTTTTTTTCTTACGTAACGTCTTGACCTTATTATATAGTTTATGTATATAGCTTAATAATATCTACTTTGCTATATATTATCGTCGCTTATACTTACTCCGTAATAGGTAGGGAGATTATAAGGGCTTATCCTAGAAGGGGTTTGGAAAGGTATTAGTATACCACTATATATTATCTATCTATCTAACCCTTACTTTAAACTCCTAAAAAATCTTAATAAGGAAAAAATATAATTAGAGAAAAGATATAAGGATTACTAGAAGATTTATTAGAAGCCTATTAAAAGCATATTAGTAACTACCTAGGCTAATATAAGGATTTTTATATAACTCTACTTCTAAGCCTTTATACTAGTCTATAATTAATTACAAGTATTATAAGTAATTTAGTGTTCTAGTATAGTTCCGTAAAACCTTTTAGTATAGGATTTAACGTATAGAGCCTTAGCTTACTGTTGTCTTTAACTACTAAGATATAGTCTATAATCCTTTTCTTATAATCCCCTACGTCACTAACGCATTACTCCTATATTTGCCCTTAGGCTATTAAATATAGTTAAGATATTAATTAGTTAGTTAAAGAGACTTATCTCTTAAGATTTGGTATATATAGTTTTAAATCTAGTGGTCCTACGCCGTATATTTAGTATAGCTCTACTACCTAGTAAATAGGGACACTTTGCGATAGTAACTGTAGCTATTATATAATTGTTAAGAACGTCTATAATATTAATCTTTAATACTATAATATCGTTTTTTAGGTATAATTTAACCTATATACGTCTTTAATTAACGTCTTAATTGCCTTCCCCTAGCCGCGTAGTTAGTTTTTATAAGGAAGTAATGGTTAAATAACTTATACGCGTACTTTCTTCTAAATAGCGCTATTATAACGGAGTTATATTAGTAAGGTTGCGGCTATTTACTAGAAGGGTATTGGAAGGTAAAGTATAAAGACACCTTACTTATCGAGCTGCTCTTTTCCTTAAACACCTTACTTCTCGCCATTAACTGTCGTCCAATTTTAGACGTATCTTTAATATATCATTAAGATTTTCTTCTTTTTTATTAATAATTTAATATACCTCTTCGTTCTTTTACTAACTGCTCTTTTAAGTAGATTCTATAACGTATTTTAGCCTTACCTTTATATATAAAACCCTAACCTCCGCTAACTCGCAACTAGTGCTAGTCCTACCTAAATAATTTTGCCTATATATCTTTAAAATATTAGAAATCCAATAATAGGATTCTAGAGGCTTATAATAAGATATACTGCGTTAGATCTAATACCTTTAGTCCTTATAATTAATATATACGTACTAAGAGCGGCAGTTACATTAAGGTAAGCTTTTCTATTCTTAATAAACTTCTATTACTAACTTTAAGCTTTAATAGCCTAGACCTAAGTGGCGACGTTTATTTAATATTCTTAACTACTATATTGCCCGGGCTCTTTCTTATTTTTAGCGTAAATACTAAATAACTTAGTTAAATTTAAGACTATACCACAGCTATTTATACCGCCTATAATTCTTAGTAAGCTAGCTAGTAACGCCTAATATTATTATTATTCATTGCTTAACGTCCAATTCGGATCCCTATTGGGCCCACGCGGACTACTCCTTATATACATATAGGGAGAAAACTCTATTTAAGAAAACCCCGTAATCCATCTCCCCGCCTTTTGGGACTCGCCTACGTGGCGCCTACGGGGCACCTGCGAGTTACCTGTGGTGCTCTACTACCTTACTTTTTAACCTTTTTAGGAACCACTGCTGCCGTAATAAGCCTACGGACGCGCTAGTATTGTAAACTTTACTCTACTACTGTAGAGTTATTAGGGGGCGCCTAATACCTACCCCATTGCCTTCTATTACTATTTCTCTTATAACCCGGAACTAGTTTAGTACATTTTAGCTAATAAGCTACTAGGTAACCGCCTTAAGACCTTTTTATATTAAGAGCAGTGTATTATAGTTCTCTATGCTAGCTACTAAGAGCATTACTTCTTAGTTAGTGCGTAAGGGGCATAATAGTATTACGTGTTTTAGTGTCTGTCTTAGCTAGCTATATTCGCATCTTAGGCTACCTACTAGGACGCCTACCTAATAGAGCTAATCTTTTAATCCTATTATTCCTGTTCTTAGGAGTGTTGCTATTATATTTTCTGCCTTTATTAGGCCTTCTCGGAGCCCTTAAGTATTTACCCCCCATGGCGTTAACTATGCTATAGCTTAGGTTACTCTTGCCTAAGTTAGCCTCTATACCTTTAACTCCTATATACCTCTCCAGCGCTAGTCCAACCAGTATTATATTGCGGTTAATAGTTTCCTAGCGTTCTTTTATACTCTACTTTAGCTCCTTTCTCTTTCTTACTATTATCTTTACTGGCCTCTTACGCGTCTCCCTTCCTCCTCTATATAGGCCTGGGCCCTAATACTACACTATTCTTCTTCTACTTTCTTTACCTGTTTCTCTAGTATATCTTCCCTACTTTAGGGTTATTAAATTATTCTCCTATAAGGCACCCTAGGGTCCCTCCATAGTTTATTTAGGCGTGTCTTGATATACTTTATAATATTAGAGTTACGTTCGTTTTATGCCCTTTACATTACGGCGGCTTCAATATGTAGTTATAAGGGGGGGATATTAGCTTCCTTCTTAAGAAGTACTGCAGCCGTTCGCTTATACCCGCCTATTATACTCCGGAGGCATACTATCTAGACCTTTTAGAGTAGTTTAAGGAGTAATTTAGGGGGGCCCTTCTCAGTTTCACTAATAGCCCAGATACTAAATCTATACGTTATAGTAGGCCGGACAACTACTATATATGGTAGGCGTGACCTCTAAAAGCATAGACCCTATATAGAATTAACGATCCTAGATAATATAATGTACTATACTTGGCCCTTATGGGCTACTTACGCCGCATATACGCTCCACTAAAGCTTACTATCTACCTATACTCCTAATACCCTTAGGCCCTAAACTAGTTAACCCCTAAAGCCTTAGATATAAATTATATGCTAAAGATCTGTAGATTAGTTGCGTTTTCTTATAAAATAGATTAGCTGGTATTTCTCTAGTAAGAATTGGACTCTATATTGTCTTGCCTATTCTATATAGGTGTTATAAGCTTTTTCTAGTATTCTACAGTTCTCTGCGGCTGTTGGCCCGTATATAATTAGGTTTGTATCATTAACAAAGCCTATCCCCTAGGTCGCCCCTTCTTCGAAGGAGTCTAGTAGGTTACTTATAAAGAAAAGGAAGAGTATAGGCGAGAGGGGTAATCCTTATAGTATTCCTGTTATAACTGTAATAGGGGGGCTCTAGTATCCGCTAAAGACTAATAATATTTCTTTCTGGCCTATAAACCCTTAAATAAATTATATAATCCATTCTAGGAAGCCCTTTGCCCTAAGGATGTATAGGAGGCGCTTATAGGGTATGTTGTCGTAGGCACCACTAATATCTAGGCTAAGCATTAATACTACAAAGTCCCTTCGCATCACCTATGCAGATTTAATGGTAGCAGCGAGTAGCGTAAGTGCTAATAGCGTTAAGCGGTTCTTTCTTACCCCTATTTAGCTTTATAGTAATAGGGCGTGTTCCTTAGCCGTGTCTACTATATAGTCCGCTATAACCTTTTCTAAGATCTTGCTAAGGGTGTTTTCTAGGGCAATAGGGCGGTAGCTTCCTAGGATTAAGTAATCTGCTTTACCTTCTTTCCGTAAAATAACCGTCGTTATAGATCTTCTAAGTCACGGGTAGTAGCCTATAGTAAAGTATACTCTAGCTATATCTGCAAGCCAGGGTGCTATCCCTTAACCCGTCGGGGTCCTACGAGTAGGTGGTCTGTGCGCGAACACCAGACTTAAGACTACGCGTGCTCTATATAGAATTCAACCATTAATTACACCACCACCATGCCTTGCAATCGCGCTAGAATTGATGCAGACCTTGTTCAGAAGACTTAGTATAACGTTCCACCAAATAAGACGGCGAAAATACCCCCCCCAAAGCCCTGGCCGCTGCCCCATTTCGAACCTCTCTATATTGACAATTGGGACGACCATGGCTCACCAAACCTCCCCTCAGACGTTGATCAGCATGATCCTTATAAGCTATTTAGCTTATTCTTTACAGAGGATATTATAAATAAGCTTGTGGAGTGGACGAATAAGCACACGGAGCTTTATCCTTCGCATAAGGAAACGGAGCATGCGCGCCTATGGTAGCCAATATGTAAGGAGGAACTGTACGCGTACTTTAGTGTGCTTATTTATATAGGCATTACCATAAAATCGTGTATTAAGGATTACTGGAAGGATTTAGACACCTATGGCACGGAGCATATTGTTAAAAAGTACATTTTAATTGTCCGATTTTAGCAGCTTGACCGTCACTTTTAAGCCTTACCACTATGGCTAAAGGATAATATAGCACCCAAATCTACATTTAATTGAGTTAACGAGCTTGCTAAATATATTCGGCTAACCTATAGGAAGCTTTACACGCCTAGAACACACCTTGCCGTTAATGAGACAATTTAACGCTTCATAGGCCATGCACCCAAGATTATTAATATTCCATCTAAACCTACACCAGAAGGCTTTAAGATATAGATTTTAGCGAATAAGGGCTATATATTGGACTTTATGTGGCACGCAAAAGGTAATAAGAAGGGCCCAGTTGATTTAGATGAGTCTTTTATTAATAAAGGCTTTTTAAAGACGCAGGCGGTAGTTCTTGATTTGCTCCTACAAAAAGACACCAAAATAGATGAACGCCTCTACCCACCCAGAAAGCACGTTGTTTGGCTTGATAATCTATTTACAAGCGTTAAGCTTCTTAGACGACTACGAGGCCTTAGTATTGGAGGCGTAGGAACCGTTTGAATAACTAAAACATAACGTGAGGAGCAGGGGGACCTTGAAGGCGATATTGAGATAGTTATAACTATAAAAGAAAAAAAGAAAAAGAAGGTGCCTACTGAGTAAATTAGCCAGAGGCTTGTAGAGCTTAAATTGACTTATGCGGCTTAAATTCTATAGGGAGAATTATATGGCGAGCTTTCTAAAGACGGCTAGGTGATAGAGTTTGCTTAGAAAGACGCCAATGTGGTGCTTTTTATAAGTACTATTAACGACGGTAAGCTAAACGCCTCTATAATAAGGCTTAAAAGCTAATGACGTTATATATCGCCAGGTTAACAGAAGATTAAGGACTTATAAAAATGACCTACCCTCACCTCTAGCGGCGCCAAACAGACTCGGAAGGTCTTTGGTAATAAGGTATAAAAGTAGTTACTCATTCCTACCTTTATTTTCTACTACAATTACTATATATGCGGTATAGATATTGCGGATTAATTACGACAGTATTTTATAACGCAGAGGATCTATAGGCAGACTTGGAAGCCTCTATTACACTTCCTACTCGATACAGTAATTGGAAATTGCTTCCTACTATCTTCCTACCGTCCTACCGATCGTCGCGAAGGCCGTCATGACGGCCACAAGTAGTTTCGAATTAATCTACGCAACGCCTTATTCGAACGCTCGATTTGGAAGCAAAAGGCTCCTATATACGAACACGAACACCTTCCTTAACGCTCTATAGACGATATCATATGGGTTCCTACGCAGCTGCACGAGCTGATCAAGATATCTCACAAACCTGTTTACTGCTCGGCTTGCGCAACGGCTAGTAGATATACTTAGGTAGAGCATATAGGACGTCGAAAAGCTCTATTAGAGCTTTCACCAAATACTATAAGGAAGCCTCGCGATAGTAAGGAATGGGATAGGCGCAGGCGTCTTCCAAGGACGCTTTTTGGCTGCAGTATCTGCAAAATACCGTTCTGCAGGAACGACGACTGCTGGAGGCCTTATATCGAGCGACTTAACTCCAAAGAATAAACTTATATATCAATTTTGTATAAGAATTAAGTAATATCACCAACTTCGTATTCCTGAGCACGGGTCTTGATTCTATTGATTTGATTGGCTGGCCCTTATCGATAACCGTAGGACCCGAATCAACGGGTTAAGGGATAAGTAGTCCATAGGTTTTTAAGGCCTCATTTAGAATCCCATCTGGTCCTAGTACTATATTGTTTAAAAGGCGGCTAATAGTTTTAGCCATTTCCTCTATTATTATATCGCTGTTAACCCTTAGGCAAGTCACTAGTATTTCACCCGTAATATCACTAAGGTCTACTAAAGCTGGTTAAAGGAAGAACCTTTCTATAAGGATCTTTGCCTTCTTATTATTATTATTAGTAGCCTATAGTTCCCCTACTCTTTATAGGGGTGGTAGGTATAGGTCTTCTACTAGGCGCCCTACCTTTTTCTTTACCTATTTTGCTATAGCCTAAAGGCCCTTATTATAGGGGAGGCTTGGGTTAGAAGTATACTTATTTATAAACCGTCTCCAGTTATTCCTTGCTTCTTTCTTTAGGGTATTTTTTAACTAGTTTCTTATGTCTTTATATCGTCTCTTATCTTTAGGGTTATAGCTACTTATATATTTCCTTCTTGCTTGTTATTAGCTAGTAATAAGAACCGCGTATTATATAGACTATGCGTGTCGCGTATAGGGGCCCAGTTTTAAGACCAGGCAGTGCTCTTCTAGCCTATTTTTAATCGCTGCCTAGATCCTTTCTAGTCTTTAGTTAATTTCCTTAGGGGTAGCTAATAAGCCTCGCTCGTTTGGTATTAGGTGGATTTCTTCTAGGTCTTAAAGTTGTTGTTTAACTATATTAAGGAAACTGTCTATCTTAAGCTTCCTTATTACGTATCTTTTGCTACTTAGTTGCTCCTTAATATCCAAATCTAGCTGTATTTAGATAGGGATATAATCTAAAGCGAGTACCTATTCTTCTTTAGGGTTACACTTTTTAAGTCTCTAGTATAGGCCTTCATCTATAAATATAAGGTCAATTATACTTCTAGAGGTTCCTCATTGCTATATAATTGCTCCTAGGGGGGTGGCTAGCTTAAGGCCCTAGGTGTCTATAGCTCTTAATAGGCATTCTACCTGTTGTTTAGCAGCAATATGGATACCCCCCTACCGCGGGTAGTGGAGGTTTATATCTCCTAGTAGGATAAACTCTATACCTTTAGTTTCTAGTAAGCTTATTACCAATATAATATTCTCTATTTATAAAACCCCTTCGACCCTAGGGTTATATACATTAATAATTTATACCGGTCCCCTATATATCTAGATTATTATAACTATAATATCTAGGTTAACTGCCTGCTATAACTATAAGGATAGGCTAATAGCCTTACTAATCATAAAGCATATATAAGTAGCTGCTTTTAGTTTATATAGGAGCTAGAATCCTCGGGGGCAGTATATTAATTATATGTAGGTATTATAGTACGGCTCTTATATGGCAAGGATATAGTATTTCTTTAGGTCTAGACTGTCTAATAAGGGCCTTACAAGACGGTGGTTTGTGTTGCCGTAGTTATACTGTATAATGGATAGGTGGCGGACCCCCGGTGAGGGTCCTTCGCCTCTCCTTCATTCCTTACTTCTTCTATTTCCACTTTCTCTAGGATATTTAGAACTTCTATCTCTTATATCTATACCCTAGTCGCTACTTATTTTATATAGAGCTTTCTATTCCTATATCTTATATTCCTACTAGCGCTTTTATATCTAAATCTGTTATTATCTCCAGTTCTTCCTCTACTAGTCGACTATGGGCCCTTTATAGGTTGGCTGTAAATATTATATTTACCGCGTTAAATCTAATTCTTAATTATCCTAGTTTTAAGCTTACTATAGCTGTCTATAGGAGTCTTCCTACAAGGCGTCCTCTCCCTTATGTCCCCTATGACCCTTATATCCCTATTTAGTCTAGTAATATTACGCGGCGCCGTTTCTAGCCTATTAAGGCTTAGGATAGCTGGCCTAGCCCCCCAATATTAAAGGTAGGAAACGCTAGGAAGGCACCTACGTCTCCTTAGCTTATCGCCTATTATTTCTATTTATATAACCTAGCGTGCAGTTATTCCCGTAGCTGTTAAGCCCTTACCTTCCGTCTCCTGTATTTAATGCAGTTTTCTCTCTTCTACGCCTTATATATGCTTCGGTAGCAGTTTACGCATTTTATTTAGTCTTAATTTAAGCAGTGTCTTATATCGTGGGGGCCTGCATAGTGGCCGTAGCATACCTATGCTACGTATATGGATTAGGTATATCCCCATTATGCGCAGCGGTAGCATCATTTTAGGCGTAGTTTGTAGTTATAGAGCCTTACGTTATATATAAGGCCATTTATAATTATTCCTTTTTAGATAAGGAGTTTTTGCATTCCTGGTGTATATATACTGATAATAAGGAAGCCATGCGTTCAACCGGCGTCTCCCTAGCGAGTCTTTAGCAACCCTTATGTCCTCTTATTATTCTTATTATTTGCTTAGTTTGCATTTTCCTATTAAAGCTATTAGATTTGGGTAATCTTAAGACCTAGTATAAGGCGTTCCGTTTGCTTTACTATCTCTTATATAGTTGCTATATTGTCCGCCTAGCGTCCCTTTTCTACCCTAAGGCTTATAGGAACTGCTAAGACTTTAACTAGGTAATCTTCGCGGAGCACTTTTATGCTAATACGTTCTCCTAGCCTGTCCCCTACTCTTACGGCTTATTCCTTTACCTATTAGTCCTTTAGGGTAACTTTAATATCTCCGCTCCTAAGGTGTTAGACTATAACTGCGTTATAGACCTCTTTATAAATCTCCGTAAGGACTTCTGTTTCTAATTATCCCCTAAGCCCCTCTACTTTTTCTATATTTGGTCGTATTATAATTATATACCCAGTTATTATCTTAAGGGGGGTGGGTTCCCTATATTATGGAAGCACAGCTACGGCAGCCTAGGTGCGGTTCGCCGATAAGGGGGGTTTTTATTTATTTTTAATTTTGTTTAGCCGTTAGAGGATTTAATTAAGGGTTTACTAGAGGGGCGCTTAGGGTTCGCTAGACTGGCGGAGCCATTCTGCTAGCTATATTAGTTCGTTATAGCTAATAGTTACTTCCCCATAACTACGGATACTAGATACGTCCAGTAGGCTTTATATTTTGTTAGATGCCTTCTTAATAGAGGTATTTCCACTTTATGGTGTGGTATTCGCCCGTCTTTGTTGTGGAGGGCCGTTGTTAGGCGTGGATCTGGCGGTCGCGCGCGAGTGCGAACCACCGTCGGTTGACATGTGCCTCCCCTGCGATGTATGCATCTCAGGGGGATTATCTAGGTGTTTTTTCAGGGTTCTTTTAGTTGGTTTTGGTCTTTTTGGGCCAGGTGCAGCAAGAGCTCCTTTCTCTATTAACGCCTAATATAAGAGTAAGGTTAGTATACTAAGGATAGGGTAAAGGATAGGGGTAATAAAAAGAAGGTTGCTATCTACTATAGGAAGGAGTTTATATATACATGTTAAGTTTTAAGAAAGCATAATATAATGCGGTATTAGGTAGGTTATCCTTTAGGTACCTAGTAGATAGGTAACTAATAGTTACTATAGTAAGGTCTCAGTGGTTCTAGACTATACCAGCTAGCTAATATCTCTATTTATTCTAGGCTTAAGCGTATATTTATTAACTATAAGCTTACACTATAAGAGCTTTATTAGTATTAGTTTAGACCTAATATTAGTATTAAGCGTTTAAGGATCTCTGCCCTAGCTACACCTTATTATCCTACCCCTGTTTTTATACCTACTTATACCCCTACTAAGGGTTCTAAATCTTATTCTTATTAGCCATCCCTTAGAGGGCTAAAAGATACTAATCCTACTCCTAAGGATAAGGCATAGTGGCTTTTTAGATTAGGCATTTAGGATTTATTCTTATATATAGTAGTAATTAAGGACCTTAATTAGGTATTTAGGAAGGCCTTAGAAGCCCTAGAAATAATATTCCTAATATAGATTAATAAATAGAAATGCAATTCTAGTAAAATGCCCTATTAACTCTATGCTATATACATAAAAAGGCTAAGGACCTATTCTGCCTTAGGCTATAGCCCTAATCCTTATAGTTTTTAGAGCTTATCTATTCTATATCCGATTTAACCTATTTACTCTTTTTACAAGCTTTCTTTATAGGTCGAGATAACACTATAGTATTAGAGCGCTTTCTGCAATTTATAAATTATAGACCTTAGCCCTAATATTCTTTTAGAACATCTTTATAATAATTAAGGTAATCCTCTAGTTCCTATATAGAGTCCTTAGCGGGCTAGCCTAGCCATTTAACTTTATATTAAAGCTTATTCTTAACAGACTTATAGCGTAGTATAGCTTTAACCTTATACTACTCGCCCACTACCTTAGGGTGTTTAATTAGGCCTAGACGAAAGTTCTTTTCTAGTAGTAGTCTGTACTATAGCTCTAGTAGGTTTATATAAAACACTAAATATATATAGGCTATAAATAGGGGTAGCTAAAGACGGTAGGTTAGCTTACTAATTTATTCCTTAATTTAAAAGGGACCTAGGTATCTTATATTAAGCTTCTTTAATAGTTAACGGGTTTTAATATTTGTTAAATATAATAGAACCTTATCGCCTACTCCAAAATGCTTATTTTAGTGCTTGCGGTTATACCAAAGTCTTTACTACTTTTAGGCATCTTATAGGCTCTGCTTTGCATACTTTTATTACTCCTATTTCTAAAGGTATCCTTATACTCTTTAGTAGATGTCCTTAGACTTCCTAGTAGGATCCTATAACTAATTATACGGCCTTAGCTAGTAATTATTAAGTATACTATTAAACCCTAATAGTTAAACGCTATAGGTAATTTAGATTAGTGTAAATCAATATAACAAATGTTGCTTTAGGTTATAAGCGTACTCCGTGTACAGAAGTAGCTTATACCAATTATTTTACTAGTAGTTTAAATATATTTGCAGGTAAGACTCTAGTTCCTAGTTCTAGCGTTTTATTTATCCGTCCGTCTATAAATAGAAAGCCGTACTATAATAGTGGTCTATCTTTAAATGGAAGCATAGGTCCGACTAGTATTAGCTTATAAAGACGCTGCCCCTATTAGTAATAATAGAGTGCAGCTAATTTACTTTAAGAAAGTATTTCTCCTTAATTAGGTTGGCGAGCTTTTATATATTAATTATCTTATTAATAGGAAGGTATTAGACGTACTTTAAAAACCTATTAATAAGTATAAGAATTAAATTATATATTCGTCCTTAGCTATCTTTAGATATTGGGAGATCCGAAATAAAGTCTATAGTATAATATTGCTATAGCTTACTAGCAGGGGGAACTAATTTAAGTAGACCCTATAGCTTATGCCTATAGATCTTATATACTTAACACTTATTATAATGGCTAATGTACTCCTTTACTTCCTAATTAAGCCTTAACTAATAGTATTTACGTTAAAGTAATTCCACTATTTTTACTTAACTATAGTGGCCGCCTAAAGGATTATTATAATTCTTTATAAGAATCTTCTGTTATAGATTTGCTTCTTATAGCACCCAAACCTTACCACCTTTACGTAATAGGCCTATTAGGTCTAGTTCCTAATAATAGCACCTAGTAGCTTCCTTTCCGTTACGTTTCTAGTTTATTTCCGTATTAAAAATAGCATAGAAATCGTCCCTCCGTTATACCTTATAGATAAGATTTATTAACCTTTTAGGTAGTTCCTAGGTAAAATCTATTTTATCCTATACTGCTCTAAGTATAAGACTAGATAGTACTATAGATCTTATAACTCTTTAATACATATATATTAGAAAGGCCGCTATAAGGTTAAAGTCCTTTAGTTATTATAGGGCTCCAAGTTCTAATTACTCTATAGCTTTGCTATTAGCTTAAAGGGATAGCTTAGTAATTAGGGATGGGATATTACTAGGTTCTAAGAATATATTGGGGACGTCCTATCTAGGTATATTTAGACCCTTATTAGTAACGGACTGGGTACTAGCTAAAACATTAGTAGAAACTAATAGGGCTTATATCGCCTAAGACTTAGTATATAGAGTTATAGGTATTTAAGCATCCTATACTTAGAGCTTATTCTATAATATAGGGAGTAAGATATTTATTATCTGTTTTCCTTCTCCTGTTTTAAAGCCTTTAGTATAGTCTAGCCGTTATAACGGTCTATTAGTAGGGTTATTTTCCCCTAGCTTATATTTAATCTTAAAATTAAATTACGTAAGCTTCTCTGCCTATTTGGCTTATTAAGGTATAAGCTCCTTTATAGTTATAAAGTAGCGTAAATTATAGTAATTTAAAAGTATACGAGTAGTATAGCTCGCGTACTTAAGGTAGTATTGCCACTGTTAAAGCAGTTAACTATAGCCAGTAGTTCCTTATCGTAGGTATAATACCTAACTTTAGGCCCCTAAAATTTTCTATTATAGAATACTACTAGTTTCTAGTAGAGCTAGGTAGTGTTTAAATGCCTATTAAGTTATAATAGGATACTAGTAAGAGTAAAAATTAATATATTAGTAATTATTATTAATAGCTAATTTAGGTTAAAATACCGTAGTAATAGAGCTTTTATAAACTTTATATAAAGTTTCTAAAAGGCCTCCTAAACCTTTCTAGGCCATAACTATAGTTTATACTATTTGGTTAGTCCCTTTTTAGTTTTCTTCCTTACCGCCTTTAAGCTTTTTACTCCTTAGGTTAGGTTTTAGAAAGCTTTTATAATATAGTTAAATAGGTATTAAGTAATATCTAAGTAGTTATAGATAAAGCGCCTATAGAAATTAGCAAAGCTTAAAAACACTTAAATATTCTAGTAGCTCTCTAGCTCTAGCCACTCCTAGATTATCTACACCTATACTAGGTCTATAACTACACCTATAGGTATTATAATATAATCCAGAAACTTAACCTACTTAGTATTAAAGATATACTTTAACGCCTTAGCGTAGAGGCCCTAATTATCTAAACGTTCTAGCACTTTATGGATATATTACTTATACTAATCCTTATCTTCTAAGTAAATTAGGATATTATCTAAGTAAATAACGTATATACGGTTAACTAGTCCCCCTAAAACTCTATAAATATATAATTAGAATATTATAGACGTATTAGCTAGCCCAAAAGGTATTACTAGATACTTAAAGTGGCCGTATTAAGTCTTAAAAGCGGTTTTTTACTTATCCCCTTCTTTAATACGGAGCCTATAATAGGCGTCTTATAAATCCAACTTTATAAAGATCTTTACCCTAAATAGTTAATCCAGTATTTTACTAACTAGTAGTAGTAGGTAACGGTTTTTAATTATAATCTTATTAAGACCGTAATAGTCTATATATAGCCTTATAGTTCTATTTAATTTTAAAATAAAGAGGATTAGCGCGCCTGCCGGCGACTTACTAGATTAAATCTATCCCTTTTCTAGTAAGCTATTAAGGTACTCTTATAGAATCTTAAGCTCTTTACGCAAGAGGTTATAGATAGGAAGGTTCAGCGGTTATTTACCTTCTTCTAGATTAATTATATAATTATACTCTAAGTTCTATAGTAGGACTTTAGCTTTCCTACCCAAAAATACCCTTAGTAAGTCCCTTAGGCCTACTAGAATATTTAATAAATTAGGGTCGCGTTTATTCTTTATATTATTATTAAGTAGGTCCTAAAGCTCCCTTAGGATACTTACGGGCAGTATTATATACCATGGTGGTTATTTATATATAGTTGCTATTATACATTATACCATTATATATAGTAGCTAGTAAAGGGTAAGAAATTCTTTAATATAATATTTAAGGTGTTAAAGTATACTCTTTATATATTACTTAAGCTAGAGTAACCTATAGTAGTTAAAGTATCTTATAAGATCCTTAAGATCGCCGCCTTCTTATAATATCTCTGTAACCTATTTAGTAATTCCCTATAGGGTCTCTATTATAAAGGGGTTATTACCTATACTAGGCTCTATACCTATCTTATTATTAAATAGGGGTTAAATCTAATACTCCTTTAGATATAGAGCGTACACTATTTTACCTAGGGCTACATTCTCTAGGATATTCTTTAGGCTTATTAGTAATATACACCCTTCTAAATCCTTATTATTCCACTATTTAAAGGCTCCTATTTTAAAGTATATCTTAGGATCTACTTCTATAAGCTAAGGGTATCTAAGGATAAGGTTATAACCTATAAAGTTAGCCGCCTAAAAGGGTTGCGGGCTAACTACCTTAGTGCGGTTATATATATTGGCTACTAATACTATAAGCTTATAGGCACTGTATAGTTTAATCTAATGCTTATCTAGAAAGCCTATAATAGGTTTCCGCTACCTTTATAATAGGATAAGCTTATACTCTTATACTAAATCATATTATATAAGATTAATTTTAGCGCTGCTATTATATAGTGCTTAAAACTAATATATCTTACCTATAAGGAGTATTATTTCTAGCTTAATAGCGATATAAAGAGTCTCTTTTTTTTTTTATATATCTTGCCCTAATTATAGCTAAAAAAGGTCCGTAACTAGGGCTTTTCTTTTTTTAGATTATTAGTATAGTTATTGCCCTACTTGTTTTTCTAATAAAATTTACCTTTAGAGTTTTTTCTTAACTTCTTAAAGTATTCCTATAAAGGTGCCAAATAGGTATTAGGTTAGCCCTAGGAGTCTTTTCTATTATTTAAGATTTCTAACCTTAACCTTTTTAAAGTTCTCTTTAAGAACGGCTTCTTTAAAGGTTAGGCCTACCCTATATTACTACTAGAGTACCTACGCTTTTAGTAACCCCTTAGCTTTCTACTAAAAAAGGTCTAGTTTATTACCATATCTTTAGCGTTTAGAACTGCTTATTTAAAATCTATATGTATAGTAATCCGCAATAAAGCTCCTACGCGCTTTACTTTATTATAAATTACTAGCTTAATTCTAGCCTAAATAAACCCAATCTTCTCCTTTTTATAAATACTACCGTCCTTATTTTTAAAGGGCTTTAGATTTATCTGTTAAGTATAAGTTTCTATAAAGTTTATAAACTAGTAAAAGTTATAGCGGTTAAGCTGCGTCCTATTTTAGAATAGCTTTATATTATTATATTATATAATATATAGATCTTAAGTCTATTTCTTTAGAAAGGTTTATAGCTGTAGCTATATAGTAATTTACTCTTTATTAAGCTAATTAAGTATAATCTAGTTTAGCAATCGGTCTTCAATCTTGCTAATAATCTAGCGTATACGCTCTTTAGTATTATTTTATATTATTAGTATCTTAAAGAAGTTATCTACCTTACGAACCTAATTGTCTAACTACTAGGCGTTAGGTTTATAGTGGAGTTTTAAACTACTAAAGGCCTTAGCTAGTTAGTCTATATCCTTTTTCTATTTATAGTATAGGTAACTCTTTAAGTCTTCTATACCTTTTTAGGTAGGTACTAAGTAGCTCTTAGGAAGCCCTTAGTCTTAACTAGGTTATAAAAGATTTTATTTAGCCTAAATTAAGCTCTACTAAATTAAGATCTACCCCTAAAGGTTTCTAATATATTTATTAGTGGCTCCTTCCTATATAGCTTCCGAGAGCCTTATAGTAGCTTCTTAATATCTATTTTAAAGAATATTAGTTTAGGGCTCTTAACTTTCTAACTTTAGCCTTAGGGAAGCTCTGGCTATAGAGGTAGTATTAGTACTAATAGCTAGTATAGATTTCCCTATAAGGCTTAAGTCTTAAGTTAATAGTTAATAGTTAATTTAAGCTACCTAAAGGGGTAGGCCCGCTTAGCTTATAGGCAGTCTATATACCGCTACTATACTAATTATAGGCCGGTGGTCTTTTAGGAGGGTTTTAGTTAGTTCTCTAGTTAAACGCGTTAGTGTATTTCTTTAGTATTTCTAGCTTAGGGGAAGATCTTAAAGTTACCTCTAGCGCTTAATCTTTTAATTAGTTTAGGTAGGGCTAAAGGGGTTCTAGCTGCTTTCTAGCAGTATTATAACTATTATAGAGGGTATCTATATTTTCCTTAGCATTATTAGTAACTATAGGTATACGGGAGTCTTTAAGCTCCTAGAGCATTTAGGTATTAGGGCTTGTTTAGCCGTCTTACCTAGAGGGTTATAATGTCGCAATATCTTGCTATTGGAGTGACCTTCCTACTTTAGCGCGACGGCTTTCTATAAGGTGCCTGTGGAGTTTCCATTTAGGTTATTACGAGATTTTTAAGGGAGAATAGTAGTTATAAATAAAAGATATAAATAAATAATCTAGTCCTTAAAGCTAACTACCCTTCTAAAAGGAGTAGGAAGGATTTAAATATAAGGGGATCTTATAGATAGGGGGCTATAAGGACATAATTGTGGAACAGGATAGATTGGTGAGAGAGACGAATCCTTAAGGAGGTAAGGCCTCTGGGATCGTGGAGACTATATACTACGAGCACGTGCCTCCGGCACGTGACCGGCGACCATCCGAGGGGCGTCCGGGGGTTGTCCTGAGGGCAACCCGAGGTGTCCGCAATAATATCCCTTACATTACTTCTAAACCAGTCTTCCGTATCTCCAACACCTACTCCCCTCATTAATCTTCCTTACGTCCTCCTGGCATTATCAGCCTTTCTCTATCAGCCTTCCTCCGTTAGTCTTCATCTATTAATCTTTCTCCACCAATCCTCTTCACAAGCTCGCTCGTCAATCGTTCTCGCAAGCACGCTCGTCAATCGTTCTCGCAAGCACGCTCGACGATCTCTTTCAGCAACACGCTTAACGATCCTTCTCACAAGCACGCTCAACGATCCCTCAGCAACGCTCTTAAGGATCTCTCATCATCGCGCTTTACAACCTTTCTCGCCAACTCCTATCGATCTTTATCCCTTCTCACCAAATTTTCGTACCTACTCTAACATGCTCCGCAATCATGACTTCAAGTACTGACATTTTAAGGTGAGTTCAGTACTGCGCTTCATATCGAGCTGCGCAGACACTCTATTTAAAGCGTAGCCGCTAACTGAATTGTCTACATAGTCTCAGCAGCGCCTACGCAGACCCCGACCCTTACCGCGCAAACTCGCCCACCGTCGTCACCACAAAGATCACTAAGCATAAGCGCGAGGGCGGCGCCAACAATGCAGACGACTCTGCGTCCGAATACGAGAGCGCAGCGGAGGAACTGGCGGAGGAGGAAGATACTCCTCATAAGGACTCTGAGAGCGACGTGAGTGTAGAGCTAAGCTCCGACATTTAGTTATGGATTGTAGACTGACGCTCGGAAGTCTGAGGGCGACGGCGACGACGGCATTCGCCCTACTGTCTATGATCTCCCGGCGATAGATGGCAACAACGGCGTTTTTCTCGGCACCGAGCAAGAGTAGAAGGTGGTCCGGGTAGGCGGCTTCAAGGAAGACCTCCCTGACGGCACATCTGCACCGTCTAGACACGCACTGCCTATGGGCGTCAGCTGGGACGAGCTCAGGGTCGTAGTAGGGCGGCGGCGGCGGCGGCAGTTGGGCGACATCAATATAAATGTGGGCTTCGCTGAGTACCGCGTCGCGCCTTATAACTTCGCGGGCGAAATCGTTGACTCCGACTCGGCGTCAGACGTGGAGAGATGGGCGCGGGCCAATTTCGATGACGTTATTTTCGCGGCCCACTTCCCGACGTGGGTTGGGCGAAAAAGAACGCGCGAGAGATTGGGGGAGGAGATTGATTAGGAGGAGAAAGATCGTATCGAAGAGGCGGGAGTTGACACGGAAGTAATGTGTTTAATTAAGAACTTAGATGATTGAGGAGCTGCTTTCTTCTGTTAATAGAGAGTGGATAGGGGGGTTGTTTCTAGCGAGGGGGTCCATTTCTAGATAAGAGTGTATTCCCTACTTTATTATAGATAGTGGGGCTAATTTTTAGGTTAGGGGGTCTATTTCTTTTCTAGTTGGGGTCTCAGACGTTGTGGATGAGACCATCCTTGAGCGTTGGCGGCCGAGACGAATTCGACTCCGGACGCTTGCGACATATGGGATTTTAGGGCCTGGCGTGAGTTCTGTCGCATCTCCAATGCCTCTGACGCCACATTTCTATGTCCAATATTAGTGCTCTGGACAATTATGTTGGATAGGGAGGATAAGACGCACACACTGCCATCGAATTTGATATTTGCCGGGTGGACAAAGAGGTTCAGACGTGACAGAAAAGGGGGACACGGTCTCTTAGAACTGCCCAAGTCGACCGTAAATCCCCGGGGTCCTGTCCGTATTCGATATGGAGATACCTTCGTACTCTTCAGTCTGCGGTCCCAACGCATTTGGAGTATCTTGCGCGACCAAAACCTGTGGTATAGACATTCCTTCGTTCCCTTCCGTTTGTTGTCCTGGTGCATGTGGGCTGTCTTGCGCTACTAAGGCCTGTGGTATGTAGGCGCTTTCGTTTTCTTCCGTCTGCTGTCTGCATTTATTCGGTTCATCTCGTGTTACCAACACCTGTGATATGGAGATACCTTCGCTCTCTTCTGGCTGGTGTTCGGATTCATCTGGAATATAATTTGATACCAAGATTTGTGGTATGGAGATATCTTCGCTCTCTTCCGTCTGCTCTCCGGATTTATTTGGTTTATGTTGTGCTGCCTAGACCTCCGGCTTAGAGATAACTTCGTTCTCTTCTGTTTGCTGTTCGGATTCATACGGTTCATCTTGTGCTGCCCAAACCTCTGGTATGGAGATAGCTTCGTGCTCTTCTGCCTCCTGTCCGGATTCCTCTGGTTGATTCCTTACTAGTAAGACCTGTGGTGGGGACTTAGAGGAAGACACGGGACTGCTCGGTGATGGAGTAGTTGCCAGTGATTGGCTAGGCTCGTGTTAGCGCAATGTAATTAATTAACACGAAACGATAGCGCAACCTACGTCTCGGTCTTCTGAGTCTGCTGCTCCGCCTGGACCTGTACCGCGGACTTGGAGGAAGAGGTGGAACTGCTCGATGATAGAGCATTAGTTACAGATTAGCCAGGCTCGTTTCAGCACAACGGAATGTAACGGACCTAAAGTTGTATGGCAACCTACATGTCGATATTTTCTGCCTGCTGCTCTACCAGGGCTTGTAATACGGGCTTAGGAAAGACGTAGAACCACTTGGGAGGAGAGCATTAGCTGCTGATTGGCTATGTTTTTGAGTTAGGGCGAGGTTATTCGATATATTTCAAGGACCAGGGTAAACTACTTCTCGGTCTCCTCAACCTGCTGCTCGAATCCAACTGGTTTGTCTTGCGATGCCAAGACCCATGGTGTGGGCCTGTATCTCAAGCTAGGTATGGCGGCAATATCGTAGTTGGAAGTAGACAACTTAATGAGTGGTGAAGCCTTCACTGCCGATTTCCTAGGTTTGTGTAAGTGCAATATAATGCAATCTTGTTTTGTTCGTGGTATAGGACAATATACTTTGCGGTCTTTCCTGTCTTCTCCTTTGGCGTATTTAGTTTGTCTTTCACTACCAATACCTGTGGTGCGGGCTTGAAAGAATACGCGGCATCACTTGATATCAGAGTATTAACCACTGATCAGCTAGGAACATGGCTAGGCACGAGTTCGCGCACTTAATCTGATTTATTTGAAGGGATATAAGACAACCTACACAAACACAGCTGTCGAAGTAGGCTCCCTCTGCGCCCTCCGATTCTGCCCGCGCCTGCTCTGGCTAGCTCCAGCATCCACGCTGTTGATGCGGAGGTAGTTCGTCATAACGTAGCCCCAATTGGAAGCGTCCTCGCCTTTTACTGCGATAATCATGTAGTGCCCGGCTAGGATTGCGATGTCGCCGACCTGGATTTCGTCTTCGCGGCCGACTTCGTTGACCCTGGTTGGGCCCGTTAGCAGTCATAGGAGTGATATGAGTATGGTTCTTACGGTTTTAGAGGCGCAACGAATAATTTCGATTGGTGTTGGTCGAGCATTACTTCAATCATGCTATTGGAGGTTCTGGTCAGCCACGCGGAGTCTCCAATCATGGGGCAACTTACTCGTCTCTGGTCCATAGGGCACTAGCGACGGTGAATTGCTTCGCGTCGACATGCAAGCAGCCGTTTGTGAACCGCGCGTGGTAGTCCTGCCAGATGGCTGGGTCGGTGGGGCCGTTTGCGCCGGGATAGATGGCCTTGACGATGGGCTCGTCGGAGAAGTCCTCGTCTTCGTCGATTCGGTGCCGCATATCTTCCGAATGGTTGATCTTGATTGTCACTCTCTCCAACTCGTTTCTTATCGTCTTCCTCTCCTTGTTGTCGAGCTTGTATTCCAAAGTATTCATGCCGCGCTCGAAGTGCCGGACCACGGCTCTGATGGTTCGGTTGTGAGTAGCCATGATCCTAATCGTATCTCTCTTTGTGATTTTTCGGCCTTCGAGCTTGTACGCTATGGCGACGATATCTTGGTTGAGAAGCGCCCGGTTCTTCGTGAGTCGTCCAGGGCCAAATTGTTCCTCCGTCAGTACCAGCTCCACTGGCTTTTCTTTCCTTGCCGTTTTCGTCAGCCGACGGACCATGGCGCCTGCGGCGCCTCTACCGTTCTTAGTGGATGTCAACCACCAATTAACCCTCCGAATGACCCCGTTGAGGATCGAAATTGCTTCATTCATTGAATCGTTCAGGACGACTTCCTCGATTTCAAGGTCGAAAAGCCGACCATTCAAGCGGGCCTGGCGGGCGCTGTAGGTACCCGTGTTCATACATGTGATCCTCTCCAAGTCGCTGCTATCGATGGCGTATGAATCACTGTTCGTCATTTGAACTGTAACCTCCTTCAGGCTTGCTTCAGGATGTAGATCGACGGGTGGAATTTCATTGAAAGTCCTCGAATTGGATCCCATATATTGAAGATTGTTGAATACGTTGGATGACCTGAAGCCCTCTTCGGGCCATTTCACAATCCACGAGAACTCGTTCCTCCCAAGATCGTCGACCGTGCCGGGGAGAAGATAGCCCTGGTTGAGGATGCGCTGAATGAAAGTGTTCCAGTAGTGACTATGCAAGTTTTCTTGCATGGGCTCATTCAAAGGAAAGCCCTCATAGGCGGGGACCATTGCCTTCAAGAAGACCTTGGAGTTGATGGACATCAATGGCATGACTTTCATGAAGAGAAGCTCTAGATGCTGACGATTTGCCTTCAAACGGTATGTTGACTCTAAGAAATCAGCAATTTCGGCCAAGTCGTCATTATTCAGCAGCGAGAGAAGCAGAACAATCATCTGGAGGAAACGTGGCCTGATATATTTATGGGTGGTATTAGAATCGGACGAGTTTCCTGGCTCCAGCGAGTTAAAGTAGGCCGCACTGAGCGAGATCGTTTCCACAATGCCTTTGCTTGTCGTAATCGTCTGGAAGTATGACCCATTGTTGACTCCATATCTGGTGTTCTTGGAGTGTATGATGCTGGATCTTGTCGACATGCGGAAGAGGATTGGGCTCCGAACGCATAGACGGCGAGCGTCTTCGATCATAGTGTCAAGAAGCTTCTTGGTGTCGTCAAAAGACATCTCTGGTCCACCTCGATGGATAAGATTGCGGTAGTTTGTCATCAGCCCGACCAATGAGCTGCCATCAACCTCGATTAATGTACTCTCAAGGTCCCATTCGGCGCGTTTTTCTCGGAGGTCGTTAACAATGTATACCTCGTTGCTATCAATGTTCACGGCTTCGTAATCTCTTCCACGGACTGTGAGAGCTCGCATGGAATTTGCCGGCGGTGCATGTCCATCCTTTGCCTTTCGCAGAACTCGGGTTCGGGCCTTCTCTGCAATCTCGGCTGTCTGGTCTTTTTGCACGATTGAGAGATCTTGTGACACGTCAAGAGTAGACAAGAGTAGCCCAGCTGTATGCACTCTCCAGTACGAATCCCTCTGGTCGGGCTTTTGTCCAGTCATATCTTGCTGCTCCAGGCGATTGACTTGTGGTTTGTCTGCGCCAGGCATGAAGGTCAGGCCCACTTTCAGGGTGATTGCAGCTTCGTGCAAGTCCGGAGACGGCTGGCCTTCGATCCAGGTTTGGACTATCCGTTTATCCGCCCGCTTCTCCAAGAGTCGTATCATCATGTCCGTCTCTTCAGGTGGCAGCTGCTTATTCGCGATCCCATCCCACACGGTAAGTCTGGCGTTCAAGGCATCGTGATCTCGATGTTGGTGCGACCTTGATGGTCTCCCAACCATGTCAGGGCTCATAGGTGTGTTTCTGACGATGACCGACTCAAGCCCGCCTATGGAAGCCGGGCCACGGGGTTCTGGATCGCTATCGGAAGACATGTTGTCTCCATCGTCGAAAGGGTTATGACGACTTGAGTTAACCGTAGACTGACCAGATGGAGGCACTGGTGGTGGCTGAGGAGGTAGCAAGGATCGTGGGTGTTGACGTTCCTGAAGATTATAAGCAGCGAAAAAGAGGGAGCTGGATGTACCACTTACCATACTTCTGCAGGAGAACACGGAAATGCTGCCCTGTGTGGAAATTCAATGCAATGGTAAGCGGGGAAACTGTGGACATCAGGATATGAAGCAACAGGAGGCACCGGGCCTTCATAAGGCCGACGTGGGGCGCTCTTGGGAGAGGCGCCTGCCTGACTTCTGCCTGACGACGCCGATTGGTGGGCGCGGGAAAGGAAAACATGATCATGCACCACCGGCTGGGTCTGCGAGAAAGTGTGGTCGGTTGTCACTGGCGAGCCTTGCCACAGGTGCGGAGGGTTGCTTTCGAAGGGCTTGACTCCGCCATCGTGCTGTGTGCAGCCCGCAGCACCCGAAGCCGGAGAAGACAGCCTGATGGCGAGAGGAAGACAAGATATGCGGAAGCCTGGATCGAAGTGGGAGGGGCCGGATATCAGCTTCACGATGCTTTTAACCTGCCTCAGCTTTGCCGTTCACCAGCACGAAATGGCCCCTTTTCCGGCCCACCGCGTGCCAACCCTGGAGGTGGTGAGAGAGCGGGTTCTGTTCATGATGGAGCAGCGGTTTGGAGCAGTAGAAGTGGCCGGTGTCCTGGAATGGTGGCCGCGGGCGTTCAGCCTCGTCGACGTGAGGTTGATGGTTGACGGATGAGAGGAGGGGCGAGGCCTGGCGCTTGGACTGCAAGGGGCATAGCGGGCTGCGGGCTGTCACATACAAGGGAGTAACACGAGCGGGGCAGACGCCCTCCCTGCTAGTATGCTAGCAGAATAATACAACCTAACCATTTTGCAAGGGCTCGCTTATTTTAAAAACACACTAGCAGGGAGGGCGTCTGCCCCGCTCGTGGTACCCCCTTGTACCATGTCGGCTGCGCTACTCACGCCCCACCGCGACAATGCGTGTATGCAAGGCTGAAAGCCGCATCATGCGACTGGCTCGCTCTTCGCACGTCGGACCAGAACAGAAATCGAGAGAGCCTTGAAAAGAGTCGCCTGGCCGCGCCATGTCGCGTCAGTCCCCGAAGATGTAGAAAAGTCGGACGAACCCCAGATCGCCATGCCGGCCCGTCCCACGACGTCAAAATAATTGCCCATGGCTTCATTTCTATTGCTATCGTTTTTCGCGCTCGCTCAGTCTCAGACGCCAACGCCAACGCCAGGTACCTGCTACACGCCGCAGGGTGTTCCAATTCCAGGACAGCAAGCTTGCAATGCCTACCTGCAAGTCTCGTCGTGCTGCCCCAAAGGAGCGACATGTTTCTCAAATCAACTCTGCATTTTGACCGACCCAGACGAAGTTGGCAATGGGCTTTCCCTTGGAGCCGTCTTGCGTGGCGGCTGCACCAATCCGCTGTGGAGTAATTCGATCTGTGGAAGCTTTTGCTTAGGTGCGCAGCTCCTATTGCGACCCTTTTCGCACGCTAATGATCCCTTTAAGGCAATGGAGATGATGGCTCCATATCGGCTTGCGGAAACCAGCAGTACTGTTGCCAATCGGGCGTAAAAGACGGATCCTGCAACTGCGACACTGGCAAAGGCGTATTTTCGCTCGCCGATGGTGTTGCGCAGACTATCATTGGCGTCAGCGGTCTTGATGCGACGACAATACCGCCAGTCTCGCACTCATCTACCAGTATCACTACTCCATCTACGGCCACTGTCACAACAACATCGTCCTCTAAAAGCCAGAGTACGTCGGCTTCCCGTGCCTCCATCACGACCACTTCTACCGGGAGCGCACCCTCTCAGACCTCCGCAGCCGCACCCACCCCACTCGTCCGCACAACTCGCTTCAAGGTCGGTATGGGAGTTGGGTTTGGCGTCCTTGCTCTGGTCCTCTTCTTTGCAACCTGCTGGTGGTGTCACGGCCGCCGTCACGACCGCAAGTGGCCTTTTAGTGCAAAAACCCCCAATCCCTACCCTTACAACACAACCCTCAATACCAGTAATGACGACGGTCGCCCACCGCCAGCACGCATTACACAACCAACTACCGCGCCATTTCCAAACCCGTACGAACCTTCAGCAGCGGGCAGCATTCCATCTCCAGTCAATACTCCACCTCCGCAAACACGGCCTGGGCAATCCCGTGATATGCTTGGTGTGGCGCCGACAAACAACCCGTACGATAGTGCGTACTCCTTACCATCACGGGGTGCAAACGGTTTTGGCAATCCAAGCCCGCATCCTTATGGGGCACCTCTGCTTCTAGAGCGGGTAGGGGAGACGTTGGTGCCGCAAGATGGGATAGAGCTCGGAGATTTTCACGGCCAGGAGTACAGAGATCCGAGACGGACGGGGCCGTACAATGGGGTCTAATGGAATGCAGGGGTTGGAGAAAGACTGTATACGATACAACGACTCTAAAAGACCAATGGACGAGTGTCCGGCATTTTCTACCTCAAATCATCATCTCGCTTCGCGTAACTATCTCTTTCTAAGCTCACTCATTTCCAAACGAGACCGCTGCAACAATACCTTGAGTAACTTACGATAGCCAGCTATCTATCACGGGGTAGTATTACAGAAATTACGCGTCACGAGAGCAGAATGAGATGTTATAGATAGTATGTCTACAACCTATTAGCCTTTATAAAGTCTTATTATTAACTTAATAAGGTAAAAGGAGAGAGGTTAGAAGAATTTAAAGGGATAAATAGTAGTAAAGGAAGGCTTTACGTTATTAAATATTAATAATATAGTGGCGGCTATGTTTGCAGGTTAAATTAAATAGATAAACCAGTATCCTTAGCCTCCTCTATATTACCCTCCCCTATATTTCAATATTACTCTACCCTAGAACTCTAGTCCTATTAGATTAGAAATATATCTGATTGAGCTACTTAGCTAGTTTTTTTTACTAGCTAGTAAATAAGCTGGGCTTTAATAGCGAGTACTAGAGGGATATTTTAGAACCGATTAAGGTTAAACCAATAGCGGGGGAGTAGAATATTAAGACTTTAAAGTCGTAGAAGCTAGGTAAAAGTATAACGTTAGTGTTACGGACCTTATATCGGCAGTACAGGCAAAACTCCTTAGTACGATATGGCTTCTACAGCTGAGCGTATCGTAATATCAATGGTATCGTTGTATTCAGGTTTTGTATGTAAGATACACCAAAAATCAAAATTATAGTATATATTGTGTATCTACATGCGCGAAGCCGTAATTGGGCGACTGGCTCTACCAAAGAAAAAGGTAATCGCCACTTGCTTAGTGTTTTGAAGCCGTTGGTCTTGAATTCGACGATCGTGCCTTAATAGAGTTACAATAACCTCTCTATCACCAGCTTCCTGTTGTTCCCTATACTGTTGAAGGGTTCTGTCGAACGTTGAGGTCACTGTTAGGTACCACCTTATGACTCACACCCTGTTTCTATTACCTATTACCGACTGTGTGGCAATATTAACCTGGTGGCGATTGAGTAATAGCTCTAGAATCGTCGTTAGCGTTGTTGTTGATGAACTGAATGATATTGAATGAATGAATGAAGCTATGGAATCTATCTACGAGGAATATAGGCCTTGATATAGGCCTATATCTACGGGGTCCGGGGTGACTACTACGGATACCGAAGTAGTTGCTGCGGAGACCGAACAAGAAGGGACTCTG
>Ga0307515_10004200_pt1 | contig 29967 bp, 16 predicted proteins | sample 17_EM_MG_FD_194513 | JGI IMG/M metagenome (GOLD analysis project Ga0307515, IMG submission 194513) | Populus trichocarpa ectomycorrhiza microbial communities from riparian zone in the Pacific Northwest, United States - 17_EM | ecosystem: Host-associated > Plants > Roots > Unclassified | place... | reverse complement strand
TAGATTTAGACCTTATTTTCTGTCAAATGCATCAACATTTAGTTACAAAATTTTGACTCAAGACTTGATGTGCTCCTATCACAAGATTGGTCATCATTTGTTTAGAGAATGTGTAGCTTCAACGTTCCAAGTTTTGCAATTTTTTTCCTTATTTTCCAATCTTTTGTCAAGTTTAATTATTTTACTTGTGAAACTTCAAATTATATTTACTGGGTTTATATGAATATAAGAAGGTGGTTCATCAAGTTACAATCTTCAGTAATGTGATTGATCATTGAATGACACCAAGAAAAAATTCTTGGCTGCACCATACAAGGCTACGTCAAGAAATAACTAGAATAGAACAGGTGATTAATCAAAGTTACCTCAATAGCTTCCAGAAGGCCCCTCTTTTTACGTGACATCCCTAATTTTGACATTGTGTCAATGTCCTCAGCAATCTGTTTCGGATCAGGGACAGACTCTTCACTAGCCTTTGCATCCTCTTCAGAGCCCTGCTTGCTTTTCTTCATGACTGCACCCTGAAGTTCCCTTTGTAGCTCTTCATGGTACTGCTTCTCAAGAGTCGCCATCTGCCATTCAAAATGGGGTTATGTCAAATGCCATGCAGTGCAAAAGGACATGTGCTAATGGAGGGGGAAGGGGTAAGAGAGAACAAAACTGGATCTGCAAATAGCATTCACTCAGAAAAATGAAAAACAGGAACCAAATGTGAACACATCACTTTCTAACTAAAATTTCCTGCTGTGTAAGTTCCTCCAGCCTAATATGTGGCAGACTTTTATGCTGCCAGGTGTTAGATGTCATTAATAAATTAAATACAACTATTCTCCGCAATAATATTGTAAGACGCCTTAAAAAACAATGGTAGGGCTTTTCCTCTCTTCTCACCATCTCATAACAAAAGAAGAGGAGAAAACTCCAACTTCCAATACTCCACAAAATGGAAAACTTGAATTTCTCTTCGACCAACTATAGCAGAGTGCTTCATGTCTCACGACAACACGATTGAAATCAAATACTCCAGATTTTGTCGATTAAAAGCACCAAATAATAAGTTTCAATTTTCCACCACAAACAAATGCCAAGCATGATGATTAGTAGACCCATTAATCTATGTCTATCTAATAACAAATTGATAAATTCATCAGAAAGATCATTGCTATCTCTTATATCAAGAAAATGGTATTGTACCAAGAACCCTTGTTTTGAAAGCCCACTTGAAAGTAAGATTGACAAGTATGTCACCTCTGATATTTCATACCAAAACCTCACAAACAACTAAGTGCACAAGCAAGTTGCCCTGCTCTATTATGGGCAATCAATTTCTTAACCATGTCTAGCACAGATTGTTTTATAGAAATGGTGCAAGGGGTGGTTCCTTCAAGACATAAAGGACTAAGTTACAGTGTCACTATATCGTTCACGTTATAAATAAAATAGGAAACATAAGATGCTTCCACACACCAGCTGACAACAGATCCAACACCAATTGAACCTGGAATGTAGATTTTTGGCACATTTAAGGCAGCAGGAAATCTTTCCTCCTTGATACACTATCAAAGTTGTCCACTGGGCTACTACTTCAACTATTCAACAACGTACATACCTTTTTCTTTGTCTTCACAGCCTCATTAGCCTCTGCTCGACTAATATAACCTTCAACCAACAAATTTTGAGGATCATCTAAATCTTCCTTTCCTACTCCAGGCATGGGAAGGACTTCATTTTTGGCAGCAGCCTGCAAGCGTTTGATAGTCTCTGCATAATCAGGAATATAGCCTTCTGCATCATTATCAACAAAAGGCGACAGGTGCGGGGGAGGAATCCTGTTAGCAGAACAATCACGTCAAAAAAAAGTAATAATTTTTACATTAAAAGCAGAGACTAAGCATCAATCCCTTATAAATGCAATCTATAATAGAAGAATTGTCTTCAGTAGCAACAAATGTGGATCCCTGCAATAAGTTTTATTTGTGACATGATTGAAATGCAATCAATTACAGAACATAGCAACTGAATGCTGCTTATCACTCTATAATAGTGCATAAGATCAAATAATAGGGAAGTGGACACACTTAAACAAAGGAAAAGGATTTCACACTGTTTTTCCCTTGTTTAAGTGGAGAATGTTTTTCCCTTGTTTAAGTGTCTCCACTTGAACAAGGGAAAAGAAGTGATCCTTGTGAAATATGATATCCACGCAATCAATATTGCAGAACATAGGAACTGAATGCTGCTTGTCGCTCTATAATAGTGCATAAGATTAAATAATAGGGAAGTGAACACACTTAAACAAAGGAAAAGCATTTCAGACTGTTTTTCCAAAAATTACCTTCCCACCATATAAGCTTCAGTTGGCAATATGATCCGTGCATTAATGCAATCGTAAATCCACTGTGGCTGAACATATTCTCTCGAAAGGTATTTATGACCTTGGGTTGGCCTATCAACAATCTTTAAAAAGGAAAACACTGAAATTAGGAACTTGAAACCCATGTCCATAAAACATTGAAGTGAAAGTATGCACGCATGAATGTGGATGCTTCTAAGCATTAGCAACGGGTAGGCATGTCCATGTGCATGTGCTAGTGTTGTAAGTGTATGCGGCACCCTTGGTTTAGGAAAAATAACAAACCTGATGAGTAATGCTCTGGTCAGATTCCTTATATGGAGCAGCTTCCCCGTCCCAAGAAACAACCCCACCAAAAGCAGGAATTACAAAGAGCAATGATTCTCTAGGAACCTGAAAATAGAAACAATTGATATGCCATGAGCACAAGACCCAGGGATTATCACAATACCAATCCATTTGAATGAAGAAACAGTAACCAACAATCACACAATGAATAAGGAATTATCATTCAGATCTGTATAAACAACCTCATACATGGCCAAACTATCATGATTAAGTAAATATGTTTCCACAAAACAATGTCTGTTCCTTGACACCTAGGTTCCACAACTTTAAAAATATGTAAATGTACACCCGTGTTTTACGGGAATAGCCATCCTCCGCTGTTTATTTAACATGACCTTGAACAAAAGTGAAACAAAATAAAAGGTATATGATGTAATAACTGGTTGATATTTTAAAACAGAAACTTAAGAACTGCAACTGTGCAAAGATTTGAGTGCTTAGAAATTATACACTATAAACAGATGGAGAGCCTAGATTTGAGCGAGGACAATCAGAGTATTGAAATTAGCATTAGTGAAACTGTCAAATGAAGCACGGAAGAAAACACAAGAATCCTAGACCACAAAAAGAAACATGTATGTTCTGAAAATAGGACATTACATAATGCTGCCCCATCAACAATAAAACATAGTATGATAATAGCAATGAACAATCCATCTCACCTCGCGACCCAAGAAGAATTTCATATTCTTAAAGAGCCTCCTGCACTCCTTTGTATCTTGATCATCTTCATTTTCACACTCAGCATTTTCCATCAGGTGCATCAATGCACCGGGTTCGTTGGAAGGAAGTTGATGCTGAAGTTGAGCAAGCCTTAGTTCAGACTCATCAGCCTGCATCTCCTTCTCCTGAGCCTCTAATTGCTGTGATGTAGATGAACTAGCAGCTGTGGGTTCCAAGGTGGAGGTTCTGGAGTTAGAAACAATGTATCTTGACAGCGCATAGAGATCTGCAGAATCAATAGCAGTTCATGATATGTTACGTACACAAAAGAAACAGAAGCCATAGAGCATGGCATGCAAAAAACATTATTAACAGATAAATAACACAAAATTGGCATCGCATAACAGAACATGGAATTTCTCCCTACATGAAAAGACAAGGCATACCTGATGCTAAAGCTTCCAGCTGGGGATCAAGAATAGGTGGATACTTCACATTTATGGAATGATAGAGCCTAAAATTGACAAATCCAAGGAGAGTCTGCACCCAAATAAATAATAAGTAATCGCAGGAAAAGATGGCAAGCTAAGAAAAAGCAATGCTATCCACAAAACAGTACTAAGTTAAATCATCAGCTAATTTCAAAAGGTTGAGACATCAAAGGTTGATCAACAATGGGATTTAGCTTGTCTCTTATTCCCAGCTTAGGGCACCTTCAGCTTCTTTTGGTTTATGAGACAGCCATCTGAAGGGGGGTACAAGGTTGTTACTTGTACAATGTTTTCATTAATTTCACAAGCTGAGCCATGAAAATGTGACTTTAGCTAGCCAAAACTTTTAACCTTTCTTTCTGTATGAAAAAACCATGTGAAAAAGCGAATGCATCCTTATCCACAGAGGGTTTCCGTTGATGTTCTTTTTGTTTCAATAAGCTTATTTAATGTCATATTAATCCTCCTATTGATATGGTCTAAAGTTAACAAACAAAGGATACCAAATGCAAAACAATCAAGGAGAAAAAATATAAAATAGAAATTAGTGAAACCCTGCATTCATAAAAGTCTCACCTCATAAAACTCCAAAAAGGTTAACATAACACTGAAGTTGACATCATCTGGCAAAACTTGTTGCATTGCATGAGGAGTTAACCAAGTGATCTTTTGACCCTCAATCTCAGCCTACAGAGTTTACAAGAACAACTAGTAAGGAGGACATGATGCACAATCACAGATTCATCAAAACGACAAGAAGAATCTTGTATACCTGATAATATATGCCCTTTACGGAAATGAAAACCTTCCTCAATTTATAAGTACGGGAAACATAAGCTTGCCATTCATGACTCAATCTAGCGAAAACAGAAGATTGAAAATCAGATTGAAACATGCATGAACTGTGAATACAATGATGGAGTATTCTTTTAATGGGTATCCAAAAAAATTATAAACTCAGACCTCTGAATTCCTACCTAATCGTTTAAAAAACAAAAAAAGGGGGGGCAAATATTACCTCCTACAATTATGTATGAGTTCCACATCAATTTTTGCCCTCTCTACAGCAGGTAATGCTGCAAAAAGATGCACCATGGTTAAACAATCATCCAAGTCTCTCAGCGCATCAACAAACTTAGGAAACCTGCAACCAAAAGCATAAACACGTCAAAAACAGTAAAACATTTAGCAGCCAGGAAGCAAGCATGCAGAATTCACGAACCTTTCTCTAACAAGCCTGTCTAGCTTGTAAGTGGGTTCCCGAGTTCGAAGAAGCGTGGCAAGATCAGCGTTCTTCTTGGCCTCAGCTTTCTTTATCTTCTTCTGGTAAGCCCTTATGTCTCTAAACTTGTCGAGTAACGGTTCATGTTGAAGGAAAGCAACATCCTTGACATGATAATAAGTATGATTATTTCCCTTGAACTTCTTCTTTGGCTCTCGAGGGAATATACCTTTTAGAATGCTTAACCTCCTGCAGTTTTTTTTCCAAATCAATCCTTACTTTAATTTTACAACCAAGATTTATTACATTTGATATTTATTTAAAAAAAACATATTTACCGGAAAAAACCTAGCGTGACTTGGAGCTGCTTAATAGCTTGAGACCTGGTAACGTATCTGGCAGCGTTGCCTTCCTTCTTCTTACCCTGCAATGGAAAAATGGTTAAATTAATATAGGTAGATTGCTAACTGTCAAGTTTAGGGAGTTAAGTACTAACCGGAGGTCTGTAATGCTTTTTCCTTGCAACCATGGTTTTGCAGACAGACAAAGCTTGAGCTTAGCGGAGGCGAGGAGGAGGAGGAGGCTGCTGCTAGGGTTTTTGTGTGCGTAAATGAAGAGGAAAGTCTTGTCTAGGGTTTAATGGACTTCGGGTCTTATTAGGTAGCGTGAAGTGGGCCGGCTTAGCTATAGTTTTTAGACCCACTCCGTTAATTATATTATAGTCTCCAGCAGCCACATTTTCTGAAAATTACTTTTTAAATTTTATTGTATTTATCTATTATTAAAAAATATTAATTAACAAAAAATATTTTCTGGTTAAAAGAAAAAATGACTTGATTTTTAGAAAAGTATTTTCTTTTTATTTTGTGCGGAAAACACTTTCTGAAAATGTGAAAATTTTAAAAATATCATATTATTTGCTAATTATATCAAATTTGGTCCTCAAACTTTTGATTACTATATATATTTTTTGTTTTGAATATTTTTTTTCAATTTCATCCCTTAGAATTTGATTTTTATATTAACTTTGGTCCTTATTTTTATAATTGTTATTTACTTTTCCCTTATTATTTTTTAATTGAAATGTTTTGTCTATCAAATATGGTCCTCATTCTTTTAATTGTTACTTATTTTATTTGAAATAATTTATGAAATGGTAATTATTATTATAATAATTTCTTCATCTTTTAATTTTTTATTTGTTAAATTTGATCTCTATTATTTTGATTATTATTTATTTTATTTGAGATAATTTATGAAATTATATTTTTTTCAATTTCATTCTCATTCAACTTTTTAATTTGTAAGATTTGTTTCTCGTTATTTTAATAAACTTGAAAAAAATAAAACATTAATAAGTTATTTTCCAGCTCATTTTCCATGACATAACCAAATTCTAGAAAGTGTTTTCCAACTTATTTTTCATTACACTACCAAACATCGGAAAATAATTCATTTTTTCGAAATTTACTTTTCAAAAGGAAACTATTTTCCAGCAAACAAACGGAGCCTTATCCAAATTCAAATAAATTATAATTAACTCTGATATATATTGAATTATATATCCCAGATCAATCAAGATATTGTTGTTAAAATCACAAATTAATTTTTTTTATTGAGGATAACATAATCTAAAATTTTAAAAAAATTATTTTCATATTATGTGCTTGATTTTAGTCTTTTAATATTTAATATTATATGAAGTTATTTTTATATAAGCATTTATATTATTCTATCTTTCTCCTAATTTGTTAATCATGTCACAGTTAACACGAAGATTAAGAAACTTAATTAGTCTTTCTCAAGTTTTAAAAAATAATAGAATTTATTATTGCTGTATCATTTTTTAATTGATTAACTTTTCAACATGTGTCTTTCATTATTCAAATTAATAATCACTTCAATAAAGAATATTCTCAATGAAAAAAAAAACAAAAAAAGGGTGTTTCCATATAAAAATCATCATATAGATCTTCTTACAATTAAAGATACATGGATTTATCAAATATTTTCTTAATTTTTGACATTATTGTATAAAGAAAAAGAAAGAAAGAAAAACTTTTTCCTTAATTTTAGTATTTGGAGATAAGTTTTCAGGCACCTAACTTCTTTAGTCACCATGTGTGAACCCTTGAAAAATGAAGGGAAAAAATAAAAAAAAATATTTTGGAACAATAAAATGGCTCTTAGAATCAGTGGAAAAGAAATTAATGAGGTGCTTTGAATAATGAAACAAGAATTTGAAACTTTAGCGCAAAAATCGCTTATTGAACAATTTTATGCTATCGAGTATAATTTTCAATCAAATTGTTGGATGGTAATGCAATTTTACGAGATGTCTTAAAACATATTATTTTATAATAGGGTAAAATTTTAGGACGATCAGAATTCAAGAGGACTGCAAACAAAATAAAGATTGTAGAATAGAAGCAGAAGGTGCTCATTAAGGGCAAAATGTTCTTTTTGGCTTAAAAATAAAACAACTCGGCCTCTTCTTCATTCTTATAGTTGTGGTTCTGCAGAGAAAAGGAGATAAGGATAAAAAAGAAAAGAAAGAGCAAATTAGCCAAAAACCTAGAGAGAGAAGGCTTAGATTAAACAAAAATCAAAGATTAGAAAGTGTGAGACCCTAAACAACTTAGTAAGCAAAGAATTAAGAGTAAAATAAGTGTGTGGGGGGGGTATTTTGGCAACAAACTCACGATAAGGAGAAAATAGTTGGAGGAGTGGATAAATCTAATCAGGTTGATATTCGAAGTTCGAATTAGTGCTGGGTAAGTAGTTTTAAGTTTAATTAAACAAGTTTGAATGAAAGAAATTGAGATTTATGCATAATAGTTGAGTTCTTGAATTAGGGTTCTTAAGTATGATTTGGTGTAAGTGTGGTAGTGTTGTTGCGGCATGTAAATAAGATGGAAAAGGTTGTGAATGGGGTAAAATATTGGATAATAAAAGGAAGAAAATGGTGTTGTTCTTTAGTGCTAAGTGGCCGGCCAACTTTGGAGAAAAATGATGGAATTATACATGAAGAATATGTTTGTAAATCATGTGAAATTATTGTGTATTGAAGCGTTGTATGGTGGATTTAAATGAATTTAATGAATTGGATTAGTGATTACTTGAAATAAATGCATTGGAATTTTTAGACAAGTAAAAAAATAGTTAGAAAAATATGAGTGGGGTTAATTGGTTCTTAGAAGGTTGTACTTAATAATGTTACTATCTACCTAACATAACAATAGTTGTTTTGAATAGTGTGAAGTCAAATAAAAATGTTTAATGGTTTGTAAATTCATAGTCAAAATTGAACAATTTTGTCCCTTACATTCCAGAGGACATTAATGATAAAATTTGGGATGGATTATATCCAGGAATGTTAGCTTTACAACGAGATTGGCCTAGCTCAATCTGGAGCTCTAGAACTCCATATATAGGTTAAAATCTGAGGGAAGGTCAGGCTGACAACTATACTGACAGTTTCGAGAAACTTCGATAATGAATAGTTTAGGTGCATTAATGGCAGAATCGGGTCTCATTTCCTTCAATGAAGATGCAGTTTTGTATCTTAACTTGAAGGAATCAAGTCATGTTCGAAATGGAATTCTATAATGATTTTAATGAAGAACAGTGTTCGTGAATGATTTATAGTCATCTTTTGTTATTAGGGAGACCAAATCTCATGTATAGTATTTTGTGTATCTTTAAACCGAGGATTAGTGTTCTATACAAATATGTTAATGAACCGAGCAACATGCCTAAGGTTATTGTGTGTTGAAAGATATTGTTGCAGGTATGAAATTGAAGAACTGAAACAATAAAAATTAAGGGAAAACCATGCTAAAATGTTTTTTTTTAAATAACCCTAAATTTCAAAAATCATATTAACATATGATTGAGTTATATTAAATATTTGGGTTGTTACACCATGCACCAATCTCAGCCTCAAACCACCCTCCTCTATTTATACAAACTATATATCTCATGAATTTAGTAACAAAAATGTTTTTCATTTTTTTTAAGTTTCAAAATATTTTTTTCAAGTAAGAAAACGGAAAGAATATGTTCAAATTATATTGTTTTTTGTTTAAAAAAAATAGCAAATTGGAAATCATGTTCAAAAAACCTATTTTCTAGGATATGTTTTTACATTTTGACATAGACAAATATTTTTTTATTATATTAAGGTTATTGTCCATTATTTATTTATTATTTTTAGAGAAAATATTACAAAAAAAGCTAAATGACGCAGGGATTTCACTGTAATTTTAAACACAAATTATTGTGAATTGTGATTATCTATCAAATAAAACTCATCAATTAACAATTTAATGAGATATTTAATATTACATACCAAACATACACTACTAATTGCTCGGTCAATTGTAATATCTTGAAACAAACTATACACCATTAATTCATAAACAAATTCTCTAAAGATATTCATTTATTTTTGTTGTATGAAAATATAATCTATAATGAAAATTAAACCTATAATAATGCATGGAAATAAAAAAAATGATTTTTTCTACAGAGAAGACTTAAAATTTAGAAGTATGATTTTTACTCATGGTTCTTATAATTATAGAATATATGTATACTATTTTTTATATCTAATTATAGACATATGGTTCATGTTGGTGATAAATTGATTAATATAATTGAAAAATGACAATCCAAAATGAATTCGTTTGAACTAATTCATGTGTTTAAGATGCTGAAAGAATATGAACATGTAAAATCCTATTAGATATTAGTGTATTTTATAGTTGGATGCTTCATGTCAAGAAAGGTGACCATTTTCTCTATTGTTTTATATCTTATATTTTTGCATGCTTTTAACTAAATATCTCATGCTTACTTGTCTAATCATCTAGTATATTTTGAACAACAATTTTAAATCTTTAACTTAATTAGTCTTTGTTTAATTTATAATTCTTTGTGAAAACTAGATATTTTTAGGGAATAATGTCAAAATTCTTCTAAATTGATGAAATCTCCTATCTTTAGAGATTAATATCAAAATTTTTGTTAAAATTTTAAAATTGACAGAATTTTCTATTTTTATGAATTAACGTTAATTGTTTTAGTTAAAATCCATAAATCAATAAAATCTCTTATTATTAGGGAATAATGTAAAAATTTTCTTTTCAAGAGTCAAAATCTATGAAATCTTCTAATTTTAGGGATTAACATCAAATTTATTAACTTGTCTTATATTCATAGGGATTGATGTCATTTTTCAAAAATAAATTATTAATAAGTTTAGAAATAAATTTTGACAATTAATAGCATGTGTAGAATAAATCCTAAAAGAAAACATATAGTAAAAATAATTTTTTGTTTGAAAGGACGTGAACAAGAGTGGTATCTACCTTCCCTTAAGTATAACAAACCTCTTACATAAATCTCTTAGACCACCACTTAATTTAGGATTCCTAGTTTACTTTATTTACTAGGTGGCAATCCTATTTTCTTCTATTTTCTCTTTTAATTTGGAGAGTTCTGTATTCATCACGATGTGACAAGAAAGACGAAAGCTGATGAAACTATTAATAAATATAAAGCTAGACTTGTTCCTAAAGGGTTTAAACAACAAGAAAATGTGTGTTATTTTGACACATATTCAACTATGTCAAAAACAATTTTCATACGAATGTTAATAATTAATGTTGCTACTAACATCTTAAAATATATCAAATGGATGTAAAAACAATTTTTTTTTAAATGGCAATCTTAATAAGGAGGTTTATATAAAACAACCCGAGGGTTTTGTTGTTAATGGATAAAAAAAGAAAGTATTTAAGTTTGTCAAATCATTATATAATTTAAAACAAGCAACTAAGCAATGACATGAAAAATCTTAAAAAGTTATATTGTCAAATGAGTTCAAAATCAACAAAGTTGATAAATGTGTTTATAAAAAAAATACAGATAAATGTTATGTCATTGCATGGCTCTGTATTGAAGATATGTTTATTTTGGGCAATAATGATGACATATTCTAGTCTAACAAGAAAATATTAACTAATAAGTTAGAGATGAAATACTTGGGTGTTGTATATGTCATATTAGAAATAAAAGTTTTTAGAACATTTGATAGATTGATATTGTGCCAATCTTATTATCTTGAGAAAATTCCCTATAAATTTTCTAAAAGTGATAATAACATGGTGAAAATACCAATGGACATAAGTGCTCATTTGTCCAAAAATAAAAGCAAGGGAAACTAATTGGAATATATTTAGATAATTGAAAGCTTGATACATGGTATGAACTGTATAAAGCCTGATATTAAATGCTCGGTTAGCAAACTGAGTAGATTTACCAGTATCCCAAGTATGAATTATTAGAAGACAATAAAAATAATTCTCAAATATTTGAGATACACTTTGGACCATGAGCTATACTATACTGGATACCATACAATACTAGAAAAGTACAATGAAGCTAATTGAATAACACTAAGGACAAAATCAATTAGTGGATATGTTTTCATATCAGTGGAGCTGTTATATTATGGAAACCTTCTAAACAAATATGTATCGCAAGATCCATGATGAAATCAGAGTTTATTGCTCTTGATAAAGTTTGAAAGGAAGTTGAGTGGCTACAAAATTTCTTAAAAGATATTTCATGTTAGCCAAACTAGTATCATCTATTTTTATCCATTGTGACAATTAGTCTGCATTAGAAGAGCACAAATTAATATATATAATGATAAGTTTAGACATATATGTCATAAATATAATATCATTAAACACTTGCTCTCAAATGAAGAATTCTTCTTTTTTTTTCTATCATTGTAAAATTCTTTTATATATTTTGGGTTTAAGAGAGTGGACAATAAAAAGGCAATTTGAAGGTTAAAAGTTATAGTACTTTGCTTAATTAATGACAAACTTGTAGGCAATTTTTGTTTTGTTTTCCTTGAATGTATATCATTGTTGTCAAAATCACGAGTTGACTTATAAAATCATACAATTTTACGAGTTAATTTGTATCTATTTGCAAAATCGAACTAAAAAATAAAAAACCAATGAAATCGAACTTAACTTGTGCAAAATCAGTAAATACGATAAAATTGGTTCGAGTCAGCGATTTACATGAAGTATTAATAGTTCCAAAATCCTTTTCCTTCCTCTCTGTTAAACCTAGACTACCAGTCGATCTTTCAAAATTCGTATCCTTCCTTTTTGTTAAACTTCTTGTTTTGAAATTAAGTAAGTTAGTGTTTTTTAAACTTCTTGTTATATTGTCTCATACTCTCATTCTTTTTCTTCCCTATGTGAGTCTTTTCTGCTCCTCCAATTCCAATTTCATAATCGTCTCCCTTCAGGCCAGTGATTCTAAAGAGGGCTACTAAGCAAGAAAGTGAAGTGAAGAAGAAAAAAACAAAAGATGACGCTCTTTTGATCAAGTTAACTCTTTATACCTACCCTATAAATTCAATTAAAAAGAATGAATAAATGGAATTTAATAATAACACTTATATTTTTCTTTGTTTTAATTATATAAAATTGAACATAAAATTTCAGATAAACAAAGTGCTAGATTTCTAAATATTTTATAAGCGAGCTAGTTGAAAAGTAAAATACATGAATGAGAAACTTGTAAACAATAAAACAATAACATTTTAGAAGATAGACAATAACAAATGAAAAAACCAATAACGGTTCAAAAGGCAAACAATAAAAAGTGAAATTTGACTATAATGATTGTTTTTTTTTCTGTATTTTAGTTATATACAATTGAGCATAAATCCAAATATGATGAGGAATTTAGCACCACACGACTCTGTGACCTGAACGACCGACAACAAGAGATCTTTGTCATGTAGAAAGTAGATTTTAGCCATCTCCAGCAGCCAGCAGCCAACATCCAATCTAATTAACCATATCAATCGATTGATAAAAAAATAAAAATAAAAGAAAAAGAAAAAGAAAAAGAAAAAGGTTGGTATTTAATTATTTCAACTGTCAAATAAAATCATTACCTCATATCATATAAAAAAGAGTAGCCATATATATCGAGTTTAAATTAGTTAAATAGCTTTGCATGTCAACATAAGTCAAGGCTTTAGAGTTGTAGTTATATTATAATATTAATAATTATGGGATGATTAGTAAAGTTAATGAGTGATAAATAAGTTATTATAACTAATTTCAGGGTTGAATTGATTTGATTCTTGAACTAATGAATACATGGTATCTAAAAAAAACACCACTAACAAGATGGAGACTCATAGTATTGAAGATGATTTAAAGATTTAAATTGATGTCAATCCAAATAATTCAAAGAGTTTTGAGTTAAATATTATTGATAATATTGGTATTGGTATTAGTAGAAACACTAATGTTCACAATATCGATGTTGGTATTAATAGTAGCAGTAATAAGCCTCTAGATGATGATGATCTTAATAAATGTCTTAGAAAAAACGAGGAAGATGAAGGCAATGATATTGATTTTAGTTTACATGACACACTAGCAGATTATTTGTTTTAAGTTTGTTATTTTTTAGTTAATAAAATTCTATGGATATAATTGTATTGAATTATATTTTTAAGTCACTTAATCTATATATAAATTTTTATTTGAACTATGTATTTTAAGACGTTTAAACCTTTCTATTATTTATTTTATTTTTGTTATAATTATGTTATATTATTATTTATTACTTGACTGGAATTATCAATATATAATTAGTTAAAAAAATTTACATCTGATTTTACGATTTAAATTTACATTGTATTGTCAATATATAATTAATTAAAAAATTATATATAAGTTTATGATATAATTTATATTGTATTTTTTATACCATGATAAAAAAAACATTTTTGATAACATTACGATGTTAAATGAAATTATGTGGACAAAGTAATAAATAAATAAATAAATAAAATTAGGGATGTAAAATTGTAAAATGTCTACAGTACATTCTACTCTCTTGTTTAGTATTTTTGCTGTGTTGTGATGTGCCTGAAGCATACCATTCTTCCCCCCTCGATAACTTGAACCCAACAAAATCTCTCCCAGCCCCAAAAAATGGGAGCCTGCAAAACCCTTATCACCACATCTCTTACTTCCCTCCCAAAACCCAAAAAACCCTTCTCTCCATTCTCCAAAACCCAAATCCTAACCCGCCCTCCCTCTGTATCCTTCACTCCCTGCATACAACACACCAGACCTCGCTCTTCAACAGCAACCCAATCAGCATTCTCATTAGACCCCCCAGACGACACCGTTGAACTCCTTCTCACCAAACGGGACGACGTGTTACGACTAATGAAAATGGAAAGAAGAATAACAAAAACCCACGACGACACTGTCTTGGGTTCTCATTGGTTTCCTTATTTCGACAGGTTCAAGTGTGGAGGTGTGGATTTGAGTAGCAGTGAGGTTTTGGAAGCGGTGGGGCCGTATATGATGGAAGAGAGAAAAGAGAGGATTCGAAATACGGTTAAGAATAGGAGTTATTCCCTTTGTTTGGTTGTTGAAGGATTGACTGATTTCGGAAACGTTTCGGCTGTGTTTCGGTCTGCTGATGCTTTGGGGTTTCAGTCTGTTCATGTCATTTCTTGTGATAGCTCCAAAAGGTGCTGCTTCGATTCTTTTTGAGGTGAAAAAAATGGTTTTTTTTTAAAGGTTTCTGTCAATGTGTTAATTTTGTTTTATTAATGCTGTTTGTATTGGTGGTGTTACAGGTATAGAGAGAATAGGCATGTGAGCATGGGAGCAGAGAAATGGTTGGATATTGAATTATGGGATTCTGCTAAAGACTGTTTTCAAGTTTTAAAATCACGCGGTTATCGGATTGCTACCACTCATGTTGGAATCGATGCGGTAATGAATCTTTACTTGTTCCTTGGAAAATGGTAATTGGCATTGTTCTTTAACTGTGATTGTAGCTAGTAGTTTAAACTGTGGAGTGTCTCTGGCAATTTGATGTGAAATCGTTCTAGCTGTGGATACATGTATGACTGTTTCTGTGCTGTGCTATTTAGGTATCTATTTATGACATGGATTGGTCATGCCCAACTGCAATAGTTGTTGGAAATGAAAATAGGTAATTTACTTCCTCATGCTTTATCATTTTATCACAAAGTTAATGCTGGAGGTTTTTTTTTTTGGGTGGGGGGCTATGTTTCCATTATTTTTATTATGCTTATTAGTGTTGATATTTGAAAAAAAAAGTTTTCTTTGGATCTCTGATTGTTTCAATAGATTAAAGGAAGAAAAATAATAGAAAACTACATTATTCTTGCTTGCTCTTAGAAACTCCTATGAAGCTCTCTTTTGTTAGATTTTATCTCTAGCAGGTGATTAATTGTTACATTAAGCTTTTTGATATGTATAGTAAGGATGAAGATATAGACTGCTTTCTAACTAGTTGGCATCTTACTGATGGTTTCTATATCCAAAAGAAATCTAGAACATTTTAGTTGTTGTAAACTTTTTTTTTTTAGTTTAACGTGGGTGTCCGGGCCAGCTTGCGCGCACCTCGACTAATCCCACGAGCCCTGAAGTTAAAGTTGTTGTAAACTTTAGTAATGATGGTTGAGTCACTACTTGTAGGGGAATTAGTGATGAGGCTCTGGAACTGTCAGATTTGCATTGCAGTGTTCCTATGAAAGGCATGGTCGACTCTTTCAATGTTTCAGTTGCTGCAGGCATCCTCATGCATCATGCTGTTTGTGACAGAACTTCGCGCCTGGTAATGAATACTGATTTACATTTTGTGGCACAGGAATCAAGGACCATTTTTTTGTTTAGTATTATTGATTTTGTTTTGCTCATTTAGCACTGACTCAGCTTGTGCATTGATTTTGTTTTTTAAAATTTAAATCGGTAAGCTAAACCTATGTTTCCTATAGTTAGCCTTTGTCTAAAGTTCACAGCCTGATTTATTTTTCTGTTGGACAGAAACCATAATGTTGCGCCAAAATTTTGCAGGGCTCTCATGGTGATTTGACCCCGGAAGAAACACAGATCCTGCTTGCTGAGTTTTCACTTCGTCATAGCAAGAATATGATAAGCATTGCCCATGACTATGCGAAGCGAAAGGCAGCCACTCCCAAGCCAAAGCTATGATAGAGACAAATACTCAATGTGTGATTTTCCTTTGGTTGGATGTCTGCAAATTGACTTTTGGAATTTCTGTAGAAGTTACTGCAGGAGGTACAAACATCATCGCCAAACTGTTCTAAGACAAACCAGAGAAGGCGGTGGGTTGATTGAAATTACAGGATTTCTTCTGGTGCACTGGAGAACACACCAGCAAGAACATCAATGAGTGCTTCATAAGAGAATGCTAAACATGATGATCAGTTGGTGACTAAGGCATCAGTCGAGTCAACGATTATCTTGGGCTCACAATATCAATTTGTTGTACTATGTTTTTTTAAGCAGGAAGATACTTTCATTGTTCCATCTTTGCATCAGCTTTTCATAATCTGAATTTTGTTTTGCTTATGAAACAAGGGAAGAGAATAGTATTTTGGATTTCTTATGTAAAAATCAACCTCACACTATTCTGCTCGACTTCAAATTTCAGTTCTGGCAACTTGGTTCTGGGGGCAAGTTGTTCATGAGCCTAGCCAAATGGCCACAGCTCTGTTTCTGCAATGTACTGAAGCGAAGACCATTTGCATTAGGTAGTTGGCAGAATCTGCCTGTAGCTACTGGAAAACTTCCAAATGGAGAGATGATTCACCATCGCAATGGATTAACCTAACAATTTCTGGCATGGTTAATGCAATGCGAGGAAGTTAAATGAGCGCATCAGCATTTTCTATGCATTTTGAAGGTGAGGCATTAGCTGAACAGCAACTGAACAGATACCACGTGAAATTGAAGTTCCAACTATATAATGGTTCCTCAGCCATCCAAAGTACAACATATTCTACAGCCCAAAAATATATGTTGGGATGCAGCGCTCTGTTGTCTCACAGGACTCTTAAGTCTTACCTTTCCTCATGCATTTCATTTCTTCTGTGCCCATCCAAGCCTAGTCCTCGGGCCATTACTGCACATAGTTTGTATGACCTTCAACCAGCAGGGCCGAGTTGAATATTGCAATCCCTTGTTATTTCTTTGAGATGACTTGTCTCACATCTCCACAATCACTAGACATATCCTGCGTCTGATTCTGAGATGCTTGGCTTATCATGGAAGGGGATTGATTGCACAGAACTTGTGCACAATTCGAGTAGCAACAGGCATTTTCTGGTTGCTCTAGGGATTTGGTTCCTACCTTTTTTTTATACAAGAAATGGTGATATTTCCAACTTGACGGTTGATGGTGATCGAAATGCCAACCAGAAGAATCTGCAACCACCAAAAAGTGGCACGGCAAATTTTATTAAGGAATTATTTCTGTTCTGGTGCATTACATGTTGTCCTCACCAGATCTTCTGAGGATTGTTTGCGGAGCACAACCTGATAAAAGCAATGCGTAACCACACCTACAAATATAATACTTGAACAGAATCCACGCCATTGTTAAATAAATTAAATACCTTTCATACACATACTTAAGTTAATACACATCCAAGAACATTCAACACTAGTCTGAAGATAAATATTGTATGTACTACTGCCTATAACCTTTTTATGGTCAGCTGCCACCATCATTGATTAGTGGAAATCCTTCCATTTTTGCTGCAAATATGAAACCCAGTTCATCATTCCGTCTTCAAGAATCTACAGCAATGTTCTAATCAATCAACATTTCTTCAGTTGTGGTTTGGATTGTATCTTTGGCCCTCTGCAAGCTGAAGTCTTCCCCGTGCTTCTTTAATTCTTGGGACCTGACGAACTCCTTTATTCTTGCCTTCAACTCAGTGTTTGGAATCAACATGTCCACAGTAAGATAGGATCGGTTGAAGGGGTCAGTCTGCACTCACATGAAATCAATTTGCGAATTTAATCAAAATTAGTATCCTTGTCACCAAATTTGATAAAATGAATGAACAAGTGAAAGATGTACATTGTCACTCAGAAGATGCCTTTGAATGACAGGCCTATCAACTGTGATTCTTGAAGAAGGTAAGATCACCGGATCCTTCATCAAAGTGCACTGCCAAAAAAAAGCATAAAAGATATTTTCCACGTACAATTTATGGACCCACCAAAGATATTGTCCTTCCCAAAAAGGTATAAGAAACCTACCTGAATTGGATCAAGGAATTCATCTGGTATCTCTCCAAGGGCAGCTTCAGCATCCATTGCCTCAGAAGCTGCAACCCTGGCTTTTGTACCAAGCTCAATAAATTCCTGGATGACCCTCCCATCTTCACCAATTCTCCGAAGGACATCAACAGCAGCAGTAAATAACTAGAGCAGAAAGCAGTGTCACAAAGTATTCAATCAACTGCTACATTTCAGAACAGAACGAAACCAAGGACGTTCTCTCATGGACATTTGATTCTAATAGTTAATGAAAAGCTCATGGAAGTTTTGCAGCATTGAAGTTACCTGCTCATTGTATGACCGCCCATCCTTCGAGATGGCAGCTGGGAATATGTTTTCATTATCACCCCTCGCCAAATGAACATATATACAGACAATCTTCAATGAATCAATAAAGCCTGTTAGGTTTATCATAGAGGCTCAATGACATTATATACAATATCGTACTGATTCCTCCAGTTAGCTTGGTAAGATGATTCCACATTTCATTCTCTATTGATGCAGAATTTATAGATGCAGAGATCCACTCAAGCAAGGCCACAGTAACATGACATATTAAAGAATTGGATATCACTACTCGTCAATGAGCCAGATAAAGCTCATCGTGAAGCCACATATATAATATAGCATGACCCCACTACATTGCATCTAATAGTTATTCGATCTAAGGTTCAGAGTCCTTGAGTTTAAAATCAGAGCCTTAGTCAACTGAATCAGACACCTTGACAAGCTTGAAAATTCACAACCAGAGAAGCATTTATAGTATAGTCGAATTGGCGCTTAACCTGCATATATAGTCATGTTCTCAGTCAACCAACAAGGTGAAACGACACAGTTACCTGCCTGACTGCCTCAAACCTAAACTTTGGTACCACTGAATAATGACTCCACTGAAGTAGGGTACTCAGGAGAATTGGGAAGAAGTCCTACCCATCAACTTCCTTTTGTATGAAGTCACTACTCTTAAGACTTGAACCTACACCCTGTGGTTGCAATCTAAGACTTTTGCCATTGTATAAGCAAAGTCCTCTAAACCAATATGTAAACCTAAAGGAAAAGAAGCAGTAGAAGAAAACTCAAGAAGAAATAGAAGAGGGTGGGGTACAATCATGTTAAGCAGCTTAAGATATTGTTTTGGACACAAACAAGGAGAAAGGGGTAAAAAAAGGGGGAATAACAATCTGGAGAGTTCAAGAGTGCAAATTTGAACATCCTGTTAACATGTTAAAATAACTGTTTTGAACAAAACAAAAAAGGGAGAACGTAGAAAAAGGAGAGAAGTGACAGCAAGTAGCCGGAGAGAGCTCTCCAGTTAGAAATTGGAGAATCAAACTAACCTGCTCAAGCAACTGTTTTGGGCGAAATTCATACTTTTCAGGGTCTTTCAGGGTAAGGGATTTCCTTTGGGGACCCACAAGTTGTAACAAGAAGTAATTGAGCATGCTGGCCACTCTGTCAACCTGGCAGAAATAAATATTTATCCTACTTGTAAGCGATTACAACATAGATATGGAGGGTCAAAGGCATAAATATATCATACCATCTCAGGGAGAAGGAAAGGTGCTGTAATCTGTTTTGATGTAAATGTCAGCATGCTCAAATCTTCATTTGCCAACTTCATGTCAATGCGGATGATCTGAAACAGCCAAGATATACCTATCCAATTAAGCATATTTTGAATTCATGATAGATGTGTGCACGAATACATACACATATGCATGAGCACACAAACTGACATTCTCTTGGGACTGGAAAAGGCGGGTTCTCTCCTGCCTCTCTTGAGCTGGTCTTCGCTCCCATTCTGTGGTGTTGGACATCTCAGCTTCTAACCCTTTGAGTTCAAGAATTTTGCTCAGACTTTCATCAAGAAGATAGATGCTATCGTTGATCAGGAAGTTCAAGAAATTCAGATAGACACCCTTTTCCTCTTCCTTGGCAATCTGGAACAGCATAAAACAGTCAAATTTGTGTCTGAATGTGTGTGTGTGTGTGTGTGAGAGAGAGAGAGAGAGGAGTGTTTAATCCACTAAAAAGAGGTGAAATACACAATTGTTCTACCTTTCTCCAAATATCACGATGACTAGGGACCTGCCATAGATATTCAAGAAGTTCGGCAATATTATGCCGTATGTTGAACTTGTCATAGAACTGTAACATATGAGACAAAATCAAGAATCAACATGTAATAAATGTAAAAATGAAAATTTTCAACATCAAAACAGAGCAAATTATTAGTTACAACAGTTTAGAAAATAAGTGAACGGTAAATGGACTTGGAACAAAGAACTGATGAATTAGAAAAAAAATCTCAACATACAGCTGCCTGGATATGGATAGTTGAACAGAATACTTTGAAATGCTCAATTTACCCAAACCAGGCATGGAAAAGGTAAAAAACAGAAAAGGATCCCTACCCTGCATCTGCATACCCAACATACAATGCACCCAAAAAAGGCAAGGTTTCTTTCACCATTTATTTGGACAAATCAACCATCTAACTGGACACTCCTTGACTCTTATTCAACAGTCAGGGGATGAAACCAAAACATCTCAGTTAATTAATCTAACGAGCAATCAAAGTTCTACAAAGACCATCTTCCCATGTTTATATCCTTTTGACTCATATTTTTCATCTACAAAGCAAGTAATTTTTAAAAGTAATCAAGATATTCAATACATCAAATCTTTTTATAAAGAATGGTCTAGGGGTGATAAAAAAAAACCAAAAAACCAAAAAAAATATTAGCTAAAAAAACCGAACCAAGAAAAAAAAAACCAAATTAACTGATTAGAAAATCCAAGAAAACATTCGCTTTGGTTTTGGTTTCAAAAGTCTGAAACTGATTGAACCGGACCAAACCAAACTGGTTCAACCAACACCAGAAAAAAAAAAACAGTATAAATATAAACTTTTCTTCTAACCCTAGAGGCCAAATCAAACCAAGCCACCCCCCTCCCCCAAGCTTTCTCTCAATCTCAGTTCTTGCGTCCCCTCTTCTCTCATTTCTATTGTTTCTTTTCTTGTCTTCACCACTGGAAATAGATGAAACAAGGGAGAGGGTGAATTTGTGCCAACAACCCTTGATCTTTAAAAAGCTTTCTTTTCCCATCTTATTGTCAGGCAGTGGGTGTTGGTGTTTTGTCACCATGGGTGGTGGTAGCTGGTGCTAGCAACAATTAGTATGACAGTGTGAAGAATGATGGGAGGCAGTGAGGACTACTAGAGAGACGGTGCTGGAGTTTGGTTTAATGGTGGTCTTGTTTTTTTGGGAAAAATAAGGGCGATCATGAATGTAAGGAAACAAAAATAATGGGTATTGCTGGTCTTATGGGAAAGGTTGAAGATGATGCATGTGTTTCTTTGGTTTGTTGGAGAGAAAAATGATGGCTGGTTTGGTTTTTTCCAGTTTTTTACTTCAACCAAACCAAACCGAACTGAAATCGGTTAGTGTGAACCGATTTCGTTTTTTAATTTTAAAAAAATAAATTTAGTCAAGTTATTTTTTAGGTAAAAACCAAACCGAACTGAAAATAATCACCCCTAGAGTGGTCTAGTCAATCGGACTTGAAATAATTGTCCCAGAATAAAATCATATTGATCAAAGGCCGAGAGGACTTAGATTCAGATGTTTAAGCATCGAAATCCAAAGAGTAGAGACTCAGATAATGGTCAACAATGCACCAGAAATCGGAAGATAACTAGAACTATTGCTTAAATTGCACAAGAGTAGGTATTATGAAATCTAAAAGCAAGGAGTAAGTGGTTCCAGAATTCCTAATCAGCATATTAGTGAAATAAAAAAAAATATCCTGCTGTTTACAGCTGAAGTATGATAACGCAAGATAACATCCAGTCCCTGCCAATATCAGCCCAAAAGCCCTTACTTCTGGGAACTCTCAAGCTAAGTTGTCAAAAATACGTTTAAATAGAAGTGTTTCCTTGCAGGATCTTTCTTCTACCCAATCTATAATAACTGTGCATCCAACAAGAAAAAACTACCGAGTAAACCAGCAAGCCTTGAAAGGCAATGGCCTAAAATGAGTCCTCCTTATTCCTTACTGTATATATGCACCCTAACACCAAAAACAATCAACTCTTAGAAACTCAAATATTAGGGCAAGTCACCTGTGTGTGAGAGCCTGTGAGCTCAATGTCAACATAAAGCTTCAAGAGGTTCCTTACAAGATACTCAAGTGACAGTTGGTGCCCTTCAAATAGAGAAGCTGTAGCAGATGAACCACTGCAAATGATAAAACCAAATGCTGTAAATACCAAACTTCAAGTTATAAATTTCAATCAAAATTTCCACAATATTCTTTCCTTGCAAAGTGGAATACAGTATATCACCTTCTCCGTGGCATCCAGCAGTTCAATACTTCAACCATCTTTGCTCTTAAATAAGGGTTTCTAATATATGTAGGACTTGCCATGAACATGATAATGAAGTTCATAAAATCATCCTGACCAGCAAGTACAATAGCGAAAAAGAACACATCAACAGGGTAATTGAATTTCATAGATCAGCTCTTGCAAAAGAAAACAAATTTCATGTATCGTGTAAAGGGCAGAAATATATGGCAAAACATTTTATAACGACGCCTACCAGTAAGACTCCATCCAAAGCTTTTGGAATCCGAGAGGCAAATATAATTAGTTCCATGGCATCTTCCACAAAATGCTCCGGCATTGAGGCAAATTCCTTTGGGCAAGTTGATGGAAGAGGCATTTTAAATCCACCGACCAGGCTAACCAACCAAACCAACATTAACCGGTAGAAAGAAAGTGCACGCTGAATAAGTGCTCCATCCTTAAAAAAAGAAGGAGAAGTAAGATCAGCAGAATAAAAAGAATAGCAAGCTATTTAAATTTACAAATTAAATTGGTAAGTTCTACATCTTCAAAGGATGAACATGCCATTAATAGAATAGAGAGAAGCACGGGGTGGGGATAGAGGAAAGGGAGTTTTCCAAATTAAAATGATTAAGTTCGACATCTTTAACAATGAACGTACTACTTAAACCGACAACGAGGGAGAATGGAGAGAGGGACGAAGGACAAGAGAGAACTGGAAGGGAAGTGCTAGTTTGGGCAAAGACATGGCCCCTGACCCAAGAAAATAAAACAACACCCAACTGTCAGAATCATCTTCCAAAAGTGACATGATCAAAACTTTAGATCTCAAACCCCTGTCACCTCACAGGAGAACAAAACTAAACACAAACTTTTAATGTTCAAGACTAGCTTCCAGGATGTCAAGTGCAGAGAGAAGAGGTCCAGTACCCTTAATATTTGAGCTTCATAACAAAGCTTTTCCTGTGAATATAACTCTATATCTTTCTCAAGACGGTCAATATCCTGCTGCAGCTGCTGAGACGGCGTCTGCTCCTGCAAGGCTTTAAAAGTGGAGAGCATATCTTCGCATCTAGAAATTTCCTGACATGATGTTTATTCATAAATTAACTTAAAAGGCAGATAAACGTTTTCATTTGTCAATCAAGGACGTGGTAACAGATTTATAAATCCAAGTCCAGATATAAAGCATGTATGCATTACCTGAACTAGATGCTTAAAGTCGGAAAATGCTTTTAACAGACCCAAGTTGAGCACCCTTGCAGTCATAAAGAAGCACTCACAAATAAATGAGTATTTAGACTTTTCACCACTTCTACCAGAACTGGTGGCTTCTTGAGATTGTACCAAGCGATTTTCAACATCATTAGATTGTGCAGAGATATCAGTTTTTCCCGGAGTATTAAGCCATTGAGTGATTTCTTCTGATGATGCAAGCAGAGCTGTCAACCCTCTAACTTAAGAAGAAAACAAATAATTAGGGACACCAGGAAAACCGATAATGTGATAAAAATATATATATATACAATAAGCAGTTCATCACCTTAGATCCAAACGGTTATTGTGAAACACGTAATTTGGATCAATTTTGTTCCTTTTTGACAAATTTGCATCTAAAAAAGGTTCGGATAGCTTAAGCATGACAGCACTTAGATTGATAAACATGCCCGAACTTGCACAAGATAAAGGATCGACCTGTGACAGTCACATGATACCATGTTAATCTACAAAAACAAATCAAGTAACCTGAAAATCATTCACTCAGGAAAGAAAAAACTATCATGCAAATTCCAGTTTAGCAAAAAGATATCAAGCTGTTCCTTCTCTGAAGAAATTAAACAAAATAAATAACCCACATGTTGATTCATATGCCATGTATTAATCAAGATAAAGCTTTTGACAAATCATATACACTATAACTACAGTTCAATAAGTTCCATGAACAGGAGAAATCTACCTGTATGTGAGCTCTTGTCGCATTTCTATTGATCACCTCAGCAAGATACTGAAGCACACTCTCACGAGTATCACCATTTTTAAGAAGAGCAAGAAGCACTTCTGCTAATCCATCATATAAATTATTCACAAGAGTCTTAATTGTAGTAAATGAAGATAACAAATCAGCAGGTCGACGATTTGTTGCATCAGAGAAACACTGCTGCCTGGCATTTTAACAAACAAATAAACAACACATAAATAACACAAACACGAGAAGAAAGAAAAAAACCAATAAATAAACAATCACACGCTCTCACCCCACATCCGGCTCGCTCTTAAAAATAGTATTATCAGGCCATGCACTAATATGAAAAAAAGGACCCAAAATACTTGTCATTTCAATAACTCTCCCATTTACATATGCCCCTGTCGGAATCCACCACTTATGACTAACAAGTGATTTAGCACCGACATTAAAACTAACCAAAAACAATAAAGCCCTTAATGGTTGTTGAAAATTCCCTAAAACAGAAACCTTCAAAACATTTCCCCTCAAATCCTCATATAAACCCTTCAAAATCGGATCCAAGCTATCAAAATCCCCTTCTCTAAAAAACTCCTCTATAAACCCCGGCGGCGGTGGCTGAATTCCGCCACTATTAAACCCATCAACCATCGCAAAAATCAAGGGCAGAACCGGAGAAACATTGGAATTCCCGCTCTTTCTAACAACACTCGAATCACCCCCAAACAAGTCAGGATTCCCTAAATGAATCCTGCAATACGAAACCGACAACTTCTTGACTTGCTTGATCGACAATTCCAGCTCTGATTTCACATTTTTGTCCTTCATATTGGCGATTTTCTTCAACTCATCAACAGCACGACGGTAGCAGCCTAAGAGGTAATTGAAAGGAGGTTCCGCGTTGGGGCTTTGAACAGACAATCGATCGATCAAGACACGTTCGATTAAGTCGCGAGTGAGTTTCAAGTCTTTGCCTTCACTGAGAATCTCAGCTGCTGTCATTTCTAAGTAGAAAATTCGAGGATCAGAGGAGTCGGCGAGGGAGACTGAGAGGATTCTGCGGAGGACAATGTCCTCGATTTCTTGGAGAGATCTCTGAGGTTTATTTGAGGTCGTTGCCATGGTGGATCAAGAAGATTCTTATTTATTTATTAATTTTTCTCGGTAAACAGAGACGGAAAGCGATAGAGAGTTGGGGTTTCGGCTTGAGACGAGAAGCATTAGTTTAGTTGAGAGTACAAGGAAGGAGACGTTGAAGAGTGTTTGGTCTCTGTTCTGTGTTGTAGACGAAAGTGAACACTTCCTTTTTTTTCTCTATATATGTAATGAGGGTTGGAGAACGGTGTCGTTTTTGTCAGGTTGAAGAGATTTGTGTGTTGCCTGGAATTCAACGAGGGAGTTGGAGCTGGACATCCATTTATTGTATAAAAAAAATAGAAATAGAAGCTAAAATAATTAAAGTTTAAGTTGAAAAAATTTTCAGATTAAAATATATCAAAATAATTTATATTTTATTTTTGAATAAAATTTTTTTTAACTAATTTTGTTTTGTATTTATCTATAGAATTATCAAGAAAATATTTTCTTTTAAAAAATTATTTACAACTAATAAATTTTGCATGATATATATGTATGGGATTGTCATGTTGAGGTAAGGATTTATAATCATAGACTAAGCAAATTAGACCCAAGAAAAATTAATTGATATTTTACTTGTTATGTAGCTCTAAAGGATATAACTTTTATTATCCTTACTATAGCATAAAAATAGTAGAGACAAGAAATATTAAATTTCTTAATAATTTTAATTTTAGAGGGACTGAGTTTTATAGAATAATAGAATTTGACAAAACACAAGATTAAATTGAGTTGTATGAAGGTAAAAGACATTTGGTTATTGTTTATGAAAATCACTTAGATAATATTGAACAACAACAACTTCAAGAGCAATCGGTTTAAGAGCAACTAGTTCTTGATAAGGTAAACCCACATGAGAAAATTAAAATTAAGAAGATCTTTAAGAATAAGGAGACTAGTAATTTCTAATGATTATGTTGTATACCTTTAAGAATCTAATTTTGATGTTAAACATGAAGATGATCCTAATTCATTTTTATAAGCCATGAATGGAGAAAACTCTATTTTGTGGTATAATGTTATAAAGGAAGAAATGAAGTCTATATTTAAAAATCAAGTGTAAAACCCATCAAATTACTAGAAAGATATGTAACTATTCGTTATAAATGAGTTTATAAAACCTAAAAAGATGCTTTTTGTAATATCTAACAATATAAAGCTAGACTTATAGCTGAGAGTTACACTTAAAAGGAAGGCATAAACTACCATGAAACATTCTCTAAGTGATTTAGGTGAAGTCTCTTGTATTATTAGCATAAAGATTAAAAAAGACAAGTCTTAAATGACATAACTGTCTCAATATGCATATATTGAAAGTTTTGGAAATGTTCAAGATGTCAAATTGTGTACCTTTGGCAACACTTATTATCAAAGGGAACAAATTTAATCAGAATTAATGTCCACAAAGTGCATTGGAAAATGAGCAAATCAGTAACATTCCCTATGCATTTGCAATTGACATTTTGATGTATACACAAGTATATACAAAACTTGATTTGATATTTATAATAGGAATGTTGAAAAGGACTCAAAGCAATTCAGGAATAGACCATTGTGAAGCTGCTAAGAAAATCATTAGGTACCTATAAGAAACCATTTATTATAGGTTGACTTACAAATATATTGATCACCTTGAGGTGATTGGTTATTTAGAATCGGATTTTATTGGTTACATGAATAAGAAAATATACTTTAAGATACATTTTTTCTTTTTGTCAGAGGAGTTATATATTGAAGAAGTACTAAACAAACTATTCTTGCTTTGTCTATTATGGAAGCAGAATTCATTCCATAGCATGAAGCAATGACACATGCGATTTGAGATTTCATTTCTAGTCTTAAAGTTGTTGGTTACATAACAGAACTAGTAAGAATATATTATGATAATTCGACTACAGTTTTCTTCTCTAAGAATAATAATAATGGAAGCCAAAAGAAGCATATCAATATAAAATATTTCATCGTGAAAGAGAAAGTGAAGGAATATGAAGTGCTCATTGAGCATATTAAGGTCCTGTTTGTTTTTGCGTTTTAAAAGCGCTTTTGAAAAAATTTGAAAGTTTTTTATTTTTTTCTTTAGTTTAAATTAATATATTTTTTAGTATTTTCAGATCATTTTGATGCACTGATATCAAAAATAATTTTTTAAAAATAAAAAAAATATTTTAATGTATTTTCCAAGTGAAAAGCAACCGCAATCACACTCTAATAGCGATATAGATTTTATGGATTGTATGAGTCTAGCTAACTCATTTGATGTTTGACTTTATTTTTTTTAGTTGATTGTCTAGATATTTTTTATGTTATTATTAGAGATTAAATTGATATTTAGTGCACATAAAATATTATTTTTTATATTTATTGGGATATATAAAGTTGGACCCTAATTAGTAATGACTTATTGGAAGTTTATTCATAAATTTTAGTTACTCATTAAATGTTTATTTTGATGATGAAATATATTGTAATACATGAAAGAAAATATTTGATTATAAAGTACAACTGTTATGTTTCGTATATTGTATTCTTGATTTAAGTGAGTGTTTTCACTTACTAGTAATTTGGACTCTACAAAGATATTGTCACTTTTTAAATGGTGTCATTTGGACCAAATATAAGAATGTTAGAAAAATATCCTTAAGGTGACCTGTATTCCATGTAGATTTTGAAATTAATATATATATTCATTTTGATATCTACGGATTAGATCTAATTTTTTTTATTGTAAAATAAATACCCAAGCATTGCTAATGTGTTTTTTTAATGAAAAATAATAATCATGAGCTCAAAATATGATGTATATTTGATGATATCTTTTATAAATATTGATATGACGATATATTAGATGATATGTTTTTTAAACTATTGAGACAATAATACATTAGATCAACCCGGATTAACTTGTCAAATCTGTGACCCGAGTTATGAGACCATGATAACTTTGTAGAAAGAAAATCAAAATAAACTATAAAGGTTAATTCATAAACAACTTGATGTTGAAGGAAGAAATAAAAAAAAAAGATAAAAAAACTACCCGAGTCAACTTGAATTAACCCACAAAACCGGCAACTCAGGTCATGAAAGCAAGATAACCTCATAGAAAGCAAATTCAAAAGCAATTACAAAGATTAATTTCCAACTAACCCAATGTTGAAGGAAAAAAATAAATAAAAAAACTAAAAAAGGACAAAAAACAACCTAAGTCCACTTGATCTAACCTGTTAAACCCGCGATCTAAGTCATAAGATTAGGATAACTTCATAAAAAGTAAATAAAAAAAATTATAAAGCTATATTTATGATAGATCCAATATTGAAGGTTGAAAATGAGAAAAAAACTAAATATATGAGATTGTAATAACTCTATAAAAGCAAATTGAAAAAAAAATTATGAAGCTTAATTCCTAAACAACCTAATATTAAAGGATAATTTGTTTTTTTTAAAAAAAGATTGAATTGTTGGATGGTGAAATTGAAAAAAAAATATTCAATTAAAAATGACAAAAAAACCAAGTCAACCTGGATCAATCTGTCAAACTCGTGACCCAAGTTATGAGATTAGAATAACTCTGTAGAAAGTAAATAAAAAACAATTATGAAGCCTATTTTAAAAAAATACTCAATTAAAAAAGGGCTGAAAAAAAATAAAAATAATCAACTCAGGTTAACCTATAAAATATGTGACCCGAGTCAAAAAATCAAGATAACCTCAACACTTTATTATTCATGGATGGAAATAATATGTATACTATTAATTTACTGCTATCCTATCTTTATATATTTAGCATATTAAATTTATTTTACAATCAACACATGTACACAGCAAAAAAAAAAAAAAGAAAAGAGAATTTGTGATTTCAACAATCACATTTTGAGTTCAAATTCATGTAAAAAAACAAAAATAGTAGATGTTAAAATCATGAAAAGCAAGGCTATAAATGAGGTCACTAGAGACGAAAGCAAAGTGGTGGGAAATATCGCAATTTACACATAAAGTTATATAATCAAGGGCACTATCAGCCCAAGCAAGAGGACGGGTATAAAATAATCCATCCGAGAGCTAGTTCATATAGACACAAAGCCACTAACAAATTTTACAATAATGATGCACCTGATTATATGAACAGTGTCACAACCCTAAACTTCTTCGGTGTTTTTGTTTATTTCCTTTTCTACATCTAAAAAATTCTAAATTATTTATTAAAAAGAGCAAAAATAGATGTCAAAACATGGTGGTAAATATAATT
>Ga0307515_10004199_pt1 | contig 29968 bp, 18 predicted proteins | sample 17_EM_MG_FD_194513 | JGI IMG/M metagenome (GOLD analysis project Ga0307515, IMG submission 194513) | Populus trichocarpa ectomycorrhiza microbial communities from riparian zone in the Pacific Northwest, United States - 17_EM | ecosystem: Host-associated > Plants > Roots > Unclassified | place... | reverse complement strand
AAATATTTTTTAACTTATTATCCATGACACTGTCAAAAATAAAAAATAATCTACTTTCTAGGAATCTACTTTTCATGGGAACCATTTTTTAAAAAAAAAAATACTTTTCAACAAACAAACAAGGCTAATTATAGAAAACCTTTTCTTTTCTTTTCTTTTTCTTTTTTCATACAATGGTAAATTGTCAAGAAGTATAATTTACCCAAAGTAATGTATATTAAAAAAACACAATAGGTGGAACCCAATTATCATAAACACTTGGTGTTAGTATAAATTAATTTATTAAAAAAAGTCACAAGTGCGTGTGTGTATTACTCGGAACAACCAACCTAGTTGATGACCTAAGCTATAGGCCTAATCAACCTGCTTGATGAATTTTTATTATAGCTGAGCAAGTGCAGATTAGAGGTTGATTTGGCCTCAGGCTTAGGCCATCAATCAACCAAATAAACTTGCTTGATGAATTTTCATTATAGCTGAGCAAGTGCATATTAGAGGTTGATTTGGCCTCAAGCTTAGGCCATCAATCGGGTTAGTTGTTTCAGCTTTATTTCTCTCTCTGTTTTTTTTTGTAGTGATGGGTGTTTACATTGATGTTGACTATTAATTTTCATGAATTAAAATTTTAGAGTTATTGAGATATTGGCCAAATCTTTAGGGAATTTTACAAATTTGGTGTAAATTCCAAAAGATCCAAAGGAAAATCAACACATGTATTTTTCTAAAACCATGCTAATTTTTTTATATATATCTATAAATAAAAATGCAATTTATATAAGGATTGGGTCGTATGCAACAAATATAAATTATTATTATTTTAGGGTTATATTTAGTAAAACTTCAAAACAAAACTGTCAAAACATGCCTAAAGATGTGTTTGTCAAACACGCCCTCAAGCTAAAATTTCTTTCATCAAACAATGGCAAACCAAACAAAGCTTTAAGTATTTGACCTGGTTTTGACTCGATCAGGTCGACCCGAAAACACTAGTTCAATCATGAACCAAACCAAAACACAAGGTTTAACCCAAAACTAAACCAGAACAGAGATTTAAATCGAAACAAATCAAAACTAAAAAAACACAAAAAAATGTAAAATTTTCTAACAAAAACAGATCAAACATCAAGGGAAATGAAGAACATTCAAACTCAAACCCAACAACGTAAACTTCAAATCAGACTAGATTATGGGCAATAAAAAGCAAGGTTTTATTCGTAATCAAGCATAAATTAAAAATCAAACATCCATTTACATCGATTATTACTCAAACATCATGATTTTTTTTTTTATCAAAATAGGTTTTAGTTCAAAACCAAAACTATATTAAAACCCATAAAATCATTTTATTGATGCATGAAAACCCTAGATTATTTACTAATGATGATATATGAATTTGTAGAAACAAAATTCAAATCAAACTGAAACTTAAAACTAGCACTCAAGACAATGTTCTTCGGATGAACGTGAAGAACATGAACCTAAGTTGCCCAGAAAACCCGACATATACTGTCAAGCCTAGAAAATACACTTTAGACCTCTAGACTAAGCTCTCTTAGCCCCAACAAGCCACATTATCATAAACAAACAAGTTTGAATAAAAAACACTAACAAATAACCTCGAATCATCAAGAACATGTATAAGATTTCAACTTCCAAAAGTGCAGCCTTATTATTAGCCAACAAAACATCAAAACTCAATCCAAAACTGACTCTTTAAACACTTGAAACCTAAACTAAACTCAGGAATCAAGAACATGAATTAGGAACTTAGCAAAAAACCATCGAACACCTACTGCTACCTTGGACAGATTCCAAAACTACCATTTTTTTTGTCAAAACCAAACACACAAACACCTTTTAAACATCCTAGGAACATCTATAACAACTTCAAAATAGGATTAATCAATCAAAATAATATTTTCATTCATCAATCTACATAAATGCTAATACATAGAATAATGCCAAAAAGATTCAAAAACAACATTAAACATTGAAAAAGCATGGATGGGCAAGTCAGATAACTCCACATTTGAGTTTTTACATGGTTATACCTTTTGCAAGTTTGTTGGCTTTAGGTTGCTATTTTCCTTCTCTTTTCCTTCCTTCTTTCCCTTTCCCTTTCTATTCTTTCCAAAGCTTGCTAGACCTTCTATGTTAGGTCTTCAAACCTTCACACTAGGGTCTTATTTTTACAGAGTATATCCTTATATTTTTCTAGGGTATTTATAGGTTTTTTCTAGGTTTTATTTTGGTGGATTCTCTCAATGATAGACCAAAGCTCAGTCCTTTTATCAAAATGAGAGAGCTCTAGACAAATGTTAAAAGTTGGAACCTTTGTCCTTTAATGGTTTTTGGGGATGATGGTTTTGCCTAGGTGGTTTTCTCTTTCTTGGAGACAAAGACATGTATTTCTCACTTTCTAATATTAGATGAAAGATTTATAGCTCTTGATAAGAACCCTCCAGGAGTTTTTAAGTGTGAACACATGAAAAGGTTAAGTGGTTTTGCACAAATGGGTATCTCAGTCAAGGTTGACTGAGTTGACCACTTTTAAGGCTTTATTGGAGAAACTCTGATGTAAACATCATCAGAGACCGCCTAAACTTGGTAGAGGAAATGCACACCTTTCTTTTTTATGTATCTTTGCTCTATTTAGAGGTTTGTAGCTCCACATTCATTTGCTTGAAAATGCCAACTCGATCAGCTTAGAATATGAAAATGTAGTGATTGTGATTAGGGAAAAGATGTTGGAGATGTTTATGGCAGAATTGAGATGTAAACGTCTAATTTTATAGAAAATGAGGTTATAGAGGTGATGTTCTTCTTCCATTTGCAAAAAATCTCATGCCATTCGGAGGTCTAGAACTCCACAAAGAGCTTTTAGAAGGTGTTAACCCGATCATCCAAAACTGTCAAGGAAAGAGATAAACAATGGGTGAACGACGCGTCGTCTAGGTTAAACCCCTAGAAATTTTTAATTTGTCATTTGAAGGATTTCATTTTAGTCTTTATTCTTCTAATTGCACCTGTAATTGCCTCTCAAACTCTTAATTTCATTTAATTTCACCCCTGTCAAACATAATCATCAGTCCCAAAGTTTAACGTCAGTTTCATCTTGGTCCTTGATTTTTGATTATGCATTTGGACTCTTAATTGACCATAAAACATTCAATGTTTTTATAATTTGGTCACTGATTTTTAATTTCTTCAATCAAACCCCTATTTGGCTATCAAACTTTAATTTTTTCACAATTAAACCCCTGATTTGACCAATTAAATTTTCCAAAGTCCAATTTTAGTCCTCAAACTTCAATTTCTTCTAATTAACACCCAAATTAACTCTAAAAAACTGATTTTTCTTGCAATTAAGTCCTCAATAAAATTAATTAAGCCTTTCAAAATTCTCATCGAGTCCTTACTCATCCAAATTTATATTTCTTTATCCTAAATAAAAATATTTTCATCAAATGAGTCTTTTGTCAATTAAAATTGGGTTGCTAATTTTGTACATTCTGGTCCTCCAACGTTTCCACCTTCTACTTTCTTCATGTGTATCCTCTTGTATTTTTGGATTTTTCTTCTTTTTTCTTGATTTTTATAGGGTAAAAAATAGGTAACAATAGATTTAATCAAAGATTAATCCTGATTCATCAAAGCTTGACCCTCTAATCAAAATAAGAGAGTTTTGGGTATGTTTTATAGCTGTAAGCTTTGTACCTATGCTCATTTTACAATGGTGGTTTTGCAACAAACTTGGTTTTTAGAGATTTTGGTGGTTTTCCCAAACTTAGAGACTAAAGATTTTGTTTCTGGCCTTTTGATCTTGAAAGAAATGTGGCCAAACTTTGACAAGACTGATAATGCTTAAAGTGTGAACACATGAAAAATATTAGTAGTTTTGCGAAATAAGTATCACAACCATTGATGACTGAGTCACCCACTTTCAAGGCTTCGTCGAAGGAACTCTGATATAAACATCATCGAAGACCACCTAATCTTGGCAGAGGGGAAACATACCTTTTGTCTAGATCCATCCTTGCTCAATTTGGAGGTCTGTAGCTCCATATTTATTCGTTTGAAAAATGCCAACCCGATCAGCCTATAATTTGAAAATGCAGTGATGGCTGATTGGGGACAAAATGTTATTAAGTTCATTGAATAAAATTGGATGTAAACATTTGATATAAATAACAAATCTTCGTAGAGGGGTGTTTCTCAATTGAATGGTGATAGTTATAGCCCCATAAGTGGTCAGAAACGCCGCATTTATTCGTCTAAATATGCCTACTCGATCAACCAAAACTACCGAAGAAGAAGCTAAACAGTGGTTGAACGACACGTCATCTAAGTTAAACCCTAAAATTAGGGTTTTTTAATTTGGGATTTGACAATCTTTAATTTAGTCTATGTTCTTCCAATTGCTTTTAATTGTATACGTAATTGCCTTGCCTTTCAACTTTTAATTGCATGCAATTTCACTTCTGCCAAACTCGAATGTAAACCCCCAAAGTTAACTGCCTGTTTAATTTTAGTTCTTGGTTATTAAATTGTGTATTTTGGCCCTCAATTGATTAACAAACTTCTAATTTCTTCGATTTGACCCTTGATTTAATCAATTTCAACCCCTGCATTCACACACCTTTTTTAGTTTGATCCTTAGTTTTGGATTTCTTCAATCAAGTCTTTAATTACTTATCAAACTTTAATATCTATGCAATTAAGCCCCTGATTTTACAAAATTAACTCTTTAAAATTACAATTTGACCCCTAAACTTTAATTTATTCCAATTAAAGCCTAAATTGACTTTAAAAATTATTTTTTCTTGCAATTAAGCCCTTAATAAATTCAATTAAACCTTAAAGAATTCCAATTTAGTCTTTAAACATCCAATTTTGAATTTTCCTCTTTAATTTGAATTTTCATTACCAATAGGGCCTTTATGAGTCAAAATTGAGTAGCCAAATTTTCTAATCTTGTGTATTTTGATTTTTCTCAACCAGTCTTTGACAATTTTCTAGGCATTCTCCATGTTCTCCTTACTAATATATATTTTTTTATTTTCTTTAAATTTTTTCCATCATTTTGTATTTTCTTTTTTTTCTTTGCATGTTTATATAGGGTCTTAAAATGGGTAACAATAGTCTTTGTGCATTAAGTATTAATATGTTGGAAATTTATTTAAAACATGGTTAATAGACACATATGAGACCAAATTAAAAGTGGAATCAATAAACTTTTGGTGTTGAAACTTTATTCGAATTTAATTCCCAATATTGGTTATTTAACATGAAACATTAACATAACTTAAACAAATTGTTGGTTAATAAGAAATTAATCTCAAAGACCCCTAGATTGACATGTCTCGGAGAAACCCAAGACTCTCTAGAAACTTTTATCTCATATATTAAAGAAACAAACTTTTTTTTGTTGATTATCTAATGGATAAGTGAAAAGTTAAAATTGAGCTCAAATGACACCCAAACTTTTAGAGGTGGAGGACCTAAATGAAGTGAGTTTAAGGCTTAAACTCACACGTGCGTGGCCTGGCCTGGCCTGGCTCAAGCCTAGGTTTGAGCTTATTGTAAAATAGTTTTTGGGCCATAAAAAAATATTTTTTGCCAACTTAATTAGGGCTTGGATCTGGTCTATTAAGGATTATTTCTACCAGCCCAATCTTTGTTAAGATACAGCCCATGAACAGAGAATCTGATCTATTTCTTCAATAAATATTTTTTGCAAACCTAAACAGTTTTTTTTAGATAAAAGACCTCGTATTTATGGTTAAACAATTTAGGTTTAATTCTAGTTTTATGGTGGGTAATCAAAATTGATAATGGTGAGAATTTATTCTTTATCTTTTTAGCTTTCAAAATCCATTATAAAGATTTTTTTTTTACAATGTTTTTCCATGTTCTACACACACTTCATTACCTTGGTTTTTAGCAAGTTTTGATTTTCCTCTCAAATCTAAAGTTCAAGTTCATTTTGTTGAGAGATATTTGAGTCTATTTTATATATATATATATATCTTTGATTGCATAATTGTCATGACACATATAAGTTTACAAGTTTATGTTCTCTAGTTTATTTCTTGGCAATTAATTTTATTAGTGTGACAAACTAAATAATTCATGCTCACTAGTCTAATTAATTTTTCTTTATACAATAATCTCAAGGCTTTAATGGTTATAATTAGACTTTGTTAGATTTTGTTTGTTTATCTTGGGAAAAAAACATAAATTAACATTTAAATAATATTTTAGCATCTTTAATATATAATAAATATTTCTTTTAAGTTTTCTTTTCCACGTATGAATATTTTTTTAATTGAATGTGTTGATTTATAATCTTTCATTTAGTTTATAACTTATGACTTTTAGTTTAGTTCTAGAAGGTTGATAAATATCTTTTTGTTAGAGTTATAGTTAATCTTCTAAAATTATTATTTTTATGCAATTATATGTTTTAATGCATATCATCTAGAACTAAACTTCTAAAAAATTGTTTTTGTTCAGTTTATATTTATCATGCTAATTATTTATTTTGTTTAAACTTGATATTTTGGCATGGTGCATATTAAAAGGATATCATATTTTATTTAAATCTCTGATTAAACTAATCTTGCAATATATGATTTTTTTTATTTAATTTCTTTACAAGCCTTTTATTTTTTTTTTAATTTTCATGTGAGAAGCCAAAATATTTATTTATAAATATATTTGTTCATTATTTTATACATTTTATCATGTCTTATACTTAAGATTTAGTTGTCCTAACTAATGTTGCTTCGATAAGTACTACTTTAGCAATGAATATTCCACCATCACTTTCTATGGTGTATGATGAAAAACCTAAAAAGTTCAATTAATTGAACTTCAAGATATGACAACAAAAGATGTTATTTTATGTGACCTCATTGAACTTGGCAAAATTCTTAATTGGAGAAGTGCCAAAATTGCTGGATGATGAATCTAATACTAGTACTATGACAATTGTGGATGCTTTGAATCACAATGATTTAGTGTGTATGAACTACATCTGGAATGAATTTGGCAATACATTATATGATGTGTATATTTTAATTAAGAGTGTTAAGCATTGTGGGAAACTTTGGACAAAAAATATAAGGCCAAAGATGCTAAAATAAAGAAAATCATAATAAAAAAATAGATTTCAAGATGGTCAACTCAAGAACAATGATAAATCAAGTTAAAGAGTTTTAACTTGTTTTGCATGATATTCATGCTAAAGGTAAGTCTCAAGGTGAATAATTTCAAATAGATGCAATCATTAAAAAATTATCATAATTTTGGAAAGATTTCAAGAAATACCCTAAGTAAAAAGGCACAAAAATGAGACTTGAAGACCTTATTTTAATGTTAAGGATAAAAAAGAACAATAAGTTATCTCTTAAAGTAAATGATATAAAACAAGAGGTAAAGTCCCATAATACAAATCAAAAGAAAATAACTTTCCACGAAGGGGAAAAGAGTCGCAAAAAAGTTCAATGATAAATGTTGCTTAAGCCACAGTCAAAAACAAAAGTTGATCACCTCACAAATAAATTTCAAAAATAAACTTATCTGTTCCATTTTTAAAGTCCAGAGCAATGATAAAATGACAATAATGGTGCAAATATATATCTTACTTACAAAATAAATGGTCGGAGAGTGATGATAATGATGTGGTGACGTTAACAATAGAGATGATAATGATTATGCAAATTTATTAGATGATATTGTGTGAATTAGTGTTTATAAAATAATTTATAAAATTTTATAAGATAAAAATATTTTTTAATAAATAAAATAAATTTAAATATTAATTATAAAACATTAATAATTTTCTTATAAAATATTTTATTCAAAAGAAACACATTTTCAAAGCCAGTACAAAGGCTCGACTAAATTCTCAATTTATTCAACAACTAAAATTTTGAGTAAATTATGGAGTTAATTGACATTTCAAAAACTTACAGGTAACTTTTGAGATTCACAGATGGTGGCGGTCAAATTCGATATACCAAAATGAAAATTGAAAAACTCCCTTTTCCCGTAACTTTCAAAATCTAACAGAAGAAACTAATAAATCAAAAAACCACAGGGAGAGAGAGCGCTACGGTTTTTGCCTTCTGAATTAGTAATGCACGTAATTCTAGGGTTTTAACTCGCGGAAACGAACTCCAAACTCTCCCGAGTCAACTCAGACAACTTGATAACTGTAGTTTGGCTATGTACAGTGGATCCAGCGATGGCGAGAGCCACGAGGCCGCGCAGAGGAAGATCCCGCCGGCTACGTCAATGCTTTGGGTCCGTAATCTCCGGCGGTTCATCGGATCCGGTGCCGGGCTCGGATCTGAAGCCCTCATGGGTCCGTTTCTCCTTGCCTTAGATGATTTTTATTTTAATTGTGTGTTTTTGGAATTGTAGCTAAATTAGAGCTGTAGCCCTAAATATACAATCAATGTGAACTGTTAACTTAATTTTGTATTAGAGTTCTCAGTGTTTGCATGATTAATGCTTTGCTTTGATGCAGAGATATTAAGGATAATTAGTTATATTTTTTTGTACAGATATATTTTAGGCATTTCTAAAATTAGAATCTAAAATTGGGTTTTATTATGTAGAGCTCGAGACGAAGAGAATATTGCTAGATATTTTCAAAGAGAAGCAGCAAAAGAGTGCTGAAGGTGGTACGATACCAAGTTTCTACAAGAAGGCATGTTGGTGGATTCTTTTGCTTGATGTTAAACTGTTTTCTTACTAGGATACATGGATGGTACTTTACAACTTTGATTTCAGTGTGTTCGTTTGTTTGTGGACAAATTCTGGGTTTTGCTTATTTTATGGAATGGAGGAATTGTGTTGATTCAATGCTAGATTTTGAGTTGTTTATTGTGATGGTATTTTTGTGTTTTCCCTTATCATTTGCTGATTTTCTTTTATCTGTTTTCATTTTTTCTTTGCTTAGAAACCTGAAGAAGGATCAATTAGTCATAGGGTTCAAAGGCTGGCAAAATATCGTTTTTTGAAGGTACTGTGTTTCCACTTCTGCTTGCTAAACTTGTTACTTTTTGGTTGGCTGGGGATATACTTGCTGGCTTCGTTGGTAACATTATCCATTTGATTATTGCAGAAACAATCAGATCTTTTACTAAATGCTGATGATCTGGATGCAATGTGGGTTTGCTTAAGAGAAAATTGTGTGATTGATGATGCCACTGGTGCAGAAAAGGTTTGGAAGATATGCTTTGCCAATCTGTTTCGGCATTACACCATATGTTGTTAATATGTTTGGCAGAATTCTATATTTCAGTTACTAAATCTGCATTTGTTTTCATTTAAGAATGTCCTAGCTTAACATTATCAGATATTGGGAAGTTATGCTAAGCGTTGCTTATCACGTGATGTCTTGGTATTTGTTTTTGGTAGATGCATTTGTTAAACTAGATTTATTCCACAATGTTTTGTTCCATGGCCTAATATTTTTATCACTTTAACCTAATTTATCTTTGGGATTATCATGTTGTAGATGAATTATGAAGATTTTTGTCACATAGCCTCAGTATGTACAGAGCAAATAGGCCCCAAATGTCGGCGTTTTTTCAGCCCATCTAATTTCATGAAGTTTGAAAAGGATGAATCTGGAAGAATTGCCATTTTGCCCTTTTACCTGTATGTGATGCGCACTGTGAGTACAGCTTTTTGGTCCCGGAATTTACACGTTTATTGTTTGAGCTATTTGTTGAAGTTAATCTTTGCGAGTGTTGATTACTGTTTATTGTTGTTCAGGTTTCACTTACACAGGCCAGAATTGATATGAGTGAGCTTGACGAGGACTCTGATGGATTTCTTCAGCCTCATGTATGGCTTTATGCATTTATTTTAACACTCACATTTCGCTATCTGGTCCTCCTACTATTAGATCTTTATGAATGATTATTTATGGCAATTCACTCTTACAATCTTCTGTATAAAACAAGGATTGCTTTGTCCTCTTTCAGGAAATGGAGGCTTATATACGAGGTCTTATCCCTAATTTAGCGCAACTACGGGATATGCCTGTTGCATTCATTCAAATGTATTGTCGCATAGCTGCTCACAAATTCTTTTTCTTCTGTGATCCTCATAGGCGAGGTTTGCATGGCTACCCTCTTTCATTACAGCAGTGTTTTTCTTTTTCCAGTTATTCGGCACTGATATTTTATTTCTTGTTCATTTATGCAACCATTCTTGTTATTTGATTGTTGCAGTAATTACATATGTTTGCTCATTACCATAAGCTGTACGCTCCCTTTAAATGTTTTATTAGAATACAGGGTATGACTCAACTTTTTGGTATCTGTGCTTCTTGGTCTCCCCTTAACTAGCTAGAAAAATACTTGAAATTAAACTTTAGTGAGGATGGGGTTTCAAATTTTTTAGTTATTCTACATTAGATGTTTTTATTTTGCTGATGACCTAGGCTGATAATAAATGTCTGCAAATATCTTGAAAGGTTGAAGATAATATTTATTACCTAAATGTTTGAAGAGTGAATTTCATAAGCTTTTGGGACTTGAAATGGAAACTGACACATATACCGATCTGTCCTTTAAAAGATAGTTTGATGTATGGAATTCTAGTCACTGTGAATGGAAGGGGATCGGTGAATTAAGATCTAAATGGCCTAATTGTTACCTCTTCTCGCCTGGTTTTCCTTTTATTTTTTTAAGAATTTCGACTTTCCTTTGTACTGGCATTTCAGAGTAGTTGACAGTTAGTTTTTCTTTACAGGGAAATCCTGCATAAAGAAGGTGCTTCTTAGCAACTGTCTCCAGGAATTGATGGAACTGCACCAGGTGGATTATGGATTTATATGTTTGAACTTCTAGTTGCATGGATAAACAATTGATAGTAGTTTTACGCCTGTTTGCTTTTCTTTTCTGACACTAAAATCCTTTCCTTGATTCTCAATTTGTTTTGTGCCTTCTCTTTTCCTTCTTCCATGACCCTGTGGTTATGCCTATAAATGAAAAGGTTGCAGCAATTTTGGACATTCTTTCTTAACATCCTGAAAGTTAAAAAACAGAAATATGGAGGAAAACCCAGTAGGTCTTGTTGATGTATCATGTGTAGTATATATACATGAGTTCTACTATAAGATAAGTTAGGAACTAACTAAAAGACACATCTAATGAATACAATCTTATAAGAACCCATACAGCTAAGGAACAATACCCTGTCAGATACATGAATTTGTTGCTTTCAAATTCCATCTACTACTTTACCATCAATACTGAAAACAAAAATTTTGCTACATCTTCCGGAGTTCAGTGGAACACTGGGAAATGGAACTTGTTTTCCTAGAGATGATTTTTGTAGAAACACAATTGACTTGAATGTTGTCATTGCTTGTTACAGGGGAGCACCCGCACCCACTTCTTGCATGCTTTCTTTATGTGATGAATAATTAGCTTTTAAATGCATTGTAGTCTGCCTTGTCTGTTCTCTTTGGCCAGTTAAGATGTATAAGACACTAATTTGTGTAAATAATCCCAATATATTTTGGTTTGGATCCACTTTTTGGTTCTAACTTTTTTCTATAAATAGGAAAGTGAGGAGGAAGTCACTGAAACTGAACAAGCAGAAAATTGGTTTTCTTTGATGTCTGCACAACGAATATGTGGTGAGCGCTTTTAATTTTTTGCAGTCCCTTTGTTTTTTTTTCCAAACTACTTTTGATAGTTTCCCGTGTCTCTCCCCTCTGCCCTAACTCTTCCCTTTACCTCTTACCTTTTCTATTGTTCCCCGCATGCATTCTTTTATGAGCCTTGTTAACTCTGAGATTAAGCATCAAGTAGAGATCAGTGCAGTTTAAAGCAATGTGCATGTAGGTTTTGTAGTCATCTAATTATCAAATGGTAATGCGAGAAGCTTTTGACAATCATCACAAAAAGACATGGCAATATAAAGGTAGATGATTGGTAATAGCTGTTAGAGTCCAGGGCAGAGGAAGTAAAGAATTGAGTGTAGAGTCTCTCTTTCAAGGCTCATCTGTTTGTATAAGGTTTATCAATTGAAATTGCTTGCTGTTAGTGACGTAGAATGATTGATTGAGTTACAATGTGTTGACATGAAGAATTAGGCTTCAGGAAATTTTGTAATTTGGCACAGGAGCAGTCCAACTTAGTTGTATATCTAATTACTGTTCATTCCTCCGTAGATATGTTCCTTGCCCTTGATAAAGATATGAATGGAACACTGAGCAAGCAAGAACTTCAAGAATATGCTGATGGTACGCTGACAGAAATCTTTATTGAAAGAGGTAGGAGTTTTTATTAGTTTATCAGAATCTATGACCTTTTGATTTCTTTTCCTGGGAATGTAATTTCTCCAGAGATTGCTGTTTTCATTCTTTGTTTGTTATGCTTTGATAGTGTTTGATGAGCATGTCCGCCGTGGAAAAATTGGTGGAGGGAATACTCGGGAAATGGACTTTGAAAGTTTTCTCGACTTTGTTTTGGCATTAGAAAACAAAGACACCCCTGAAGGGTTAACATATTTATTTCGTTGTCTTGATCTCCAAGGACGGGGATTTCTTACCACTGCTGATATTCACTCACTTTTCAGGTGAACATTCTTTCAGCATTTAAATTAGCCTGCACTGCATTGTTTAATTTTTTTTCTTCATTTTCTTTGGTTGCCAAGAGTTTATGAAACAAAGACTTTCATCACGAGCAACCAATTTTGAAATTAACTTATGGAAGTAAAGAAGGGGAGCACCTAAGAGCTGAGATGCTACCCGATACAACCTTCCTAGAGAAAACTCTGTAGTTTCCTGCTTGTAGTGCTTAAGCAATCCTGCAAGCCTCAAATGTTCAGAGACATGAACCTAGATATCAGACTGAAATGCATATAAAGATCGCAATAACCTTCTTTGGGATGTCATTGCTATTTTGATTTTACAGTTTCAGCTGTTGGTGGGCTAACATCGTCCTCTTGAACATTTTATTCACCTTTGAAACAGAGATGTACACCAGAAATGGATTGAAGGCGGTAACTATGAATTGTGTATTGAGGATGTGAGGGATGAAATATGGGATATGGTCAAGCCAGCTGACCCACTGAGTATTACACTGGCTGATCTGCTAGCTTGCAAACAAGGTGGGACTGTAGCCAGCATGCTTATAGACGTGCGTGGTTTTTGGGCCCATGATAATAGAGAGAATCTTCTCCAGGAAGAGGAAGAACCAGAAGAGGAATGACATCTGCTATCTAGAAGCCAGCCATTCATGCACTAACACAAATCTGTTTCTTTCCTTGGGATTCACAGATTTTTTTTTTGTGCGCGCTCTGTTAGGTAAACTATATGAGCGAATTTCATGTAAAAAGATGCAACAGCTGTGCATTCAGATAGTGTAAAGCAAGCATGTACAACAGTTATGCATTCTGATAGTGAAAAGCAAGGCACTGGAATTATTGTTCATTTGCCCGGTCTGATTTCGTGATTCAGAATTCAGAAAGAGTTGTTAGATGTGTTTCCAAGCCTATCTCGTTGAACTGTCAAGTTTCTGAGAATAAATCCTTAGGCAAAAATTCTGAGCTTCAATTCACGGGGTTCTTTCATTTTATTTTGTTTCCAGATATTATGACCTTTGAGATGCCTCTCTTTTGTTGAGGCAATGGCAATGGAGGCTACAACTTGCTATCTCTTTCAGGATTCCTGCAAATTACTTTTGTCAGCTTATCTCAGCTTCTTGTTAATGTTAAAGAACAGCTGATTTCATGTGATTCTCTTCGGTGAATAATGTACCAAAAAGCTAGACGCATGTATGCGTAAATGTTATCAATAATTCAACATGATCAGTCTTTCCAGAGCAAATGGTGTATTCTCACAAGGCTTTTCTTCTTTGGAGATACAATAAATGATTTGCATTCATGCAAAGACCTAGCAGGTGGAATGCTCGTCCAACCCGTTCCCTCCCCGCCTGCCTTGATACAAGGAAGAGCAGCCCATTCCATGGGAGACCATTGAGAAACTGCAAATTCAATGTAATTACTTGGCAGGACCAGCACATCATTTCTGTATCCTTATCCTTTCCTAGAGAACCCTGCTCTAACTTTTACCGCTGGTAAGATCTTCAGCATTGCATCTCCATGTTGCATCTCACATTTCCACCCTCCATTCCGGCGTCTTAACCCAACAGAATTTGGCTCATTCTCCAGCAGCAAGCTGATTATTCATGCAATTGAGCAAAATGTAAATGTTTGAGAAATCATCCAGGTGAATTACATGTAAAACCACAAACGGCTTTCAATTAGCAGTCTCGATGCCTCAGGCAGTCAGGCTCCTAGCATAAATTAAGTGCTCCTCGAGGTGCAATGATGCTAAAGACAAATGAAAGTCCCAAGTCCCAGTTCCACACTTAGTCTGATCGTTTATATTCAACCACCATGTCATAAGTTTCCATGGTAAGCGAGCTTTCTGCAAAACATCTAGAGAGCATTTTCTTCTCATTATAATGTTAATGTAAATTCTACATTATCTTAAAAATGAAGAAGCTGAAATACAGAAAATGATGCAATTGTATTTGAATTGTATACCTTAGTTCATGCCAAAACGTGTTGGTCCAACCATGCAAAAAACGTCGCAGTGGTTCAAGAAAGTGGTCTTCAACACCAAGCTGATCTGACTGAACATCAGACCTGCGTTCAAGGCTTGCAATAAAAAGAGAGGAGGCAAGATGAACAATGACAGATGGATCTGGGTCCTCAAGGATCGCCTGTAGCTCCCTTTGAATCCATGGTTCTATCCTGTGCAGTATCCTTTGTTTCATGCAACCATTTCTTGATATAATCTGAATGTTTAAAAACATGACAATAGAATCAGTAGGAAGAAACAATAAAATCAAACAGATTTCGACCCTCTTCCATGCTAAATCCTCAAGCAAGTCAATGACAAAGCCTTGAACCAACAATCTGGAATCCACTACAAGAAAAATACATTTTTAACAACAAACGAGCACCAATTTTCTCACAAACAAAGAAATGGTTCATGATATTTCCTCTACAAGGGAGATGAGTTCAGCAAAGCCTGTTAGCCTAATGCTATCAATTCTCCAAAACAAACAACAATGCATCATGTCACTCGGGAAAGCAAAAGTAGCAAGCACCCACCATAATCCATAGTAGGAAAAGATGGCAAACAAGTGCATGCAGTGAAGTAAAGTATCACAAAACTATGACTTTGCCAATGTGCTTGTTCAAAAAACAGAACACAACCACTTAACCTCATAAAGGTTTTGAGGAGAATACCTGCTTGAGGCAATTCCTCGAAGATATAGGAACAGCATGCAATCTTTGATTATATATGCTGCAAAAAAGAAAGAAAGAAAAAGGAATCAGCATCATATCAACCAAGAAAAGCATAGTTCGGATTCAATAATCCTCTCTCAAATTAACAAAACTTAGGTCAATTAGGGTACCTAGCACGCCACTGAAGCTTTCTTTGAGCAATAACATCAGAACCCACTGATCCTGGCATTGGCTGTCCAAATCTTCGCCGGCATGGTAATGGCCTACTTCTCCGATTAGCAACATTCAATCCAGCTCTAAAATCAAACAAAGAAGACATGCTCTTTTTAGATTCAAATCTTCAAAATCAATTTAAGTTTTTTTTTTTTTTATTAAATTTCTCTGATTACATCATGCCGAGCCATACTATACGAAGATAAATTTAATTTATCTAAAGCATCTCCATGTAATTGTTTTATAAAAATTTCAAAAAAATTGACATTTCTACAATAAAAAAAGACAATAAATTTAATCTCGATTAAATCACATAAATATCAACTTAATCATCATATAATAGGACATAACAAAACCTCACCGTTGCCTAGAGCTCAAGATATCTAGCGGAGTGACCCTTCTGCTCTCCCTGACCACCGGTAATTTCTCCGTCGAGAAATTTCGAGTGGAGAGAATGATTCTACAGAACCAAGAATTGAACTCCGAATTACAGAGAGGACACTTCCGCTTGATATCGCTCCACTTGCGGATGCAATCGAGACAATACGCGTGTAAGCAAACCCTAATCACCGCAACTCTTCGGTAATCTTCTTCGCCACCAAAATCTTTTAAGCATACTGGACATGACTGCCCCCGTATTGCTGGCAAAATTACTTTCGATAAGAACTTCTCTTGACTCTGTCTCTTTGACCTCCGCGAGGCAATCGAAGACGACGATTCCATTCCGGTAGTGATGCCTAGATAGTGATGGCCTACCCTCCTCTGTTTTATAGTTTTAGTTTCTGTAGAGACGGCTTGTCGTCTACTTTGGTTAGGGGGAGGCAACCGGTCGGATCTGGTTTTTTAAAAACCATTTGAGAACGCCGTTTCTTCCAAATTTCAAATTTTTTTATTTTTTTTATTTTTTAGATCATTTTGATATATTAACCTTAAAAATAATTTTTAAAAAATAAAAAAAATATTATTTTGATGTATTTTTAAATAAAAATATTTTAAACTATCATTGCTATTATAATACCAAACAAATCTTAATTTCGTTATCTCAATAAACCAATTTAAAATTATTGAATACTTTTTTGATATAGCTGCAAAACCTGAACAAGTGGTCGATTTAAAAAACAAAAACATTCATGAATGAAGAGAGTTGAGTAAATACAAACTCACTGTAAAAAATGTATTTTACAATTTAAATATATATTTTTTTAATTTCATAAAAATTATCCTAACCCTGGTGCATGTTTGTTGACATATTAATAAATTTATGAAAGTGACTTTAGTAAACACTGCAATATTTATAGGATTCATAGCTGTTAAGTCCATTGGTAATATGGTGTAAATTAATTTTTGAAAGTATTTTTTAATTGAAAAAACATATTAAAATAATATTTATTTTAAATTTTTTATATAAATTACTTTTAAAAAGGATTAATTTAATATTTTTTTAAAAATATATTCAACCCAACAACATCCCCATCAAATAACCCAAAAAAATCATTTCTTGCTTATTCAAGACAAGGGAATGAAGTCGGGCAATCAAAAACCTGCCCCTATCCCTGTCGGGTCACATAAAAATAAGGTTCTTCTTGAGCCCAGACAAGTCGGGGTAAACGACACCCATTTCATTGGGTCGGATCCAAATTTAAAAACGATACAAACGACGTGTCGTCTAAACAGAGCGGGCTGGGGTTTTCCTTCCAGGAAGAGCACGAGAGGAGACGCATTTGGCTTTCCAAAATTCAGCCCCGAAAGCACACTCTCTTCTCTACAGTACTCGCATTGCATTGCGTACAAATTAGAGCTTCAGTCTCCGTCTGGTTTTGGATTCAAAAATGGATGTGCCGAAGGATCAAATCACAGCTCTTCTCGACCACGAACTCTACAATTCCGCTCAAATCCTCGTAATTAATACTACATTTTCACCTTTTTTTTTGAAAAATAAAATAAAAAATAAAAAATAAAAATATAATTCGCTTTTGCAGGGTAGCTTTCTGGTCTCATCAGCTACAGTTAGTCTGGAAACCAGCCCTCAGCTCAAAGCCGAAAATCAGGTTTTTCTCATTTTTATTTTTATTTTTAAAACTTTGATAAATTTTTTTATGTGATTACGTTTTGTTTTCAGATTCTCCTTGGAGATGCATTGTTTCGCGAGAGAGAGTTTCGCAGAGCGATTGTGAGTTTTTTTTTTTTAATTTGAAGAATCTGGAATTTAATTATTTTGCGTTTTTAATTTTTTTTTTCTTATGAATTTTTTGTAGCATACGTATAAGCAAGCATTGCATTACTACAAGATAATTCCGAAACAGAGTTCGACAACTTCTCGAAGTTCGTTATCGAACAGGTCTTCTTCTCCGAATTCCTTTAACATTTCAGCCATTAATGAAAATGAGGTACATTGATTTATCTCTTTTATACACATACATTGATTGATAGCGTTCTTAGAAAAGAAAAGATGGATGGAGACAGTGGAGATAAAGGGACAAGTTTCTCAGTACATCTTGTTTTGAAATTACAAAAACTTACTCCAAAACTATATCTAAGACATATTTTTTTCATCTCTGTCTTTGTCTCTTCAACTAAACACGATTTTTCTATCTATGCCTTCCATCCCAGAACAATAATCAAACGCAACCATGGTATGGTGTATTTTGAATTTTTACAGTTTTATTTGTCTCAATGGTAGGTGAAGTTCAAGATCGCATCATGTCACGCCACATTGAATGAAACTAGAGCTGCACTTGTTGAGGTCTTTTTATGTAGTGTATTTTATTGTTTAGTTTTTTTTTTTTTTTTTATGAATAATTTCTTGCTTTCAGTTAATTAGGTTGTTTGTTTTGAAGATGGAAGGAATTCCTAGCAAAGCAAGAACTTTGCAGATGAGTTTATTGATGGCAAAGCTTTATAGAAGTTCTAGACATACTCGCCTTGCTATCACTTGTTACAAAGAGTGCTTAAGGTGTGTCAAGTTGCTTTGCAATTTCTGTTACATAGGCTGGATGCAAGTGGTAGCCTCCCCTTTGGTTAAATTCCAAATACTCTATTTGATCCCTGGTCCCGAGTCCAACACCAGGGAAGTTACTAGCTAAGATAGTTTGCATCCACCAAGTTGCTTTCTTATGTGAATTTAGATTCACCCACTTGATAAGAAAATGTAGACAGATAATTTAATATATATATATTTGCTAATCTTTTTCTTATAAATTTTGTGGTATGATTTCTGTTACCCTGTCATGTCATATCCGGAGAGTCTTGAAACAAATATGGTGCTTCTGATGATGGTTTCACTTGATTGAATTTTGGAGAAACTTGTTGCCTCAGGATTATTTAATTAACATATTGTGGTTCTGTGGACTCCTGTGTACTTAGGACCACTCCTCTCTTTCAGTGTTCAATATGTTTTTTTACCTCTTTTAATTACTATCGCTTACATTTTCAGTGACTTACAAACTGTTGTACATGCTTGTTCACCTATTTGTGTCAAATTAGCAATTCTTTTTTCCTTTATTCATACTACAGAGATTATTATATTTGATCTATATTTTTCTTTTGGGTGCATTTTTGGCAGGCATTGCCCTTTTGTCATCGAGGCTATCGTTGCTTTGGCAGAACTGGGAGTTGCTGCCAAGGATGTTATTTCACTTTTTTCACAGGTTTGTTATGGATGACGTTCACTCCTTCACAAGTATGTGAGGAATCATGTTTCACTTCTATCCCTGTAAAATCATTTTTATCTTCATGAATGCTGACTTTTTTTGCTTTAGCAAGTCCAGTAAGGCTTTGTTGAGCTGGTGTGAAGTTTTACTTTGTCATATTTATGCAAGGTTACATGGCACAAGAAGTCATCTAAGTGAAGACTTTGTCTTGTTTGACTTATAAATAAATTGTCATGTTGTTCCTATCAAAACATTCACAGTTTATATACCATGGAGGAAATAGTTCTCCCTTATCTAGTAGAATATTTGGCTTATCTAGGATTCAATTTTTCAAAAGCATGAAACCATGTAGTGGCAGGTTAGTTGGTTTCTGCTGCCCATAAGATTTTCTCTCAATTCATAGTGAATGATTTGATGTTCTGCAGCGTTGTCGAGTTCATGGAAAAATAAGATTTTAAATGAATCTGCATGGCTTCCTTTTCTTCTTACCTTGGGTTTGAAATGTTTGGATTGTGTTTACTTGTGAGAGTCTTCAAAACTTCCAGGAAAATTTTACAAGAAATAGAAAGCTAAAGAAAACACGTTTACTAATTGAGTAAATATTGTTTTCTTAGAAACATGTGTTTTCTTATTCTCCAATTTTTCGGAAAATTGGAGTTCACCAAAATGTTGTTTTCCATATTCTTCTCTATAAAAACAAGGGCCTTGTTTGGTTTATCTAATGTTTTATGGTCATTCCTTTTAATATTTTCAATTTATGCCAAACAAGGTCCGTGTTTTCTATTTTGGAAAAATTGTATCTAATAAACATGTTTCTTTATTTCTCCACAGAAAAATCTCTTTGGAATATATAAGAAAACTAGAGATAGAGATTAAAAAACTATTTTATGAAAGTAAACACAACCTTGATGTCTTTGGGGCACTTCTATTATGGTTGCAGGTATCAAATAGAAGTGGGAGAGCTCCACTTGATCATACCGATTCTACTCGCTGGCTTCAGGTAAGTATGGCATGAGACAGATTACATTTGGGTCCGTTGTGAACTGCTAACAGCTCTATGGTTCTTCACTATCAGCATTTGTCTTCATTTCCCACAGTAAACTTTTTTCCTAAACAAAACGCTTCTCTGGTGTTAAGTATGTTTGAATGGCTTTAAATTTCAGTCTTCAATCAAAATCATCATTCAAGGAAAAGGGAGAAAAAAAAACAACTAGATGTTCATCCTTGTGTCATGGAAACACCATTCTTTTCCTTATGAAATCAAACATGTACTGTACAAGGATTGTCATTTTGTGCACAGTAATTACCTTGGGGTGAGTGCAGAGCCAGTTTGGCATTGTGGTGGCTAAGAAGTCACTGCAGCTCCACCTCTGCACAAGCCTTTTCTGGTGCTTTGCAGAAAAAGCTTGTACTTCCATGCTATTGGAGCTTTTTTTGACACCATCACCACAAAGTCAATACACAGAATTATTTCCTTGTCTATACTGCATGGTTTGCTATCACCCAATCTTGAAGAACAAATGAACAACCTTGTCCAGTGGCATTCTTGGCAGTATATAGCTTATATTATTAATCAGTTACCTTTTTAACGGCTGGTTTGCATTGCATTGTTTATGCCAGCTTACTATATTATAATTTTTTATTTGTATGCAGCGCTATGTTGAGGCCCAGTGCTGTATTGCTTCAAATGATTACAAAGGTAAAATACTTATGTTTCAAAGATATGTCTGCATGTTTATATGCTAATGCATGCATATCTGCTGCCGACACAACTAGGTTTAGATGGGGACCTCTATTGTAACCTGACCTGATATAAAAGCAAATAGATTAGTAAATAAAGGGGGTATGTTAAATGTTGATCAGCTGCTATTAATTGATTATCTTAGTGAATACAATCCCAAATATTTTTAGGTGAATACAAAAGAAATTTTATATAGCAACTGTAGCAAGTTCGTAATTTACTTTCCTTTCTTGGATTTCCCAATTACAAGATGTTTTTCTTCTGTTGCTTGCCATGTCAGCTTTAGTGGTTATTGATTGATCATTGATCCATTACGGTTCTCGCTCCTGGGCTCTTTCCCTTTTGTTGGCAGGTGGTTTGGAGCTCTTTGGAGAACTCTTGCAACGTTTTCCAAATAATATACACATATTACTTGAAATCGCAAGGGTAAGAAATGCAATACTATAATCTGTGCAACCTGGCTAGATGTATTAATTGTTTATGTTTTACTAATACGTAACCTGATGTCTTAAGGCTGAAGCCATAATTGGGAAGAATGATGAGGCCATAATGAATTTTGAGAAGGTATTAGAAGTTATGTTTTCCACATTGAGGAACTTTTCATTGTCTGCACATGCACAAACATGCTAAGTTCATGAACTTGCAGGTTCGATCAATTGATCCGTATGTTGTAACTTATATGGATGAGTATGCGATGCTTCTAAAGACCAAAGGTGATTTTTCAAAGCTAAACAAGTTGGTGCATGATTTGCTGAGCATTGATCCCACAAGGCCAGAAATTTTTGTGGCTTTGTCTGTCCTGTGGGAAAAGAAGGATGAGATAGGAGCACTGTCTTATGCTGAGAAGGTTAGCTAGCTTTTGTTATAATATGAGTCTTTTCTCCATCTTTGTAATGTCACAAATCCACTGATTCTTCTTGCAACCAGAGCATCAGGATTGATGAGAGACACATACCGGGTTACATTATGAAGGTAAAAGATATTTTATGCCTGATAGAACAGATATTGTTTTGATCAAAGTCTTCTTTGAGATTGTTGTGGGTTGATACATGTCTGGTGTATAAATCTCAATGAACATTATAATCTTTTCTCTGATAACAGGGTACTTTGCTCTTGTCACTAAAGCGGCCAGAAGCAGCCGTAATTGCTTTCAGGGGAGCTCAAGAATTAAGAGCCGATCTCCGTTCATATCAAGGTACAACTGTACAATCTGTAAGAAAAAAAAAAAATAATACCAAGAACAGAACTTCAATTATTCATCTGCATAATTTCCATGTATATCTATGATTAGCTTACACATGTAAACCAAATGGAACGGTAACAAGGAAAACAATCCAGGAATAATTGAATCAATTACAATTTCAGGTTTGGTTCATTCATATTTGGCATTCTCCAAAATTAAAGAGGCTCTGCATGCTGCTAGGGAGGCAATGAAGGCCATGCCTCAGTCTGCAAAGGCACTAAAGTTAGTAGGGGATGTACACGCTAGTAACTCTGGTGGAAGAGAGAAGGTAAAGCTGTAACAGATCATTTTAACTTCCTTTTCTTTTGGTTAAGGATCACCATTCATCAGCTCATGAGTGCCCGTCTCTATATTTATGGTTAAAGAAGGCTATCTAATGTCAAATTCAACAGGCAAAAAAGTTCTATGAGTCAGCACTGAGGCTGGAACCTGGTTACCTTGGTGCAGCATTAGCTTTGGCTGAGCTTCATGTCATTGAGGGTCGAAATGGGGATGCTGTATCTCTGCTTGAGCGATATCTGAAGGATTGGGCAGATGACTCTCTTCATGTCAAGTTGGCTCAAGTATTTGCAGCCACTAATATGCTGCAAGAGGCTTTGTCACATTATCAGGCTGCATTAAGGTAGAACATTAAAGATACACTCAGATTTATTTAATCTAGAATCTGAGATTACTTACCTGAATGTCTGCGTGCTTTTATTGTTGATTCCCAACAATGCATCGCATTGCATTGCTGTTAATGCCCACAATTTAAAACTGTGGTTGCAGAATAAACCCACAGAATGAAGCTGCAAAAAAAGGGCTAGAGCGCTTGGAAAAACAGATGAAGGTCTGTATAACATTTTTCGTTTTCAGTTTCTGCACTGTCTAACTAGTGTCTTTGACCAGGCAAAATGTACTTGGTAAACTGACTTAGGGTGGGGTTGGCGTCTTGGAGAAAATCCTATTTTGCAACTAAATGTTACTTACTGCAGGGGGTGGATCCAGACGCACCTGAAGAAGATGAAGAAAATGAGGTTGAGGATGCCGATGGAGACCAAGAAGAGACTGATCTTTTATAAAAGTAGAGCCAAAGATCTTGTAAATTTTGTATGGGATCAGGAAATTATTTCCACCGATTGTTGGTCGAGAAAAAGCTGTCACTGGTGGACTACGGCAAAAATTGCCATGCTGGCAATGGACCGAGCTCTTATTCCAGCAATTAGAGCATTCGAGTTACATAGAACTGAAAATCAAGTTGGTTCTGTAGAGCTCATTTGCTTGATGGTGGAGGAATGAGAATCATTTATTTTGTTCAATATGTTGTTTGTATGTCATTGTTTCAATTGTGCTCTAGAGGGGGGGAAGTTCTGATTCCAGAGCCTTTCGATCCTTAATTGTCGATGTGTACACGTTTTATTTTTTGGTCCTAAATTCAAATAAGTTACTAGAAATTACTTGGCGATAAACTCTTGAAGGCCATTGGTTTATTTTTCAAATCTATATATAGCACGTTGTAATTTCAGAAAACGGGGATGCAAAGTGTCACTGTCTCTTTACTACAGGATGATTAAGGTAATTTGTCATTGGAAAGTGGTTTTCGTTCTGGATTCTAACTGTAAGGAAAGTATAATGTAAACTTGCAAAATAATAATCTTTTCTGCTGTGTTTTATGGAGCAGGTATGCTATGATGCATAGCAGTGCGTCAATTTGGCAAATGACCAAACGGGCTAAGAGAGGAAAAGGAAGAGTGGCCGGCTCCATCACTATTTTAGAACAATCCATGCTGATGACAATGAGAGGTACAAGAATGCTAGGGTTTGCAAGCAATCTGCTATTAATACAGAAAGGGTTGGAATGACAGTTAAAAAAGCACTGAGATGTAAAAGACTTGAGACGTTCGGTTGATGCACAGCCATCTTGCTGTAAAACCTATGGTGAGAATGTGGGATGAATGGAGGCCTCAATGCTGTCGATGATATGTCTGTTACTGTAAGTCAGCTTGTTTGGCTAACTTATTATCATTCTATGCTTGCTCTTGATGGTGTTCATCTGATAAAAGATTTCATCTGACCTGTGTAATTTTAATTTTTGGATTTGGTACACCTTTTCTCAAGGTCTCTAACCCGAGCACAGGAAAGATATCGATTTGATGGTGCGTAAAAGACCCGCAGCGTATTTGTCGCAAACAGGGATTTTTAGCCCCAACAGAACCTAGGAGAGGAGAATTTTCTGGGACTGGCCCTCTTTCCCTGACCTGCCTACTTTCTTTCCTTATTTACAGAGAAATATCATTTGCTCATTTTCAACAATGTTTATGTGCACTGTTAAAGCATCCATAGATGACAATCATCTGTAAATTGGTCAGCGAGAAAATGGCTGTTGAACCTAGATTAGCTTTAGGTGTCGACTTGGTAACCTGATGATCTGGAACCAAGCTTAGGTAAAGTTTTTTTTTTTTAATCAATTTAGACACTCACCTTGTAATGCCATGCACTTTCATGTGTTTATAATTATTTTTCTATGATTTGGTACATAAAAATATAAGTAATTTTTTTTATACACAATTTTCATATAAAAGTCTACTGAAATTTCCACTGAAATTTTGGCAAAGTTCTTTCTATACTGGGAGGTTCCAAGTTATTGACATATACATTGTTTACACTTCTAATATCTCACATCTCATAACTCAATCACAATCCAATCGTTCTGGGTCTCAATCTCACAAATATCATCATCATCATCACAACTATAATGTTTATAATATATATTGAACAACAATATATTATTATAGAAGAATAAATGAGATAAACACACATTGATGAAACATGATTATAAATGTTTTAATATTTCAAAATACAAGGATATACTTCCTAGAACTAGATAATAAAAAGTGAACAAAAGTTAGGATTTACTCCTGTCGTGCATGTGATGGTCTTGAAACAAAATACATATTATTGAAATATGAATATCACAATAAGTATAGTAACACAAAGATCCAACAATTTAGAAAGACAAACACGTATTCATATTCTATTAATTTTTTCTTTTTTGTTTCCATTGGAATTCTTTCTCATTCAACTACCAAAATCGTTTCATCTTTCATTTTCAACTTCAATTCAAGATTTCATAAGATCAACCACGTTACTAATACCAATTTCACTAGTATCATTATCACCTTGTAAGCGTCGATGCATAACGATCTCCTTACCCGAGATCCTAATATACATTAAATATATGCTAGTCGATGCATGATAATCCCCTTACCCGGGATCCTAACATACACTAAATGTATGCTAGTCCATGCTCCATAGGCATTGATGCATGGTGATCCCCTTACCCGGGATCCTAACATACACTAAATGTATGCTAGTCGATGCCAATTTCATCCATTAATATCATCATTCTTTGTTCAACCATAGTTACCATTATAAATTTTCACTTCAAACATGGCTCGTTTCTTTTGGAAGTTAAGATGTAATATCACATGTTCCCCGAAGGGAAATGACCCACTTTTCACTCTTAACACGTCTAAACGACTTTCTAAATCTGCCAGTAGAGGTCGCATTTTTGACTATATCTAGAGTTATAGAACTCTGTTTCAAGCGAGGTTGGTCTCTTTTGAAAGCTAAGACCCGGGGCTACAAGTCTCCTGAAGGGAGGAGAACCCAGTTCTGCCCCTAAGACACTTAAAATCAAACCTACTGTCCTATAGGGTCTGTCATGACCCAGTCTCGGTTGGTGACCCATAACTGAAGTTTTATAGCTCCAAATTGAGTAAGACCAATTTTCTTAGTTAGTCAACATCCAAAACTACAATTACTATGAAGGAACCTGATCCTAATTCCCTCATCCTCCTACTCGAATTCTCTCCAAAAGTTGGGAGACGAATTTGTCCAGATTAATCAACCTTTCCATTTACACACAACATCCATAATTCAACTTTCCCTCTTTTATCTCAACCCCTAGCCATATCACATACCATATAAGAATGTCAAAAATATTTTTTAAGAGGAATTTATTCTATTTATTTCAATCTTTCCTCTTAATGTCAAAATATAACATTTTTATCGATTTTACTAACTTTCCGAACAATATTCTTCTAAACACAATCCTTGCCATTTCAACATGCATTTTTCCTCATTTGGACACAATTAAACACAAGTCATCAAGCTATATATGTCAAATTAAACATCCCCCCCTTGATGCATAATTGGTTGAAAGCATGGCCTTAAGGAACCAAGAGTTCCCTCATTCCTTTCATGCTAATTTCATTCAATTCACACACACATTCACAAAAACAACCTATTATAGTAAATTCAATAAGGAAAACCATAATTTCCCCCATTTACTCTTTGCTCTTCATATGGCTGGCTAACTTTTCTTGCCCCCACTCATGTGGCCGACTTTTATATCAATCTGAGTTGTCCTTAGAAATTAAGATAACAAGCACAGTAACCTTATACAATTTTTTCCCCGACAACACTCATGATACCAACCGTCATGTTTAATCATGTTTCCACTTTCAAATTTCTCATCCTTTACTATCATAAATCAACATACAACATAAACAAATAAAATTTCAGAATGTTTTAAACTTTTCAAAATATAAAGAGATGAGGTGGTAAACACCTACCTGTTCCTCTCAGTGGTCTCGTTTCTGCTAGCTTGAGGTCCCGCAATCGACGCCTCTCCTAAAACTTGTAGACCTACTGTGCAAGAAGCATAACTTTTGTTCGGAGTGATTGTTTCTGATCTCCACCGTTCCGAATCTAGATAGCATCAGGACGAACAACATATCCAAATTACAGCCCGATCCAACGGTGGATGGAGGAGAAAACAGTTGGCGACTGAGACTGTTTAGAAGTGTATTTTTCCAGAAATTTTCCTCCCGCAATATTTCTCAAACAGAGACTGATATAGAAGATCCCTCCAGTGAAAATGTACAAGACATGGAGGAGAAAAACATATCCAAATATTGTTTTGATCCAACGATGGAAGGTAGAGTTATAGCTGTCGGAGTTTCTGCCATCAATATGTCTTCTCTCCAGCCTCTCTCTAAACTCTCTAAACCACCCAAATATCTCTCTTTTATCACTTATTGACTCTTTTAAACCACTATAGGTTAACATTTTGTTGTCGATTTCATCAAAGAATGAGAAGAAAAGATCAAAGAACCCTAACCCCTCTCTTGCTCTTGCAAGTCACCGCAAGAGAGAAAATATAATGGTATTTATAGTGCTATCTTCTTGTTAATTGCTCCTTTACCCCCATCCTTTTTTATTATTTATACATAAACCTCTAACCTTCTGTTATTTGAACATTGACCCCTCTTGATCTTACGTATTCATTTTGTCCCTATAAATTATTATTTTTAACAATTTAGTACTATATTCACTTTCATTTTACTAATTTCACCATTTTTATCTTGATTTATTTTTTTTAATTTAATTTAACTCATTTTACTATCGGTTAATTTTTTTCATATTTTAAAAATCTAGAAAAATTATAACTGGGGTTTATACACCCAATTAAACTTAGGCGATTAGGTAGCTTGTGAGCCAGCTATCTTGGTCAAACTTAAATAAGATCTTGCCATGATAATTCCAATATTATTTTTAAAAACAATTTTATTCAAAACTACATGGTATGGTTTTAGTTAGGGGTGATAATTTTTAGTTCCATTCAATTTTTATCTAAAAAAAATATCCAAACCAAATTTATTTATTTTTAAATTAAAAACTAAAACCGGTTTTTGGTTCGGTTAGTTGAAGTAAAAAATCGGAAAAAGCCAAACCAACCATCATTTTTCTCTCCAACAATCCAAAGAAACACATATATCATCTTTAATCAACTGCCATTGGTATTCCTACCCTTATGCCTCACTAGCACCTTGATACTAGAGTTAGATTTGGAGAGGTGGAATTTGGTTATATCAAGCGGAAAGAGATTATTACGTCTCAGGATGGCAGAATAAAGACTGTTGTTGGAAGGTAAAGAGGAGCTGGGAATCGAAAGTGTCAGGGACATGCAATCTGCTGTTTAGTTGTTAGGATTATGTTAGTTAGTTACAGAAGATTCTGTTAGCAGAGTTTGTTAATTAGTTAGAGTTAGTTGGATTAATCTGTTAGTAGTTGATGCTGATCCATATAAAAGCACATTGTATGGATTATATTGAATAAGAAAATATTGAAGTTCAATTCAATCTCGTTTCTCTCTTCCACATTCTTCTTCTATTCTCCTATGTTATCACCAATTCTATTCTCTTTCTCCTATTTTCTCAATTTGTTAAGTTGATCTTAACAATTCGTATCAGAGCCTTAAGATCTAACATTATGATGGAAAATCATAACTTGAAAAACATTGAAGATCATTATAAGAAATTGGAGGAGCAAATGTAGATACTTCAATAAGAATTCCAGGAATCCTTGGTTGATCAACAAACTAAATGGCAGGAACAATTTGGTGAACAAAATAGGAGGACTGATCAAAATAGTGCACAAATTAAAACACTATCGACTCAATTTCAAACATTCCTTGGTAATCAGATGATAGGGAAAGATTTGGGAAGCACTTCCAGAGGAATATTACTGACACCAGAAAGGGGCAGTCCAAAGGGAATGTTTGATGCAACCATATTATTCGATAGTTTCACCCACATTTAACTAGTGTTTTGCCTATGTTTTATATATAAAATGCTTTGATATTCTTTGTTTTATGTTTTGAAGGCACTTTTGGATGAAAGATGCAAAAAAGGAGTAAATTGGAGATAATTGGCAGATTTGACCTTCAGTCGATGTTTTGTGCAGAGCGTGAGCTCTAGAGGTTGAAATGAAGTGATTCTAGTGGAATTAAAAAGCTAACATCCATACCTTTCTGGAAATATAAGGCAAGAAAATAAAATAAGGAAGAGCATGGAAATCGCAGCCTTCAAAGTCAAATCTCGCAATCTGCCAATGTTGACCTTCAGCCATTTCGACTTGAATATCTTGAGCTACAGAAGTCCAATTGATGCAAACTCAATTGTTTTGGATTTATGACTTAAAGACCTATAAACTCTCCAAATTTCTGCCAAAAAAGATGTCATATGAGGGAGATATGATTTTTCAAAGATGACAACTGAATTCTGCCAGCAAACAGGTTTCGTGAAGAAACGAGTTCAAATTACGTTTCGAAGCATCTAAACCGATATCCGAGTTTTTATTTTAGCAATTTAGCTCCTCTAAGTCAAAGCTTGAATATTTCATGCAAGGCTATTTCTCTTTTTTTAGGAAAATAGTTATTGAAGTACTTAAATGTAAACAATCTACTTAAGGGAGGACTATTTTGTAAAATAGAGACTAGGGTTTCCTAGGATATAAAAAGAATGAGAGAAGAGAAGGGGGGCAGCCAGCCAAGAGGAGAAAAATGCCCCCTTCCTCTAAGAAACCCTAAATCATGCATTCTTCCTTCTTTTTGATTAGTTTTTCAACAAACATGCAAGGCTAAACACTTTTTCTTGGTTGCAAGGACACGAAAACCTTCAGATTTCAAGAACTGTGAGATTTATTTTACCTTTTCTTTTCAGTTTATATGATAAATATGTTTGTTCTCTTATGCTTATTTTTCCTATGATTGTTTTTTTTAATTGCTAGAGCGGACTCTAAGTTATTATTGTAGACAATCTATTGCTAAGTTTGATATCAAAACCAGAGTTGTGGTATATGAACTTGTGAAACAACTGAGTTTAATAATTGTGGCGGATCTACGTTATTAATCTTAGGAAGAACATTCAATCAAATCAAACATAGACTGCAGACAGTTATGTTTTCTTGATTAATCAACTTATCTAGTTCTTAAGGCTG
>Ga0307515_10004198_pt1 | contig 29970 bp, 26 predicted proteins | sample 17_EM_MG_FD_194513 | JGI IMG/M metagenome (GOLD analysis project Ga0307515, IMG submission 194513) | Populus trichocarpa ectomycorrhiza microbial communities from riparian zone in the Pacific Northwest, United States - 17_EM | ecosystem: Host-associated > Plants > Roots > Unclassified | place... | reverse complement strand
ATAACCTTACGGAAAGTAAATTGAAAAAAATATAAAGTTTAATTCCGAATCAACCAGATATTGAAGAAAGAGGTTAGAAAAAATAAACTAGAGAAATAAAAAAAATAGAGTTAATCTGTTAAACTCACAACTTGAGTTATAAGATCGGAATAAACAAGCCATCAAAAGAATAGATTAAAAAAAAACTTAAAATAACAAAAAGAAAAAGAAAAAAAATGTGAACAAGGAGAGTAATAATCCTCAATCAGTTGCTGTTAATTAATCATTTAAATCTTGTAGTAATTTTTGAAATTAATACACCACTGAAAAACTCTATGCTTGCAACATTAATTTAATGGACTGGAATTAGGAACAGGAATAAATTTAAAGAAGAAAAACGCTTGTTGGAGTATAGTTATCAAACAGTGGCAGATCAACTCGTTAAATTTAATTTAATTTAATGTTGATCTGTTTAGAAAGCTGACCCAAATAAATTTCAAGCTAACTTGTGATCTCAGAAAATCAAATGAAATTTTCTTTTATTTATCTAAAACGAGGATGTTTTAGATAAAACAGTAAAAAAACACAACCATACATGGGTTAAACCCACTGATCCAGAGTTAACCGTGTCACATGCATAGCCATGACTCACGAGTAATTAAATTGAGATTTCCTAAAAAAGGCCAGCAAGACCACCTCTGCCACGTAAACCTACCATGAACCCACGTGGCCCAACCCCACCGGTGGATTCCACGTAAATTCCCTCCTCTCTCCCCACTAACTTTAGCTTCCCCAGACCCCCCGTTTGTTTCCCGATAAAATAAAATAGTAATAATAATAATAATAATCTTACCACCTCCACCATGGCGGTTCGAGCCACCGTGTCTCGATTCCCGAAGAACGAAGACGAGCTGGAATCATCGGGGCTACCATGGGGAGTAACAGTAACGCCGTTTGCGTCCAAAGACGAGAACGGACTGTCTCCTGTGTACGGATCGGACGGCGATTTGTTACCTCGCTGCGAGAACTGCTACGCTTACTTCAACACCTACTGTGAGCTTGATCAGTGGGCATGGAATTGTAGTCTATGTGGCACTCTCAATGGACTCACCTCTCAAGCAATCGCGCGTTACTCGCATCCCCGGTCTTGTGCGGAGACGATGTCTTCTTTTATCGATCTCGAGTTGTCTAGTGAGTAATTTGAAGGATTTTGTGTTTAGCTCAGGGTTTTTGAAGTTTTTAATTTGGTTTATTGAGTGACTAGTGTTTGGTTTGTGCAGTGGAGGGATCAGAGGAAGAAATGATGCAAGCGCGTCCGGTTTATGTTGCGGCGGTTGACTTGTCGTGTGAGATTTTATTAATTTATCGTTAATTTTGTTTTATGTTAATATAATTTGAATTAATCAGAATGCATTAGAGTGGTAAACTCGTAATTAATTAAGTCTTCATAAAGTTTATGATGACTAGAAGCTGAATCTGAATGACCATTAGAAGAGTATAAGTGCATTTGCCTGCACTCATTCTAGTTAGAAACTTCTCTAACTACTTTCTGCTCCCGTTGTGATGGCGAGGCAAGTCTTTGCCTTTCTGCAATATGGGCTCCCGTTTTATAATCATGAAAGGTGGAAATAGGACCAAACTCTTAAATCATTTACTATGCATCACGGTAAACATTTTAACTTAGAGTGTGGCGTATAGACCTTTGAATTTAAGAGATGGAAATGACAATGTGGCAATGAAGTTTCTGATTTGTTCTCATTTAGCTGTAATGGAGTGGCAATGTCACTATGGTGGTGCCTTTGTAACTACGTCCATATCTGCTTTACTTGTCATTTTTTTTTTTTTTAATTTTGATTCGAGGAGAATAGACTGGCGTGCATATCCAGAAGCAATATTTTTTTTTTTATTTCTGTTTTTAAATATAAGCAGTTTTTAACTTTTTTTTTATTATTATTTGGTGTCACTCTGCAGGCTAAGATCTTTCTAATATATGTTTGATTTTTCTAAGAGGTAACAACTTTTGTATTCTGCTGAATTTGTCTGCAGCTTCAGAAGAATTTTTGGAGCTCACTAAAAGTGCATTGCAAGCAGCCTTGGAAGGTTTACCTATTTCTTTTATTATACGATATTTTTAGATCTAAATGATAGATTAGTTCTTAACCACATGCGTTACGTCCTTTGAGGGTGATTTATTGTTTCTTTTTTGCTGCAGCTCTTGCTCCGGGTTCTTTATTTGGACTTGCTACCTTTAGCCACAAAATGGGGTTGTATGATGTTCAAGGGCCTATTCCAGTTGTAAAGAATGTTTTTATCTCTCCTGATACAGAAGGAACCCTACCGATCGAGCTCGAAGATGTCATGCCTTTGTTACAATTCTTGGCTCCTGTATGTTAGGCACACTTTTTTATGTTTTGGGGATTTTTTTATTCTGTTTATTTATTTGTTGCTCTTGATAAAGCTAAACGGGAAAGAAGGATTAACTCATGTAATCAAACCAATGCTTCATAGAATGCTTAGTTGAGCTAGTTTTGGATTTTTCACTTTTTATTGTCATTGAGTGGTTGTAGTGTTCTCTAGCGCGGTTTGTGGCTTGGTAGTTTAATTGACAAGTTTTGTCTAACTTAATGTTGGTACCATCCTAAGTTCAGTGTTGTGCTACAGGTGGAAACTTGTAAAGACCGTATTACAGCTGCGCTTGACACACTCAGGCCAACAACCTCGTGGGAGAGAACCACAGGTGCAGGGCAAGGACTAGAAGGTGTTCTAATGGGCGGGCGAGGTTTTGGTGTGGCAATGGAAGCCCTGGTTAAGTACATTGGATCAGAATATGGAAATACATTTGCTTTAGGTACATGATACATAGAGTCCACATTATAAAAGGCATCCTTTGTCTCTTGTATGTTGGAGATGTGCTAAGTGCTATTTTCCTTTTTGACACTCGTTGCAGCAAGAGTTTTTGCCTTTATGTCTGGTCCTCCTGATTATGGAGCTGGGCAATTAGATACAAGAAGGTATGGTGAACAATATGCTAGTAAAGGAGAGGATGCAGACAGGGCTTTGCTTCCAGAGCAGACTCCATTTTATAAAGATCTGGTAATCTCGTTGCCTTTGTTCACATTCTGCATTGCAAGTTTTGGGAAATGTGAGCATTGACCTATATTTTACAGGCTGTTGTTGCTGTTCAAGCAGGTGTTTGTGTGGACATATTTGCTGTCACAAATGAGTACACGGATCTGGCATCCCTCAAGTTTCTTAGTATTGAAAGTGGAGGCTCATTGTTTCTCTATTCAAGCACTGATGACTCAACGCTTCCTCAGGATATGTGAGTACAATAGACAATAGTAATTAGAACTAAGATATTCCTAGCTCCTTTTTTGTTGTGAGATCAATGAAACTAGTACTATAATTTTAATTGCAAAATGAGTGCAGTGAATGTCTGGTGTTTGTCATCTCTAAGATGTACAATTGTGCATGTTTAACTAGTAAGGCAAATAAATTATTTATGTGCTATAGATACCTGTCTGTTGTTTTATTATAATCCATCTGTAGTGGTTCTATTATCCACGTGTGATTTTATGTGCTATCTTTTTCAAGGTATCGGATGCTTAGTCGACCGTATGCTTTTGGTTGCATATTGCGATTGAGGACATCTTCTGAATTCAAACCTGGTCATTCTGTAAGTGACAGCCATGTTCTTATGAGTTTGTTGAGCAGGGTCTACCATGTTTTTTACTTACACGCTCAAAATATTTCCTGCAGTATGGTCATTTCTTCCCAGATCCACACTACGAGAATGTTCAACACATTATTTGCTGCGATTCTTTTGCAACATATGCTTATGACTTTGATTTTACGAGCACAACTGGGTTTTCCAGGTATCCATGTATTTCTGAGAGCTAATATATACTGTGATCTTTTGTTGGCTAAATACCATTGGAACTTGACAACAGTATCAATTTGTATAAAAAATTGAGGAAAGTTAATTTAGAGCGTATGAAATAATTTTCTCACAGTCCTTTATGTGATTACTAGTGCGTTGAGTATATTAACTTAAAGCAAATTTTACTGTAATCTGAATGGTTTCTGCCCTGACTGAATCTCAGACATAAGTTAAAAAACAAATCCTTAAAAAAAAAAGCTAAAATAACTATTGTCAGAACACATTTTGGAGTTGAGCTATAAATCAACAGTGATGTGGTGATAATAGATTTCCATTTAGCCATTTATATTCAAAACTTATGAGTGCATTTTGTTATATCTGTTGCAATATTATTTAATCTTATGCTGATAAAATCACAAATTAATTGTTGAATGACAGCTGCTCCTTCTAATGCATTATTTGTGTTGGCCTTTTTGCCATTTCTATGGTCAACCACAAGTCTATCAAGGAACAGTACAGTCGCTTGTCAGTTAGTTAAGAGTAGAGAATTGCCCACTATAGTTCATTAGTTTATTCAGTGTCTTAGATCATGCAATTTCACTTGATGTTTTCTCTCACAAAACTGCATTTTCTCATGTGCAAACAAAGATTTGGATTTGTGAACAGGGATGGAGGATCAATATGTTCCTTCTCTACTGTAACTTGAAATGGAAAGTGCCACTAGTTTTAATTAATGAGCATGGATAAGTATAAATCTTATTGATGACATTATTGCTCTGAAGATGGCACAGTTTCAATAGATCCATCTTTTGCCTTCTCAACTATTATTCTGACTGACAATTCCTTGGTTGGCTTGACTTGGTTTTTAGGCTTCATGTTTTTTATATAATCTACCTCGCTCCTGCCCTCTCGATTTCTTGTTCTTTGTAACTCATCAAATGTATCTAGTTTGTTTGAGCTTCTTTTCAGTAATTAAATTATAATTGCACTTTAAATTCAATAGCTTCATTATTTTTGCAGATATGCATCTGAACAACCTGTACTACAGATTGCATTTCAGTACACAGTTGTGGTGCCTCCTGAGGAGCTCTCAGCTTCAAGATTGGTTTCTGCTAGTAGGTATGACAAAGCTGGTGTGGTTACTGAATATCTTGTTTTGGTATGAATGCCGATGAATGAAATAAAAATTAGGCTTACTGGACCAGTATTTCATAATATATTGTTGATGCACCATAAGGTTCTTGCTAGCATTCCATCTCTCTCTGGGCTAATGTAATTTGTTGTATGTTTATGCAGAGGCAAGCATTTACTTAAACGCCGATTAAGAATCAGAACTTTGCAATTTGGTACTGCTAGAAATATGAATGAACTTTATGACAGTGTTGATCCTGAAGCTGTTCTATCAATACTTGTTCACAAGGTATCCCCCCATTCCTCTTATAGTAACAATCTGTTTAAAGAAAAGAAAAGAAAAAACAATAGTATTTGATTCCGTTGGTGAACCTTGGGGTAGTCGGTACCATGGTCATAATCATAGCAGGCAATTAAATAAAGAAGATAGTGATCAACGTGTACCAAAATAATCAAACAATAAACAGGGAGTATGCAAGAGAGAAATGCTAATTACCTACCTGATTCGCCTTATCCTAAGGTCTGTTTGTAGCTTTTCTGTATAAGGCTTGCTTGCTGAAAGAATTCTTTGCCAGTTCTTTACGCAACATGGGCATCCTCCTCCCTTATTCTCTCCTCTTCCATTCCTGGCATGAGCATGATTTGTCCTGTTGTCTTTCTATTAATTTAAGTGACTTTGCTCCTTAGGCTAATTGATTGTATATCTATTCAGCATCTGTTGATTATGCATTTTGTTGACTCTAGGTTATATTAGCCTCATCGGAGCAAGGAGTCCGGGAGGGCAGGATGTTGCTTCATGATTGGCTTGTAATCCTCACTGCCCAGTATAATGATGCCTCTAAAATTGTTCAGTTTAAGAATGGTGGTTCAATAGCTTCCCAGATAGATGTTGCATTCTCACAATGCCCACAACTGCAGCCCTTGCCTCGCCTAGTTTTTGCTTTGCTTCGAAATCCTCTTCTTCAGTTCCATGAAGAAGGTGTTCATCCTGACTACCGGATATACCTCCAATGCCTTTGCAGGTACACCATGTTTACATTTGAGTTGCAATATATAACTTGGCTGGGGATCATGTTAGAGCATTTCAAAAGACCTTTTTTTCTCTCTCTTTTTTCTCTCTCTCTCTTTTTTTTTTTGGGGGGGTCTATTCAGCTGTTGAATTATTATTTTTTACTATTGATGAGTTTAGAAGCACATGGATACACTGTGTTCACTGGATAAACATAATGTCATAAGACTCGTCAGTGGTCTGCTTCATCAAGCCCCCTCCCCCCTCCCACTGTCTTGGGGTTGGGAAAAATGTTGCATATTTTTCTGACTTAATTTGTAATTTCTACTTTATTATCCTTGGTGTCTATAATAGTTGTTTTTATTTTCATGCATAAGGTGAAACTTTGGGCTTCTATAATTTTTATCACAATTTACTTTTATTGCGGATATCACCACCTAACTTTTTTCTTTGTTGACCATTCAATGGCTTTGAGGGAGTGGGTGAGCTTGGGGACTCCTCTTTAGAGAAGAGGTTCGCCGTCCATTAGGCTATACCCTGGAAACTTTAAACGTGTTACTTGAAAATTAACCCCACTTTTCTTTTGTATGAAAAATTAGAAGTCTCACTTCTCTGAATGTTTTCTCGCTGCAGTGCACTGGAACCAGGTTCCCTTCATCGAGTTATATATCCAGTATTGATGTCATATTCTACACCAGATAAACAAGCGTATCCACGCCACTCTTTGAGTCGTGCTGCGCTGATTACCAGTGGTAGTCCAATATTTTTCCTTGATGCATTTACAACTCTAATTGTGTTCTATTCTTCTACGGCAGACCCCACACTTCCTTTTCCTCCACCCCAAGATTGTAAGTTGTTTTTATCATTGGAATCTGCTTTTATGCAGAAGAAATTATTTCTTCAAAGAATATCCTCGATCCTCTTTCTGAGACAAAAGGTCCTCTTATCAGGTTTATTGAGGAGTACAATTAACAAACTGAAGCAAGAAAGGAGTATCACTCCAAAATTAATTTTTATCCGGGGAGGGCAGGATGACGCGTCTGCCTTTGAGAACTACCTCATTGAAGAACAGGATGTTGATGGTAGTGGCTTTACTAGTGTCATGGGTTTTGTGTCTTTCCTTGAAGACGTTACCCAAAGTGTGATGGAATACATGAAATAGAAGACCAGACAGGAACCTGCGCATAATTCACCAAGCACAGGAAAAGGCACGTCAACACATTCATTGATGAAATGTGCATGTTCATACAATCTGCTTGCAGTTTCAGAACTCGGTTTGCCAATCAAGATTTGAAAGCTCTGTATCGCCATGGAATCAAAGCATCAGATTGTTGATTATCAATTTGCCTACATTAACCAGTTGGAAGTTCCATTGTCAAACTTTGGAACACACTCATCATCTCTGTAATTCAAAATTGCAATCATGGGAGATCTGCCCTCCATCTTGATTAGAATACGAATAGAGGTTAATCAAATTGTACTGCGAGTTGCTTTCTTCGAGGGGTTTTTTTTTATTAGTATTATTTTTCCCCCTGTTGTGTGGGGAACAAATCATTCAATTACATTGAGAAGCAATAGATGCATCATAATACTTCTTCGGGAGTAATACTCTCCAGTCTTTGATTCAGTGGCTCAAGATCAGCTGGAGAGGAAAGCACTGTTCTGTTCTGAGTTGTTTTAGTAATTAGTGCATTTGAAATTTCTAAGCAGAGATTGGTTTATGTTTTCGTCTCTTCGATTATATTTCTATCTCTTTTATATATAGACCGAGAGCTCTTCTACCAACCATTTCGATGAGATCTTGGACAACACATGACGTGCAGTTTTTGAGAAGAAATCCTTTTGAGAACAATGTTACAGCATCTTGATCAGTGGACATTGTAAGAGTGAAATATCAGGAGTCAATGTCTCTTACAACGGCCATTGCTCAATATGTTATGACTATGGAAGTCATTGAGGATGCGATGGAAGAGGAGCAGATTTGATATATATATATGCCGTAAAGTTGCAGTGATGATAGCAAAGACTTCTTTTACAGTTAGAGTTCTGAAACTTCACATCGCCCAGTCATCTCGTCTACAGAGGTCTGTCTCTCTGGTAGCAATCTGCTCCATCTTGAGTGTCTCGTTTTTAAAGAGGAAAGAGATGTCCTCCCCGTGAGTTCATGGCGAAACAAAACCCTAAAAGGCCCAGAAAGGCTCTCAAGTTCCCCAGCGTCTCGGATCAAACATGTTTTTGCTTTGCAAATCAGTGCCGGAACTGTATGTTACTTCACGGAGGTCCCGGAATCTGAAACTGGACAATTTACTGAAAAACAAACTGCACATATTTGCATCTCATCAAAAGCAATTAACATAATCGCTCCATTGTGCATATTTGATCCTCACGTTGCCCCCCTGTCTATTATGTGTTGATCTTTTAACACTGACAGAGTGATTTTTCTTAAAAAAAAGTGTATTCTTACATGCTTCAAATCATCAATCTAGATATAAATAAAATTTAATAAAAAATAAAATAAAAAAGCTCATTGTTATGAGTCCCAGCACGGGGATACACAACATTCAAACTTTAGAGTCACGTTTCACGTGACCTTAAAAGTGCTCCATCCAGGCAGTGGACGATGTTTCCGACCTCGTAACAAAACAGCACCTTTTGCTCCTGCGTTGTGAGATAAGCATGTGATACTATAGAATGTGCACGTGCTACGCCGTTGGTAAACCTAATTTTTTTAGATAATGCAAGTGTTTATAAAAAAATAATTCTAAGACTTATGTCATTGAATTCATTGAGTTCAATAATTTTAGCTAATTTAATAAAAAAATATAATGATAATAAATAAATTATAAAAACTCTTTCCAGATCTGTTCGGATTAGCATGTAAAATATGCGATATGATTATAATACCGAGGTAACCCTGTTTATAGCAAGTTGAGCAAATTTTGTAAGCTTAATCATAAAACAAACCAATGTTGAAAGGCAATATAACTCGAATTATTTTTAAAATCAATGAAAAATCCTCTAAAAATTAAATAAACAAATAATAGAGCTCGGTCTTCAGTTAAATAAATGTTGATGGATAAAACTGAAAAAAAATAAACTCAAAAAAAGGAAAGAAAAGACAAGCAAACCCGGGCAAATCTCCCAAACCTGAGTTAATCTTTCAAACTCATAACTATTTAAATCTTAGACTTTAGCTCAGTCAATAAGTTCAATTTTCAACTAATTTAATGTTGAAGAAAGAAATTGAAAGAAAAAATTAAATTAAAATTTTCATCAAAGTAGACAAATATCAATCAAAAGAATGATGATAAAATTTGATAGGAAAAAAATCGAATGAAATCATGAAAAAAAAATATTTTTTAAAATCATATAAAATAAAACAAATAATAATTAAAAGAATGATGACCAAAATTGACAGAAAAAAATTTTGAAGGAGCACGAAATTGAAAAACAATTTCAATTTTATAAATTATTTTAAATAAAATAAATAGTAATTAAAATAACAAAGACCAAATATAAAGACAAAACAAATTGAAGGGTTGTTTTAAGAATTTGAAGGGTCAAACACTAAAATTGAAGATAAGAGAGAAAACAAGAAAAAAAATTTGCCAGGTTAGAGGTCCATTGACCACATGTGCCGCACAAAAGTTGAGAGGTTACCGAGACGATATGAACAACACCCTGAAAGCCACCATTTGATCATCGTACCGCTTTTTACGCATCGCCTGAATGACATGCCCTTAACTCACATGATGATATGTGCATTGTATGCGTTAACAACTATATTTCTAATATTATTTATATCTATTAAATTATTAAAATACCCCTCAATCAACTTAATAAAAATGATGAAAAGATGAAAAACCTAATGTATATTATATAATTTATTTATTTTTACCTTTAAAATTTAATTATTTTGTTATATTTAAAAAATAAAATGCCAAGAAAGCCCCTTTAACCTAGTTTTAATTTGTTTAAGAGTAATATATTAATTTTATCGTGATTAAAAAATAATAAAAAACAATTTGTCTTGAAACGAACTCAACAATAACCGATTGATCATATTGGAAAAACAATATTAACCCCAATAGTAAGGTCATTAGCTTTTGTTTGGAGGTGCACAAATATTATTATAATGTTTTAATTCAGAATAACTTGTGTCTTGGTTTATCATGAAAAAAAGGAGCTGTTTTAGATTTTTCTTTTTACAAGAACGCTGTGCCAAATTAATAATTTTGGGTTACCCTAAGAGATGTTTAATTGTTAGGTCAAGCTTCCTTATCCGTATTAAAACACAATCTGTTGGTGCAGTTGTTTTTTTTTTGTTTTATATATATATATATATATAAGCCACTATTTTTTTAATAAAACAGAATATCATTAATCAATCTTTTCAAGCTTCCACTATGAAGTGCTTTAGGGTTTGTTTACCCTTTGAAACAGATTTTTTTTTTTTTGAAAAAGTCTTTCTATCAAATCAATTCAACCTCTTTCTCTCTCCCAGCTTGAAGTTGTAGAGCAGCAATTATCGCAGGCAGAAAGCTTCTCCTCTCCTCTCCTCTCCTCTCCAGTACGTTCTCAACGTTTATTACATTTCTCTTCTTCTTGTCTTCTGGGTTTTCTCTTTCCTCTTTCTCGTCCGCTGATTTCTTTTTTTAGTGTCTGTGAAAGTTTTTTTTTTCTTAACAAGATCCCATATCTGGCATGTGTTGTTATTTCGAACCGAATCCTTGAAAAAAAAAAATCAAAGAAATTAGTTAATGATGTAATAAATTTTTTAGCTAAATGCATTATTATTATTATAGATTTGTGATTAAAAATCTGAAGAAAGGAAATCCAAAAAGATTAAGAGCCAGGCCTTGACTAAGATTTAGCCAAGCTGGAGAACACTGGCATTTTGAGAACTTACCCCATCAAGCCTGGTTAGGGTCTGATCCGTATCGGGTACTTGATTAACTTGATACCTTTTGGGGCTTCATTTTGTAGCTGTACTTGGTAGTTTTAGATTTCTAGCTACGTCATGTATAGAAAAGTTTGATGCTTTCCATGAATTTGACTGCTTTTGTCCTACAATCTGTGGTTTATGAAATTCTTTAGGTTTGGACTCGATAAATGTCAAACCTGCAAGTTTTAGATTCACAGTTTATATGCAGGGAAACTAGAATGGTAGAACAAGGTAATATTTGCTTAAGAATCTTGTTTGTTTGCAATGTTTGTTGAGAAATCTGAATTTTTGATAGGTATGTTTTAAAGCAATGTAACAGTAAACTAAATGTATAGAATCTCCTCTGCATCAAATGCGTGTATGACTCGTAGGGATCTTTCATCTTTCTAAGGTTTAGTATGAATGATTCTTTTGTGTCTGGAAACTCTGCCCTTGTTATTGAAAACATGTATAAAGTCCATCCCGTTCGGTATGTTTAGTTTGATGTGTCACCTTGAATTGTTGCAGGAAGGTGCACAGACTGGTATGTTAGTCTGGAACTCGTATTTTTTTGTGAGATTCGATCATGTTGTGGTTAGATCACCTTTTGTTTCACCCAGCCCTTCACACTTTTATCTGAATGACTTGAAAAAGAATCATGGAGACCTCTTATGTGTAACTTTGATGTGTCACCTTGATTTAGCTCAAATCAGTGTGATTCTCTCCTTAAATTATTCAATTATCTACAAACTAAAAATTTTATTTCTTATTTCTGTTATGAGGTTCTTAAATGTGACCTTTGGAATGAAGCCGCTTCATGCTTAAACTTGAACTTCTATTCCAGGACAGTGGTCGCACCACCTTCCTAAACTACATTGCTGTCATTCAGAAATCTCTTTTGCCTTTCTCTGTTACGACTGCTAATTTTATCATAAATCCTTTAGTGGAAGTCTTTCACATTGCAACCACTTTGAACTCCTTTTGGCCTTTCATTTTATTTCCTCCTTTCAATATGTGTATACATCCCATGAATTCTTGTGGCCTCTGTACCCTCTTCACAGTTGCCTTGCAAGCTTGTGTCCTTAGATATATAAGATGCCAAGTACAAAGGGAAATGGATCAGCAGCTGCTGAGCAAGCAGAGTCTGAAAAGCCAGTTGAGTATGATGAGAAGGTTGATCTTGATGAAGACTATGATCCTGAGGAAATGATGGATGAAGAGGTTGAGTATGAAGAAGTAGAGGAAATAGTGGAAGAGGAAGTGGAAGAAGAGGAAATAATAGAAGAGGAGGAAGAAGTAGAGGTGGAGGAAGAGGATGACGATGATGCTAGCAATGCTAATGCAGGTGACGAGACAAAGGTTGAAGATGAGGATGAGCAGAAAAAATACGACGAGCTCCTTGCCCGCCCTCCTCATGGTTCTGAAGTATATATTGGTGGCATTCCAAATGATGCTTCTGAGGAGGACTTGAGGGATTTTTGCGAATCTGTTGGAGAAGTTACAGAGGTAAGCTCGACTTCTACTCATGAGGCATCTGTGTATATGATCTTTGTGAAGATGAAGACTCTGGCAAATTTTATGACCACAGGTTCGAATTATGAGAGAAAAAGATTCAAGTGAGAACAGGGGCTTTGCATTTGTGACCTTTAGAAGTGTTGATTTGGCTTCTACGGCAATTGGTGAGCTGAATAATACTGAATTCAAGGTGAATGTCCTTACTTTTCTTTGTTTGTGGTAGTTGTGCTCATGCTTGTTCCAAGATTTTTAAGTATGCTTCTTCAGTTACATGTGTTGATATTTCTCTCACTCAGGGTAAAAAAATCAAATGCTCGACATCTCAGGCGAAGCACCGGTTGTTCCTTAGCAACATTCCTAGAAGTTGGGGAGAGGATGGTCTGAGGAAGATTGTGGCTGAGGTTGGGCCTGGAGTTACCAACGTGCAATTGGTGAAGGTTAGTGAAGTTAATGTTCTACTTGACTTTTTGATACTTTCAAAGTGTTTTTATTTCTCATCTTTTTTATTAAGAAAGAAAAGGGCAGCACGTGCAATTTACTCATTGGTTATAGAACAATTGGTCACAGGAGAAGAGCTCAAGCAATAACAGGGGCTATGCTTTTATTGAGTACTACAATAATGCTTGTGCTGAGTATTCAAGGCAGAAGATGATGGATCCAAAATTTAAGCTGGGTGATAATGCCCCAGCTGTGAGCTGGGCTGACCCTAAAAATGCCGACTCTTCTGCTTCTTCACAGGTCTTGTAAAACATTTGAATTGATTAACCATCTTCATGATCTAGTTTTTTGCATCTGGTTTTCTTTGATTATGCTATGAGATGCCTTGTGCTTTGGAATTTAACTTGGTAAATCTCACCTCAGCTTCTCTCTTACAGGTTAAGGCACTATATGTGAAAAATTTACCAAAGACGGTAACCCAAGATGAGTTGAAAAAGCTATTTGAACGACATGGAAAAATCACCAAAGTGGTTTTGCCGCCAGCAAAATCTGGACAGGAGAAAAATAGAATTGGTTTTGTGCATTTTGCTGAGAGGTCTAGTGCCATGAAAGCATTGAAGGATACTGAAAAATATGAACTAGATGGTGATCACTGATTTATCCATCTTATATGTATTTGTTTTCTCATTGCAAGTGAACAAGTTATTTATGCTGGTTTGGTTTGTTGTGATTTTTAGGCCAGCTTGTGGAGTGTGCTCTTGCAAAACCTCAGTCAGAGCAGAAGGCTGCTGGAGGCTCAAACTTGCAGAATACAGGTTTGTTACCAGGTTACCCACCTGGTGTTGGTTATGGAATGATGGGGAATGCCTATGGTGCTCTTGGAGCAGGATATGTTACAGCAGGCTTTGCACAGGTCAGAAGATATGACTCATTGTACACTTAGTAATCTTATTTTGAACTACTTGGTCTGGATGGCTATCTTCTATATATATTTTGCTCATTAACCATTTTGGATGTAGCCTTAATGTGAAAGAGGATTACCTGACATCTTTTCTAGTGAATTTTGAGCTTTGGCTGTGGCTTTATGATACATATGCATCAAGATTAACTGATCTCTTTTTCATTCTGGTGAAATCCAGTTTCTGTGCTATTATAATGGGATGGTTTTTATTATAAGCCTTACAATTGTAGATCATTATGTTCCATGTGTCCAACTTTAGGAGAGAAGCTCCTGACTGAAGCTGATTCTTATTGGTGTAGTGTAATTCAGGCACTTGCTATTTTCACCTCCCATCTCCTCATTTTCCTCCCACTCTAGTTTGTTGTTATTCGGTTTGAGCTTCAAACTTTTGGTCAATGAGCTATACAAAAGATGTAATTAAATTTATGCTATTGACACCTCATTAGAAGCTGCAGAATGCTGGGATGATAGATTCTACTAGTACAATTCATTTATTTGTTTCTTCTTTGTTAAAACTTAAATTCTGCAGTTTCTAGCTTTCAGCCAATATTAAAGTCATCCCTTATTTTTTTAGCAGCCGTTGATCTATGGAAGTGGACCATCCCCTGCTGGCATGGCAATGATGCCAATGCTTCTACCTGATGGGCAGTTCGGATATGTGCTGTAAGCTGACCCGGAGATCCTTTACCTTTTGATTTCTTACATTTTTATCTCCGAATGGAGGGTGTGGGATCTTATCAAACTCATCCTTTATGTAGTGTTCAAGGAAGGGAAAACAGAAACAAAAAGTTCAGTTTTCTACCTCACACCCCCTTCCCCTCCAACACCCATTCATTAAACGAGAAAAAAAAAGGGAAAAAAAGAGAGAGCTGCAATTAGCATAATCAGCAATGAATCTGTTCAAACAAAGTGATAGTCATCCCTGCCCTGCTCTTTCTGTATTACCCTGTTGTTGCCTAGCTATTTGAATCTGTTCTTTTCAATCATTTCACTGTTGGAACCCCCATCCCAGAACCTTTTTGTTACTGACTCCACAGGCTTGAGCACTTAACATTGCACAAATTAATGTTTACAGGTTGCAATCACGAGTTTAACCTGTCCCTTGAGTTTGCCTCCCATATAAATCTCAATAACACCTGCAATAGTAAAATATTGGCTCGCAAATAAATTAGTTTTGTAGAACTCAACGTGGCATAATTGGTTGTGCATTCCTGAGGACTGAGAGCCTCTCTGTTTCTTTGCAGGCAACAGCCAGGAGTACAGCTACACTCACCAACTTCATATCAAAGAAATGATAGCAGGAGTGGAAGTGGTGGGCGAGGCAACAAAATGGGTGGCAGTTCAAACAGGGGTAGACATAGCAATGACTCCGGCCATGGCCAGAGATTTCGTCCATACTAATTGCTTTTGCTGCGTGCTTGTAGTCATAGATGAAGAAAGTTCTTCTCATCACTGTCCCTTTTTTTTCCTTTGTTTTATTATCGTAGTGTAATGGAGCTGATTTTTGCGAGCTTTTACGCTTGTATCTATATTGATTATTTCATTACATTTGTTCTTTGTGATGGTGGAAGTTTCACTGGTCCATTTTCTCTCATGAGAAATAAATACAAGGCCATACTTTCTCCAAAGGTATTTCTGGGTGGAAGTTCACTTTTCCACAACTAGCATGGTAGTAACATGATATTCCATTTTCTTTTTCAAAAAGATAAAAAGGAAAAAGAGCCCACCAGTGGCAGATCCAGTTCTCTAGCTAATACAAAAAAGACAAGAAAAAGGCTACAAACAGGGCAACTGGAACAAATGACATGGTTACTTTCAGGTTATGACCTATCACTGGAAGCAGATGCTGGTACGTGCCAGTTTCGTCCGAATGGTAAGATTAGAATTGCGAACATTGGATGATAAATGTCGCTCATGGTTAACATAGCCTATATAGCGTAAAGGCATGTGAGCATCATTTTTCTCCGGTGTCCCCTTTCTTTGGTGTACTTTTACCTCCACTTTTCTTTGACGGCCCTCCTGTTTTCCTCTTCTTTTGCACCTCTTTGTTCTGTGCTGACCCTACCTTCTTTCCACCATTCTTCCGCTTAAATTCTGCAAGACCACAAAAATACCTATGAATTCTTCATAAGAAAGAAATTCCGCATAAGATAAAGTACAAAAAGCAAAACCCATCTATTGAGAATTTGGCAGAAAATAAAAAAGATTGTATGCAGCTCAGTTAGCTGGCATTTAAGAACACTTCAGTTGATGAAAATTATCATCAACACGAAATGACATTCATAACATGGATGCAATAAGCTAGTACAGACATTTCAACAAAAGATTTCAGTTCTATGAAAAGAAAACATTTGGTGACTGTCAAAAGCAATACATAATGAGAGCAGAGAACTTGCCACACAAGTGCACAGACAAGTGTATCCATACTGTGAAATTAGAAGAACAAGGATCAGTGCTACTATGAGCTGATTGACAACTAACAATAACATGAGGCATATGGTTTGACAGCCATCTAGATACATTAGCAATAGATATTTCTGTCATCCTTTTAAAACCCTCTCATCAATAATTTATGAAAACATGCCTTTTATACTGATCTTTCCGCAGCATAATAGATCATTTGACATCATCCAATGATCCTACAACGGATTTTGATTAGATATCATGAGGTAGCTGTTTCCATCCTCCTTTCTTCTACATGTCTTTGCTTCCACATTGATCAGTGTAATTGCAGCTAGATGAGTTCAGACAGAAGTGGTTATGCTCCTAGTATGTACTATTTCCAAAAGAGAACTAACCGTATTAAACTTCCAGGTGGTGTATATCATTGGCGCAGTTATCTTATATTATCTTCTAAACATGCACACTGATAAGAAACTCTTGTCAGATAATAGTCCACCCCAAAATGCTGGTCTAAATTCAATATACATGATGGAAAACCTTTAGAGCTAAATCTAAAGCCTAGAACTTCTTACAGGCAGAATTGATGACCTAATATCTAAACCATGAGGAGCAACTGAAGATAAAAAAATCCCATATTCAAGTCTTTCTTGTAAATATTTAGAAGTCCGTTGGCCCTCATCTCAAATTTTGTATAATTCAGACACGCAACTAGGTCATCATCTAACCGATCAAACCAGGTCTATAACTGCCATAAAGTTGCAAAGCTAAGCATGGTTTCGCACTGCCCACCTAACTATCATTCCCAACACATCCACACACAGGAAGTTAACAACCTAGAACACAAACTCATCCCTTTTGAACTCATCTCTACATTAAGCAACAAGAAACTAAGCATGCTTGGAAGATCTTGCCTGGTCATCAGATACTTACCACTCAGGGAGACTTTGAGAGGCCCAACAAACTCAGGAAACTCGATATCTTCAAGCGCTTTAAACACATCATCGGCATTCATTGTTTGCCTCTTTGATTCCTTGCATATGTCATTAGCCCTAATCACACAGTAATTATTAAAACCCATGATCACAAATAAAAAATCTCCTTCAAAAAACAGTACAATATTTAATTCAAAATAAACAGCAAAAATAATTCAAAAAATTTCAATAAACCGAAAGCCCCAAAATCATTTCTACAACTGAAACCTAACTAGACACGGTAATTGAGATAATTAGACCAGGAACCCTGAAGTTTGGATTTTTAGCGTAGTTAAAAAAGAAAAACCCTAAACTGAGTACGTGAAATGGTAGATTATTAAATTAAATTTGTGGGATTGTTGAAAGCTTACGTGGCAGAGAGATAGTGGATGAAAATGCGAGCACTTTCGGAGAAAGCGAGGAGGGCGTCTTTGTGGACGTTAATGTCAGAATCTTCAGGGGAGCAGCGGGAAAGAGTATCCTTCACCACCCGGCGCACAATAGCCTTCGGAAGCTCCTCTGCTTCTGCTACTACTTTCTCCGTTTCCATCTCTCTCTCTCTCTCTCTAAAATGCACAACAGTATTTCCCTTCCCTCTCTTTCTCTCCTTATATAACTCTAGGGGTAGGGTAGGGTAGAGGCCTTCTCGTTCCCGCCATCAGCAATGAATGAGGATGTCTCGGGTGATCAATTCAGCCGGCCCACCTTCGATCTTGGACTATGTTTTTATGGGCTTTATATTTGCTGGAAAGCCCATGAAACCGTCCACTGTTGTTAAGCACAAACTCGAGTGACACGGCTAGCGAAGAGATAATTAATCCAGCATTTCACTAAAATTTCGTATAAATATCTCGAATATAAATTTGATTATGATTCATCTTTCCTCAAAGAAAGACGATCATGTATTGATGATTAATATATTATTAATTACACGAAATTAATTCATATATAAAAAATATTTCCTCCTCACCCGGATAAGAATATGAACATATGGTCGTTGGACTCTTCTTCATAATAATACAAAATTATTTTCAATTCCAGCTAATACCAATAACATATAATATAATCTTAAAAAAATATCTAATACACCATAGTTATCAAGTCCTTTTTCATCTTCCAATGTCTAAAATTCAAAGCTTAATTTGTATTTTAATTTTTAATCAAATCAAAGTAGACATTAATTCAAGAATAATTAAAAAAAAAACATTGTTACTTTAACAAAAATAATTAATCTAGTGATATATAAGTTAATCCTATTTTAGGTGTAATTTCCTAATGAAGCATAATTACAAGCATGTAATATAATAGTATTGAATATTTATTTTTTTAATTAATATAAATATTCGAGTCAGTTTGAGTGTATCTTAACTAATTCCATGAGTTTTGAAGTTAATAGTTATATAACCCTAAAATTTATGAGATTTGAATTAATAATTTTTAAAAAATAAATTTAAAACCAACTAGTTAAATTATATTTTTAAAATTAACATTAAATGTTTATTTTCACGAGTGATTGTTGTTTCACAAGTTAAGTTTTAAGATGTCCCTCTCGTTGCCGACCCAAGTCATTCATTCACTCCTGTTTCATGGGTTTTTTTTATATATATAGAATTAAACACGTTTTCGTCGATCACTTATCAACTACCAAAATTTTGTCCACCTATGGGGTTAGACAACCATTTCACCATTTTCAAACCCCGAAGCTAACTCAAGCAAGCAGCCGTAACCAAAGCCAAGAAGCAAAAGCTAAGCAAGGCCAACAAGCATTAGGAGCCAATAAAAATTCTCTCTTCAGTAATCTCCCAAATACAAAAGCACCTAGCTTTCTTGTTTGTTTCTCAAGCATTTCTTGAATCAAGAACCATGTCTTTTTTCTCTAAAAAACCACGATCATCATCATCATCATCATCATCTTATGCACCCTCTGCTCCATCTCTACCTGAGTCATATGATCAACGAGGTCAGGCATACAGCACTTCTCATCAAAGTAACCACAGCCAGCAGCAGCAGCAGCAGTCTTATTATGGACAGGGCAATGGTGGTGGCTCTTCATATGGGCACTCAGGTTTTCCACCAGGGACATCTCCAGATGTTATTAGGAGCTTTGAGATGGTTGATAGAGATAGGAGTGGATTTATTGACGAGAACGAGTTGCAACAAGCTATTTCTTCTGGTTACCAAAGGTTTAGTATTAGGACTATTAGGTTGCTCATGTTTCTCTTCAAGAATCCTCATGATCCTCTACGATTTGGTTGGTCTTTATTTCCTTTTCTCTTGTTGGGGTTTGGGTTTAATTGATGTTCTTGAGTTTTCTTGATTTTGTAAGACAATTCGAGAGCTTATCAGTATATGGGTCCATTGGATGTTAATTTCTTGTCATAGATTTCAACTTTCATTTTTTGAATTGGATTTATTGGTTTAATTCATGACCCGTGACTGGATATTTTGACATGTTTTACCATGCTGTGTACTAGAAAAATTGGATCTTGGATTGTTGTTTGCTTCAATATTGAAGAACTATTTAGGCTTAATTTTTGTATGCCTATGTTTTTGACTTCTAAATAAAATTGGATTTTGGTTCTCTCTTTGATTAATTTCTTTGACCAGTTCAAATTGGGCAGCGGGAGAATGCCTTGATTCTTTTCATCTGCAATGATGTCTTTTACTTTAACTTTTTTGGTATCATTGCATGTATTGATTTGGCTGAACTTTCCTAATACAGGACCCAAAGAATTTGCTGCTTTATGGGGTTGTCTTGGTCAGTGGAGGGTGAGCAGTCTCTTCTTGTTTCTCTTGAGTCGTATTTCCTTCTTATATATTGTCTTTGAGGATGCGAGGCATTTAAACCATTCCATGCTCTTCATTCTTTATAACACCGAGGAAAGGTTAAACATGGAGGAGGATAGCTGATTTGGATTTTGCAGGAAAATGTATTGTGAAACTTAGTTGATTTAGCTGGATGAATTATTTGATAGTGGCCAATGTTCTCATAGCTGTTCTTGATTCTCATTCATCTAAAAAGCATATGCTTTTCTTAACTATTATTAATGGCTGCAGAAGCAAAGCAATTGACAAATAACACTGTTTGGAACTCTTTCACAACATCTATTACTAAAGCTTTTTGCTTCTGATATGGCAAATCAATTATAAAGTTAGCTTTCCATAGAATCGATGATGGGAGAAAGGGGAAAACTAAGAAAAAAAAGTGGTCTTGTTTTTTTTTTTTTTTTAAAGAAGAAAAGTTTACACCAGAATTCTCAATAAAGAAAAATTTGGAATGACTTGGTGATTGGTCTTTCTCGTATAGCTGATGAACATTTGACACAAAATTTTAAGGTTTTCACTGATAAGAGAGGAACATATTTTATATTGCAGAAGGATCAGATTAGTTTGTCAATGCAACCCAATTCTAGGTTCACCATACATCATTTGAGTAGTTAGAATGCTTGGCAAACAATATACTTGTCATTAAGTGGCTGTTGCTTTTCCGGCACTATTTTCTTATGCTATTATATGACATGCTTTTTAGCAATTGAAAGAGAACTTCGTTTTTCTCTTGCAGGGCATATTTGAGAGATATGATAAAGACAGGAGTGGGAAAATTGATTTGTTTGAACTGAGGGATGCTCTTTATAGCCTTGGGTTTGCTATTCCATCTTCGGTTCTTCAGGTTCTGATTTCCAAGTATGATGATGGAAGTGGCCGAAGGATTGAACTCAATTTTGACAGTTTTGTCGAGTAAGTTTTCCCACGCTGATGCTCTTGTTTGCATTTCTAGGATACTTTTACTTCTGATCTGACTAAACTACTTGTTTTATTGTGTTTGACGTGCAGATGCGGCATGATTTTGAAGGTAAGATCATAGTCCTACAAATTTAAACTCTTGTTACTTTCCTCCTTTGATTCCATGTTTGTGTTCCGAAAGTGACCTTGTAAATCCATTGTGATTTCAGGGATTGACTGAAAAATTTAAGGAGAAGGATAAGCGTCATACCGGCACAACAACATTTAATTATGATGAATTCATGTCCATGGTCATTCCATTTCTTGTATCGTATGACTGATCACCAAACTTTTCATTTTACGATACTAGATTGAGATAGTTCTTGTGTGCATTTATTTATTTATTTTCTGTGTGTTGGTATTTTATATGCAAGAGTTCTTGTATTTAAATTTTTTATTTTAGGAAGAACTTGTACATTGAGAGGTGACAAGCGTGTAATGATTTTCATGTAAATTAAGCTACGTTTCAATATTTTGAGAAATGAGAGCAGAGATTTGATTTTTGTCTCTGCCTATGCTATATTCTGAGAATTCCCCCCTGTAAATATACCCGCTAGGCGACTAGGTTGTACAATTATCATCTGTTGCATGCTTTCAAATTTGAACAATGATGTGAAGCCTCAGAACGATGATTCAATCTTACTTTTCGAAGGTTTCTCAGAATGGCAAACTTGAAGTCACTGGAATTTCAAACTCTTCCCAAGACAAATTTGAAGTGATCTTGTCAAAGTAACCAGAAAAGTAAAACTTTTACGTATTCGAAGAAGTGTTAGAATTTATTTGCAGAGACAAAATGTAAAGCACTCGTCTTCACCTTTGCCACTGGAGCAAACACTGTTATCCTGTCATCTCACCTCCTTTTGGCCTTCAAGTATACAGCACACTGTTATTTGATTCAGGATTGTTGACAGCAAACAGCTATGCAAAGCTAAAAGTGACCAAAAAGTGCACTCTCTCTCACACCAACTGGGATCCTTGATAGTTTGAGCACTTACGGTTTGCTTACAAGCAATGCATTAAGTGGCAACTTGCCATTTTCTCTGCCAACTAGGCTAGAATTCCAACTTGGTCATGCTGCAATGCCTTCAGAATTCAATTTTAGAGACATGAAGGTAAGTGATTACCTAAAGAAACAAAAGTAGCCCACAAAACTCATGCTCGAAGCAAAAAAATGAGGCCACTATTCCCCTCCCCTCTGCCTCCTCTCAAAATGGGTTCGCTTTGGTAAATTCTCAGGGGCCAAAAGTAATGTAAATAAAAAATTGCAGTCTCGTAGTGATCCAATTCTTTCTGACATGCAACTGTAAGATATGAAAAGGGGCAAAACTTTTCTGAGCTAAGAGCGTTTGTAGGAACGTGGGAGCATGAAAAACGCGAGACCTTTGAGAAAGCCACACACAATACCACATCGACAAATCACGAAACGAAATATACCCTCTTTGTTATAAAAAAGCAACAACTGATTAGCCAAATCTATCTCTAAATGATTAATTCAAGAGGATCGAGCTTTCGGAAACTCTAGCTACAAGGAACAGGTTAATAAGCCAGGTTGACCGTTCGTGGGCGAATGATTAGAAGACCATTATGACTGATGACTCACTGTACGTATATTTGCCGTATTTTTTTATATTTTATTACAAGCAAAGAAAATATGTCATAGTAATTATTTTATGAGGTCATCGCAAAGCTGGCTTGGATACAATATGTTTTAGTTGGGCGTTGGCCTGATACCTAGTAGCCAAGGGCCAGGGATGCACGTGTGTGTGTGTGTGTGTAATCTTTATGTAATTGGCCTCGTGGAGAAGAGCTCGGAATTGGTACTGTGTTCATGTTTAAGATTTCAGGTTCTACTCTTGCTAGGTACAAATAATTCCATGGATTCATCGGATTTAGATAAAGTTCATGAATTAAACGTAATGTACCTGCAAGAAATTCTTTGCTAAGAACTTGTGCGTTTCCATGATTAGTCGGTTCTTCGGAACTTGTGCGTTTCCATGATTAGTCCAGCTAGGTAGTGCTAATCCAAAAAAAAATGTACAGAGCACATATTTGTGTTAGGATTAAGAGATAAGAGTCTTAAAATATATATGGTTTAATGACACTAAATAATACATAGTATAATTCCAAATCAAATCAAATCAAAATATGTATATATCAATCAATGTTAACCAAGAGTGCTTGCTTCTTTAGAGAAGAATGAATTGAAAGCACATTGAGATTGTTGCTTTGCCATATGAACATTTGAAAGTAAAAGTAAGAACATAATGTGATCCTTCAAGATTTTCTTTTTTTATATATAACATAAATATCATAAAAAAATAATATTTTTTTTTGTTTTTAAGTCTAAAGACAGGACATGATTTGTCTAAAAGTCTCGTGACTCGTGTTTCTTTATACCCAACAAAATCCCGCATCAAAAGATATGGGATATAGGTACTCTACAAATCACCCTCTGGTCTATAGCTACCCAAGGAAGCTACTACCATAAAAAAAAAAAAAAAATCAATTTTCTTAATTAATTTATAAAAAAATTTGATTGGTTCTTGAAAATTTCCATGAATTAAATTATATTTTTTTTGTTTGAAATATATGTATACACAAACATGCAAGGGCAGACTTACATGGAGAAGAAGGGGTAATTTCCACTCTAACTTTCAAAAAAGTTCATTTAACCCTGTTGATTTTAGTAGTTCAAACTTGTCGCCTTTCTTTCACTGTGTTTCTTATAAAGTTTTCTTAGCCCTCCTCCTTATATAAGCTGAAATTCCATTAGAGAATATATATAACCGACTCTTGTGTTAAGAATTTGGAAGGTAGATTCAATTTTTTTTTAATTAAAACAATATTATTTTGATTTTTTAAAATAAAATTATCTTTTTTAATTTAAAACATCATCGATTTAGGAAAAACAATTTGATATATCATACAGATTAATGAGTTGACTGAAATCGAATTTTATAACCGGGATAAATACAAGAATATTATTCATAATTAATTTGTGGCACCCAAAATACAGAAACAAGACTGGTTGAAGCCTTGTAAATCTTCACCGTGTTCTTCCTTATTAGACATTTGAACAAGAATTTGAATTTAACAATTCTACCTAGCTTCTTTTTTTCTTTTTTCTTTTGAGAAGGAAGAACTCTGCCTAGCACATATTCACCTTATTGCCCCCGATATTTCTATAATTTAAATCTATAGAAGAACTACCAATCCAGGATACAACATCCTGACATGTTAGTGATTAATGTCATTTTTTCAATAATAGTACACAATGAAACTTGTATAGATGCTTTGCTAGACTACTGAAACAGCTTTAGTCATATGTTTGTGATAGGAACAAGACCCTCGCTGCCATTCTCTCTCCCTGCATAAAGATACTGTGGCAGTGTATTAGTCATGTGGTTGAGCAATACATCACAGAACACCAGAAGTTTGATTATAGTTAAAAGCTGTGAACATCATAATTAATTGGTAGCAGCTTATAGTTAAATGCTGTGAACATCATAATTAATCGGTAGCAGCTCCCCAACACACAAAAAGGCCGGCGAGGTGACATGATGTGGATGTCACAGCTTGTGCAAGCCAACTGCTAGCAAACTTGGTCTCTGTTTTTCCTAGACATTTCAACACTACATGGTCTCTAAGAGCCAAACAAGAATATCTAACAAAGCAATTGGGACCATAGAGAGATTGATGCAGCAACTTTTTTAGGTTATGTAAAGGTAGCTCATTAAATATTTGATCATGTAGCGACTGAGAATCAAATATCATGGTAGTAGATAGCTAGTCACTCTATCGAATGGCCAAGTGGAATCGCCTGTATGCATATCTTATCCTTGTTTGGGCCATTTCTGATGCAACAAGAAGTATCTGTGTGAAAACAGGTTGTCCGTGATGTTGATAGCCACCGGCCTGCTTTATGCTCAAGTATCAATTGATGTTACACATGTTGAATATGAATCATAATTTTCATTCAACAAAAGGGTTAAATGTTAATCTTTCACTCGAAGCCACAAGGCTGGCCGAGGAATAAAAACTGCTATAAAAAACCTAAAGAGTCGTTTGTTCTTAGCTTTTCCCAAATAAAAGTATTGAGCTGGGAAAGTGTCTTGGACTTGAATTCTTGAATACCTAGACGTGTTGGAAACTACTACAGCTACGATGCTAGAAAAACTTTGGACCGGACCATCCTTTGGTATTCATGAAATATCAAAAAGCTAACCAGACAGCAATGTTAAGCCTGCTGATGTTCACTTGAAATAGACATGGGAGAACGATACAACTATGGCTGATGCGATAAATTCTCCTTTACGATAGAGATAATAAAGGTATAGACAAAGAGGTAGCCGTCTTTAGAGATAGAGAGCTCAAAGTCAAGACAAAAAATGGTGAGGTATCCATTTTGGAGCATTCAGAAAAAATAAACAATAAAGAAGATATTGAAAAACTGCTGCCGAAAGCCGCCCGGCCCTAGCAGGTTCTTTTCCTGATAGAAGCAAGTTTGGACTTTTGTCTAGTTGAAGAAGGCAAGAATTTTGCTCAAGGAAAGATTCACATGCATTATTAGAGAGAAGGAGGAATATTGGTGGCTCATTGCCATATATAAATATATATATATATTTTTTTTCAACATCAAAATTAGATTTCAAAACAGCAGACACTATATGTCAAAGCATCCCCACTTGGTGCATGCACGAAGTAGGCAACATCAGATGGGTTCTACCTTACAGATCCTAAGGGGAAAAAAAGTTGCTAAGATGATTCAGAAATCTCAACCATGTGATTTGCAGACTATTCTAAGCAAAACCATATACAGTATCAAAAGTCAACCAATTTGATCTGAACCTAACCAGGTTAGGTAATGAGCAGGCCAACTTTAGTTGAATTCAATTTCTGGAATGAACAATTCAGAACTTGAGATGGTCACTGTTTCAATTAAAATGAACTCAGTATCTCACCTAGAAAAAATCTTCCTGCGGCTATGCGATTTGTGGTGTTAGATTTTGGTTGTTTATCTCTCCCTCCGGAATTCGGGTAGCCTAAGCATGGATCAAGTATGCTAGAACAGATATCACCAAGCTGAAGGTAGACAATGCCTGCAGGATCATTCGAAATGCAATATAAGAGATTAGATTCGTTGTTAATTATATTTAAACCAAAACATGGTGATGATGAGATAAAATATGAGTTACATTTATATTGGATGCCGAGGAATACATTATTCCAGGAAGATTGCCCTGCAATCCGATGTTAAAAACTGGAGTACCGTCGGGATAAAAGAGCCCGTAGTTCCTTTCAGATGTCGGACCAGGCTTTAAATTCTCGTTAAAGAGTGCAAAAACATATACGTCAATCGGCACGGATGGTTTTGCTGGTGTGCCTTGCTTCTGCTGAATTCTCTTCAACAGATTACTATGATATAGCTCTGCGTTTTGTAGTGTTGATCCAACCTCGGTAGGATCCCCCTTGGATGGCCAACCTGTCTCTGAGATCTTAACTTCAACATCTGTATGTCCGATTGCTTTAATTGCTGAATACACAGCATCTACTTGAGCGTACAACATATTATCATAATGCAGATTTGTGTTTGGATCTGTCATCCCTTCGTTAGGCTGGAAAAGGACATAATCTAGAGATATTTGGCCTGGGCTATCCTTGTATGCAAAAAAGGGATATGCGTTGATAAGGAATGGTGACTTGGTTTGAGAATGAAAATCCAAGATCGCATGCATGTATCCGATAATATCTTGCCGGAAAGTCCCGGATGAAGGAGGGTAGGAATTTCCTATGATGGTAAAGGGATGTGCAGTAGTGACAATCACTTGTTTATCTAATCCAAGATTAACAAGAGTGTTATGCACCATCTTCATTGCCGGAAGGAGATTTGACCATATCTGAGTATCATTGCTCATGAACACCTCGTTCCCGACAGAGATGCAAGTGATTTTGGTTTGAGCGAGGTAGGGTTGAAGATGCTGTTGAACCCAGTTTTGAGCTTTGACAGGATCAGCCATGTCTTGGAGGTACTCGTTCCCAATCCCAACAATGAATTCAACACTTGAATTAGAAAAGGCCTGCAGGACTTTCGGATCGGTATCATAGAGTTTTAACCTGCTGACGTCGAGGGATTGAAGCATCACGGAAACACGAGAGGGAGATGGGAGGTTGTCGGCAATCTGTCCATAGTTAATTCCAAACCCAGCACCAAGGACATGGACACCTGAATCCGAAAAACAGAGTTTTAAGTTGAACAAACTAAACCATGATAGGAACACCAGAGAATAAAGGAACAAGAACCAGAATCATCAAGCATCACAACACACAATTCAAAAATGCAGAAGATCCGAGGAATAGCTTCTAGTCAGGATCCGAAATTAAAATATGCGTGCAAAACTGTATTGAAGAAAATATGATCAAGATGCCCACATGAAAAAAAAAAACAACTCTGCTCCAAAAATGAACAAAAAATATCAAAATATTTTTTTTTAAAAAAAACTCCTAAGGGACATAAAAAAACTTTTTGAGTCTAAAACTCGAATAAGAATAAAATTTACTAGCTTTGTATGCCACTATGAATGTTCAACAAGTAACAGGATCCTTTCCAGTTCATAATTATTCCCATCAAGCTTCAGTTAGATTAAAATCCCAGTTCCAAACTCATAAAAGGAAACCCGCCGAGAGAAGAAACACGAAAACAGGTAAATCCCACAGAATTCACCATAGACTTACGAAAAATAAATGCAAAAGGGATCAGTTTTTTTTAATATTGGTGGTAATTTCTCAGACCTTGGTTTCCAAGCTTGAATATACAGTATACAACAATAAAAAAGGCAACCCAGTTAAGCCAGCAACTTAAGCATCTATTTTCTTTCCTCGCACTTTCCTGGAAAACGAACAAGCAGAACAATGCATGCAAAAGGCAGTCGAAACAAGAAAGAACTAACCTGAAAGAGCGAGAAGCAAGAAAAGAAGACGAAGATGGACAGAGTAAGTGGCCATAACTGATCTGATATTGGTTTAAACGAGGCCACACAACAGACAGTTAGACTTTTCTGTTTGCCAACTAACAAAGCAGTATTGCAAGATAAAAAGCTATGGTATTTATAGTGTTTTGCATAGTGTCAGATAGCGATGGCTGCTTGTAGCAGGTTTTCACGCCAGTATGGGAATGCGAATTCAGTTTTTCTGAGCTCTCCTGTATACATTTTTTGTTTTGTAATCCTTTTTTATATATTTTAAAGTCCCACTTGTTTTCTTAGACGTAAGGGGTTTGCTTTTTTCTGTAATTACAAAGTTGTCTCCATCTTGGTCTAGTCACATTTTACATAGCTATAGCAAATTTATCAAATGATTTTGTTCTTGGACGCACCTGCTATCATATTTTGTGGATTTATGATGTGGTTAATGGGGTTTCGAACAAGTTCTAACGGTTAAGGTATTCTCGAGTCACTGCCATACCTTGGAGTTATCATGCGTATCATACGCGTGTCCGGTCAAATGTACGCGTGGGAGTTGATCACGAGCAATGTACATACTGGGATATGGGGCGAGGCGGCCATGGAAACAGGATAAGTGAAGCTTTTTCTCAGGCGCAGTGAAGGATCATTAATTAACGGCGTGAGGAATATCATTGGCTAGCAATAGCCAGCAATTTGACAATTCTCAACGCGGAGTACGCTAAAGAAAGCAAAAAGGAAATTGCTTTGACCAGATGTGTTAAGAAAACAATTATTGAAGAGAAAATGAAAATGGAATTGAATTGAATACACAGTCGGAGATAAGTTGAGTACACCATGTACGAATTTGTGGCGGAAAATTCTATATTTTCAACTCATAGAATTATTATACTATAAAACAAAAAAAACAAAAAAACATGAGAAGGAAGTGAACATGTGCACGTAAACATATAGCGCACACCCTTCGTTGATTAAATAATATATTGCACACCTAATTAAGCATCTTATTGTTCATCTTGTTTTTTTTATTTAATGGTAAACAATAAAAATTATATTTTATTAATTGTGCATCCAGATTAGGACTTTATTGTATTTATTTTACCTTTATTTATGGGGATGTATTTTCATGCTCTTAATTACGATTAGTTTTTTATATATATAAAAATTAAACTAGAACAACATGAAATTAGATGATATTTGTTATAAAATATTTTACAAGGATACAATAACGCAGTTGGGACATGATGAACATATATCTACATGGTAATTAGTAGCAATCATCAAGAGTTTTATTTAGCTCGTGAGTTATTAACTGTGCTATTTTCCCCGAGACTAATCACGAGAGCATAGAATCTTTATCCCTCGACCTGAAATATATTCTTCTAGTAGAAGCCATTTATTTTTATGTTTTACAGGTGTTTTAGAAAAAAATTAATTTTTTTTAAATTAATTTTTTATATATTTTCATAACGTTTTGATATGTTAATATTAAAAAACAAATATTACTATACTGTTAAACACCGTCTTATAAATCAAACAGGGAGTGAAAGCCAATATGATCTTGACACGATGCGCCACCAGCAAGTGTCGATCAGAGAGAGAATCTTGTTTATAATTGATTGATGTGTAGAAAGAAAGAAAGAAGGCGGTGAAAGATAGAGGGAAGAGGAAGGAAAAAAGTGGTCTTTTTCCATGGAGGTCCAAATCAACAAGCGACTGCCCACAGCATAGAGAGAGAGAGAGCGCGAGGGAGGGAGGGAGGAAATCTGAAAACGAAACCAATGAACAGTTAATTAATATTAATCAATAAACGGGTAAAGTCCAGTTTTTGTCCTTACAGTTTGTTAAATAGCTTTTGCCTCTTGAGCTCTGATGCTTCAGTTTTCCAGAGATGACGCATGTTGGTTATTATTATTGGTATTTTAAGAGGATAAAAATGTACAAAGATATATTTATTTAATGTTTTTATTTCTTTATATATATATATAATTATATAATTATTTAATGTTTTTATTTT
>Ga0307515_10004197_pt1 | contig 29971 bp, 27 predicted proteins | sample 17_EM_MG_FD_194513 | JGI IMG/M metagenome (GOLD analysis project Ga0307515, IMG submission 194513) | Populus trichocarpa ectomycorrhiza microbial communities from riparian zone in the Pacific Northwest, United States - 17_EM | ecosystem: Host-associated > Plants > Roots > Unclassified | place... | reverse complement strand
ACCCATAATTTGCTTCTCAAGTTCAGGGCTTAAACCTAATTAAAACAAAATAAAAGAGCACATGATTTTATCCAAGAGAGAGAGTACCGTAGATAGAGAGAGTGTCGTCTTTGAGGATCTTGGAAGATGGTCTCTCCAAGCTGTCTGGTGAAGAAGAAGAAGCCCTTACTCTCCCAAACATCCTCCTTTCCTTTGACACACACACACACTGTCTCAAAACAACAATCTCTTTTAGAGAGTGAAAATAAAGATAGGATCTGGTTTTGAGAAAAGACGAAATGAAAGATAAGAGGCTTCTTGGGTGGGTGGACCCTTTCTTTGACATTTGGCGCCTTAATTCATTCCATAAGGGCGGGAACCGTACTTGACGCTCTTCTGATTATTGAATTTTCTCTTGGGCTGGGCGCTTCGGAGAGATTTTTGTTCCACATTATTAACCCAACTAACTTTGTTTGTTTAACCAGAGAAATTGATATTTTGAAATAAATAACATTATTGTTTTACAGAGGCCGGCCCAAGCATATAAAGTCTCTTCCCTTTTCTTCTTTTACTAACAAAAACCTATAGCTATTAAACCCAGCATGCGCTTAACATGATCGAGGAGCTAGACATCATATCATAACAAATCTCCACTTCGACTAAAATTCTTTTAATATCCAAAACTCTCCAGCTTTTCCACCAAGCCCTTTACAACAAAGTCATGTTGTTGATGGTTATAGAAATCAAGTACAAACAACTTTTGAGTTCGTGTAATGGAAGTGACATAACTGTGTTTGAAAACGCAGTTTTACCCGTGTTTTTTAAAAAATAATTTTTTTAATTAAAATTTTTTTGTATTTTTTGGATCATTTTGATGTGCTGATTTTAAAAATAATTTTTAAAAAATTAAAAAATATTATTTTAATATATTTCGGCATAAAAATCACTTTGAAAATCAACCGCAATCACATTCTTAAACAGGACCTTTTATATCAATGTATTAGATGGATTATTCCAGTACCGATTCTCTTCACAATAATATCACCCAAATTAACACTATCATGAATAAAATGACACTTGATATCAATGTGCTTCATCCTTTCAAGAAACATATGATCCCTAACCAAATAGTTTATTTGATTGCTTCAATCACTGCTAAGTACTTTGCCTCCATGGTAGACATCCAATATATTAGAATATAGAACATAAGACATGTATTCCATATCCTCATCTGATTACATATAGTAGATGACATGCAACTTGAAATGAGCAGCAAAGAGAGTACCAACAGGTTTAGCATTCTACATGCTAAAATGTTCATATGCCCTTTTAGTGTTTTTTTTTTAGTTAAGTACAAACATCATCTAGATTCATCTTTTTTGTTAACCATCCTCGTAATCATCCAATTCTTTATGTAGAATGCAATCTTGACATCAAGTTTTTCTAACTCTAAGTGTCAAATAGCAACAATAGACTCCCAAATTAGAGTAATCAAGAGGGCTACCAAACCATACCTTATCAAGAGTTTAGCAATAGGAGAGGGAGACTGAAATTCTTAGCCATGGCTTCCCAGACTGATAAATAAATAACAACGCCGTTAACAGTAATAGGCATAAAATCGTGCTGGCTGCTGGCCTGCTCAGATCTGCTATGTCAACTTGCTCATATTTGGTGTTTAGCCACTAAAACATGTGCGATTCGGGGCTTTTTTCGACAGTCAATTGAAATGTTCGGGACTAGTCCAGAATTATCTATGGACACAAGATCGAGGTAATCTAAATAATTATCACTGGATCAACCCCAAGAATAAATAGAATGGTTTACTGGTTAATTCCCAAAGCCAGTGATCCATACATAATTTCCTTATCATGCTCTGAACTCTCTCCTACCGTAGTTTTATAACATCAATCTACTTTTTCTTTCATGTCTCCCTGAATCAGTGGATATGAACCGGAGATTTTACTCTCCAGTTAAGAGCAGTTTAGGATGAAAGTAGAAGAGACTTCTCATGTTGGCATTGTTTCATTAAGTGGTTTCCTCTTGAGAGAGTTGTAATGGGAATCAGGGGATTTGAAGAAATACTTTCACATCCAGCTCAAAGATTTCTTGATTCAGTTTCAGGTTTTTCAATTAGGTGTGAAGAAGTTTTGGATGGAGTTTGAGAGATAATTTTGGGGAAATTTTGAGAATCTTGTCAAGAAAAAATCAACAAGGAATCTACAAACTAAAAGGATAGAGGAAGTTGAAATACTCTGCTGTTAGGGGGGGAAATCAAATTGAACCAGTCATGAACTTGCTATGAACAGTTACCATGACATGAGGCAACCATTCATACATTCGGTACCAATCCCAGCATTTGTAATTCGGGATCTTTGAGCATATTTTGGAAAGAACTTGACTGAAAAGATGAAATATAACTTCAAAAAAAAAAAAAAAAAAAACAAAATGAGATACAAACTGTCATGGGGGTCGCAAGTTCAACTTATGCCAAACCCAAACAACTCTAGGGATCAATGAAGCGCGGAAGAGAACTGTTGTGCACAGATAATCATTAAATATCACGTCTGACATGAAATCATTATAAAATTTCTATAAATTGTACATGGTGGAAACAAGTGCCATATAAGGACTTGTGAATAACAACTACAAAAGAACAATGGCGTGTGATAAGCAATCAGAAAACCTAACCATTCATTGTCAATGAACTCATATGGATGCAAATGCTTAATTCATCAATAGCCAAGTCACTCACTTTGAAGTAATCTCCTGAAAAAACGTTGTTTGCGATGCTTAGTCTTGAGATCTGTATCTGAAATGATAAAATGAAGGATGAATAACTTCTGTTATATGGTGTTTACGAATTCAGCTGCGATTTAGAAAGTCACCTTTTAATCTTCCAGCAAGATACAATGCTTCTTCTGCAATGGGTCTCCATTGTTCTGCACACGAGTAGTTGATACCAAGACCCACACTAAGACCTCTCAAAAGATGCACTGTGCGAAGAACAGAAAATAGTTCCTCTGGGAAAGCCTACATATCCAAAACACAGAATCTTATGATAAATAAAAATTGCAGTAGCATGATTGTCCTTGTTCATTTTCTTGCTCAAGTTCCCAAGCAAGGTTATCGAACTCAATCCTTATCTTTTTCTAATTTCCCAAGATTGGTTATAAGACACAGAGAACACATCCAGCAATGAAGCAGAATCACCAATTTCACGGGTTCAAATTAAATTCAGCTTGTTTACAGCCTAATTCCTTTCCTCAGGTGGTTCAATAAAATACTGAACGACCAAAGGGGCCATGTGACTGGTTCACTGGTCCAGACCACCCTGGAAACCGAATGATAACTACAGTTCCAGGTTCAATCACACTCTTCAAGTTCATGATGCTAATTAACACTTTATGTTGTTCATTACTGGAACAACAGCACCAGACACCATATTGCTAAGAAACAACTGACAATCAAATGGAACAAAAAAACCTTGAGAAACAACGAGGAAATGAAACTGACAGTAGTTTTTTATTCTGTTCTCCAGTGGAAAATTTGGATACCATCCAACTACCAGCACGGCACTGCATAGATTAATTCATCTTCTATTATAACTACCACTTACCTCAACAGAGACCTTTTTGATGGAAGAATCCTCTGCGAAAGGTTGCAACATTGCCACTCCAGGTGGCAGTTTTGTGTCAAACATTGTTTCTGCCAACCTAAACAATTCCTGCAGTTCATTCTCGCATTTGCTTGAGGTATCTATGCCGAGGTCCCTAGAACAGGATAAACAACAAAATATGAACAAAATATACATAGCAGTACAAGAATTTACTATGGTTGAAACATAAAATCAATCCAAAGGTATTTGCTAAACTTTTTAATTGTATCCTAGATCGTGTGAACTGAATTGATCGCAAAATGAACTTCTAAAATGCTACCAACAATGGACGAATGAAATATAGAAAACAACTAGGCAAGCATTAGAATCACCAAATAATATCCCCTGCTCATCATCAGTCCTTTAGAACCCATTACTAATCCATTTACTAATATGCACCCAGTAGCACATCAATTCTGGCCCTAGTTTCTCCTCTTTGTCTTGGAAAATAATTGACAATTTTCGAATAGATGGTAATTACAAGCATACCTGTAGCTTTCTGCTGCTCTGATTGGGTCACAATCAGCAATAGCAAGTACCAAATTTGCATATCCAAGCCTCAACTTATCCGGGAGATCCTTCACCTGCCCGTAGTCTAGCAAGGCAACCTAACTTGAGGTGAAAGTGGCATACCAATAAGGTTCAGAGCTGAACATTAAATTCACAGAAATCAATTATTTTACAGATAGTCTACATCTTGTTTAGATCATTTCATGAACAACTTTAGGTAACTACTGGAAAGAGAACTATAAGCACCATTACAACCAATTAATAGCATACCAATCAATAGCATATAATATAAAAGATCGCACACCAAAATTCAAGGAATATAAAGCAGAGCACAAAGAAACAAAAGCTAGTTGCCTACTTGCCTTGGAACCTTTACAAATCAATATATTTCCTGGATGGGGATCTGCGTGGAAGAAACCACTCTTCAGTATCATTTGTCCATATGCTAGTGTCAAACTTTTAAGTATGTTCCTGCACTTACAAAAATTTTAAAAGGTGTGTCATGCTTTTCTTATTTGTTAGGGGAAGACTGCAATTTATGAAATTGTAAAGCGACAAAAAAAAATACACATTGATTTGTTAGGAAGTACAATGACAAATTGTGTACCAACAAAATGATTTCAAGAAAGCTTAAGTCATAATTTCAGGCGAGAAGCCCCTTTAAAAGAAAAACCAGAAACAAAAAATTTGTGCAGAAGGACTCCATACTCTCTGGGATGATCTAGGGGCTTACTGCTTTGCTGCCGCTGCAATCTTACCACCAGGATTAATTCCTCTTTTGGCTATTTCATCACCAAGATTCAAAATCGGGGTCCCATCAATGTATTCCATCATTAAGGCCCTCCTGCATAAATAGAAAGACATTGATCACTGAAAGGTTCCTGCCTGATGTTATATGAGCAATGAAATAGAGCAAAAAAGTAACAAACAAACACCACAAAACAAGCAGCCTGACAATTTTCAGTGTTTAGGGCAAAAAGAGGAGGTACAGCATATGAATGAAGGTACAGCATATGATCGAGTAAAGTGGAGTAACTATTTGAATGGCCCAAGCATGAACCACAAAGATCATTAGATTAGTGTCGTTGCTAATTGGGTCAATCTACAGAGAGATTGTCATCCAATCAGTAAAAATGTGATCACTGTAATTTCTTCTCATCACATGAAGCGGTCCCACAACTTATGTGGTATCTAACTTTGACACCATAAGTCTATTCTCCTTGTTCATTGTGTTCAATCTCATTTTCTCTACTCCAACTACAGCGTGACAATTTATCTATGTTCCTAGTATCTCTGACCCACCAGGATATTGCTCTCAGTTTGGGACCTTTGACTAAACCACCAGTTCCATCCCTTAAATGAAAAAATAAGTAGGAGGGAATTCTGCAACTGCTACAAGAAGAGCACATTTAAATAGTTTGTGTGTCCAAAATAAAACTGTTTACAATGTAGCCAATATAAATGAAATAGAAAGAATGCATCTCACGGCTTTAATTTTTTTATGCAACTTGACACGGGGTAACCAATGAAGCAAAGCACCTCATAAATTTTGTAGGACAGACATACCTGCTGACCATATCCTTCAGCACTCGTGGCACTATAACCGGACTTGCTTTATTATTCTCGTACAGAAATTGCCGGATTCTTTCCATAGCATTAGCCTCCCTCTTGAAATCAAATTCATATCCAATCTTGAATGGGATAGATGAACAAAGAAATATTACTGGGAGTATTTTATTAGAATTGTAGCCATGCAGAAAGAATCTAAATATTTAAGCACTTCACAGTTTCTGGAGTAAATTCCATCAGCACAAGGTTTAAATCGTATAACTGCAGAGGCAGCCACAAACCTCGGTTTATGAAAGTCAAACAAACAAATAAAGAAACAACATTTAACTTAAAAATGTTAAGAAGCAAGAAAAACCAACAGTCTCTTGGTTAAAATACAAACCCACAATTCACAAAATAAAAATGAAACATAATTCATTTCAAAATTTGAAAGTAATCTGCTTGTTCTTAAAGGTAAAATAATTATATTGTTACCAACTCTTCAAAGAAAGACTCGAAAAAAAATCTTCAAAGCAAGAAAAAAAATTTGCAAAGGCCCAACCAAAACAGGAAAAATCAGATGACTCATTAAAAATGAAAGATTTTATCGGCATTACAAACTTTAAATACCATTTCAGCAAGCTATGAAGAACAGTGAAGATGATTAGTTGACTGAGTCAAAAGATTAAGATAGCTGTAAAATGAGCAGATTTTGATATGGACTTGATCAACTACGGTGATTCTTTGTTTTGGAAGAATGTAGATAGTGAAGAATTAGATAAAACACACAAAATATGAATTTGAGAAACTCCATCTCCTTGGGCTTAATAGTCTGATATTACTTGTTCACAAAATGTTGATTAAGATAACTAATGCTTAGTGGTTGAAGAATAAACATTTCACTCTAATTTGCTAGATACTTGATCTGTTATACAATATGTTTCATTGACAGTGATGGGCATTTTTCTCGTGCTACTAGTACTAATCCAGAATCTTAACTTGGAATCCAAAACTTCAACTTTACCAATTGAAACAATATCTAACCATAAAAAACAGAAAGGTAAGAGTACTACCATAATCTACAAGAATTGTAATACAAAAATAATGGGCACCTGTTTCTCCATTTCCTTTGTCACAGAGTACAGATCAAATTTGATATCTGTCTTTTGCATGTATAAAGCAAACGCTTGAAGGTTATAGATGTCTGTCATCATCAGATCCTGAACTCCAGGATGTTGGACCTATAATACACTTGAAGTTATAATCTTGCAGGCATTACAGAGATTAGAAGTTAGCATCCAAGAATCCATACCTTGACAACAATATCACTCTTGCCACCTTTCAATCTTGCCCGATGAACCTAATTTGGCAGGGAAAACATGTCAGATACACATGATACAGTAAGCTGCCATCCATTCTGAAGTAACCAACTCTTCAACTTCAAAACCACAGTTGAAGCTCAAAAGCAACTTATATCCCAATGTTTATTAACAGCAACTTCAAGATTCCAGGTAATGCCTTGACGAATAAAACAATGAGTAGCATGAAACATCTACACTTCTAGCCAGGCAGAGATTTTATATGAAATGCATTACCTGTGCAATTGAAGCAGAACCAAGAGGTTCCACATCAAATCTTTCAAAAATGTCCTCGATGCTTCGACCTAACTCTTTCTCCAGCACAAGCTTAACAGTATCAAATGGAGTAGCCGGAGCTCTATCACACAAAGTTACAAGCCTTCTCACCCATGCTGCTGGAGCCAAGTCAGGCTTCCCAATGACTTGGGCAACCTAATTCAAGTCCAGTAAATTAATTTGAAAAGGCTTATAGTAAAGAGCAGCTTTGTCAAACCAAAACAGCATAAAACATCATTAACACCCAATAATCAAAATGGACTACAAAAATAAACCAAAAAGAAAAAGGCTTACTAACAAGGAAAAGATAAAGAAGAACATAACGGATTGATTCAAACAGTTCCTAAACCAATTTCTACAGCAGAAAAACGAACCTATCAAACCCCTGATCCAAAAATAACAAAACTAATAAAAAAGCAAGACAAAACATAATGAGTAGAGACAAGTGATAAGATAATTGTGTAGAAAGGAAGCAAAAAGGTCAAAAATTAATTGGAATTAGACTAATTCCAGTACATGATTCAAGTTCAAAAGGTTCACAAAAGCAAAAGAACCCTACACAGTAGAGTTACAAGAAGGAAAATTACCTTGAGAAAGAACCCACCAAGATCAGAACACATAGCATAAATCTTGTCAGCAGCAAACTCATGCTGTCTTTCCCACATTGCCTCCTGCTTTTCCACATCCTTCACCAAACTCACTCTCAGTTGAAACACCTACACAAAGCCCATCGACCAAATCCAATTAAACGTTCAGATTAACCCACTTAAATCCACATGCATGCAACAATATCAAGATAAAGACGAGAGAGGAACCTTATAGCCAGTGTAGATATCAGCAGCACGAACCCAGAACTGAAAAGAGCGTTGCCATGGTCTAAACTGAGTAGAGAGCTTATCTTGAATGTCTTTAAAATCTATAAGAGGAGGCATAGTGGCATGGAGCAACAACAATATCTTTCAATTTTACTGTCTGAGTGGAAAAAAAGGCAGATTCCTGAGTCTGAGTTTTCCCGGGTTAAGTGGTTACAAGAATGGATGTGATACTAAGCTATTAGAGAACGTGACGTGTATTTAAGGTTGTAGCTGAGGAACCAAAGAGTGATGGTGCAGAGAGACAGAGAGAGAAGGAGGTGATTTAACGGAAGGAACGTTCTATGACTACGCTTGTGAATTGTGTTGTCTTTCGTGTGGGGGATATGGAAAAGAAAAAAGACAACTGTATCTTTGTTATTATTGGCGACTCTGGGTAATATTTTTGTTGGGTTTGATTATTTAGATTTTGTTCCTAACTTGCAATTAATAGTTAAATTTTAAATAAGATTTGATTTTTAAAAATAATATAAAAATAAATAAGAGGTGAATTATGAATAAAAAATTAATATTTAAACTAGTTTTTTTAAAATATTTATCCCCTTATCTCTATTTTCAAGAAAATAAAATAAAGATGAAGAGGTTAATATAAAAACTAAAATGAATTTAATTCAATTCAATTCAATCTCTTTTAAATACATGAATTCAAATTATTTATCATTTGGTTCCAAACATGATATAATAAATTTATAAAATTAAAAATTAAAATAAATGTTTTTAACCACTAAACTAACAAGAGCATACACAACCAAGCTTCTTATTTTTTAGTTAAATTTTAGCTTAAAAAATCATTTTAATTAACTCTCTAAGAAATGTAATCACATCCATGCTTTTCAAAACAAAAGGACTGAAATTTTGGTTATAAATTAAAAGCAAAGTTGCTCCTACAGCAGCACGTCTAGCAAGCAAAGTCACTTCTCTGTCTTTTTAAGTTTTTAGATGTCTCCCCGAAAAATTAGTTATTCGTTTTCTAATTGTTTCTGTCCGCTGTACAATATTAGTTTTTTTTTTTTTTTTTAGTTTAACGTGGGTGTTCGAACCAGCTTGCGTGTACCTTAACTAATTCTTCGGGCTCTGAAATTAACAATCATGTAAGCCTTCAGTGATCATCATATGAACAACCACAGAGCTCGAACCTAAGACCAGAAAAAAAAAATATTAGCACTTGATGATGCCTGTAATGCCCTTTTGCTATGCTGATAGCCTGTTACAATCCACGCCATGGTGATACGTACATTTTTATACATATGCTCGGGGACCATTGTCCTTCGGAGAGCTATCCGAATATACAGCAGACGACATGCTCGTCCTAAATGGACCATGAACTCCCTAGTATTTGTGGCCATCAATTGATTTGGTTAGAAAAGGTATCCTCGTCTCGTTCCATTCCAAGAGATCGAAAGCCAAAGCTTACATCCATAATGGAGAAGTGGAGACCAGTCGGAACATCGTAAAACATGAAGCTTCATGTTTGAAAGTGCTCTAACCACTTTCTTTATTGAGCGAGCAGCGACAGAGGATCGACAATTACCGTCTAACCCTTCCAAAACCAATGCATGCTGGTGAAGTTGAGTGATGAGTGTTCTTAAAGAAACATATCTCCCTCCCGACACTCATCCTTTTGCAAGCAATAAGAAGCTTGATTTAGCCTCAAGTTTAGGTCCATACGCCAAAGAAAACTGTTTAGTCGACGAGTAGAACACAAAAACAGGAGCAGCCTAGTTAATTCATGTGTCTTCATCGATGGAATCATGTTCCATTGACAATGACCATCAACTTTCATGCCAAGCTACTTATAGGCCCACTTTGGAAAAAGATTCGCTGGTATTCATTATTAGAGGAGGCGGCAGCTCAGGCCGCTTGGATTGATAACTCCGACGGTCAAAATAAGCATCTGAAAAGGAATTCAATTCAGAAAATAAAAACTGACACCCGTGATCATGCTCAGATTCTTAACAATACCTGGGCAAATAAACAAATAAGGAGCATTTTAACTAGTATCACATTGATCAAATGATGAAAAAAAAAATCAACATGCTCCATCTTTCTCTGGGATTCTCAAGTTTCAGAATCATTTCTGAATCACAACAAAATGTCTACCTACTTCAAAGATCAATCACGCGAGACAGCTTCTGGATCCGGTTCAATAAGAAGTCTCCTTGCTTGATAGTTGCTTGGTAGAGAGCGTTCTTCGCATCAGGGCGGTTGGTTTCAAGAACACCTGCAACCTTATCAATCTTGCAGTGAAGCTTCCCTGCTGCAATGAAACGTGATAGTTCCCTGCAGGCACAGAAAAGTTTAATTCAATACAAACTTCCATGTAACACAACTGGAAAACTCTAGTTAAGGAGCATGAAATTCAGCCACTCACAGATCAATAAAATCCACTGTCACCCCGAAAGCCTTAGCCATTGCTTCAATGGTAACACTCTTGTAGGATTCCAAGAACTGGGAATAGACAACAGTTCTGACCTCCCTCATGTAATATCGGAAGTGTGGATGCAAATAACGGTCCAGTTTAATTTGCTCGGTCAGGCCAGCTGCAAATAAAATTGAAGAAAAAGGAATAAAACTGTTTCCATTACCAAGGGACAGACTGTTTCCATTACCAGGGTACACTCTTACCTCATATGACATAATGGGGGGGGAAAGGCTACATGATAGACATACTTATTTGCAGAGGGAGTGACAGTGACAGAAACAAGAAATGTGTAAAATATATTCATACATGTTGTGATGCATGCGGATATCTACTTACCAAATGCTGAGAAAAATGATTTATATTGACAATCATACAATGAGTTCAAAAACTCTGAAAGATATGGGATTTTCCCAATCACTGTCAAGATCTCAGGAGCATCTACCACCTGCCAAAATTCAAATAGAATTAGAAACACTGAGGCATAATCAGATAGGAAATTATACGACAGAAAACCAAATCATAACCATAGATACCTTTTGCTTCAAAGAAACTCTATCCAGTGATATGATGCTTGTAAGGACAGTATAAAATATGAAGGTATCATATGGGAAAAGTTCATATGTAGTGAAGGTTGAGATAGAATCTAAAAATAAGTCAGCTGCCTTCTTGAAATTTCGAGAGGACATGCAATACAAGCCTTCATAAACCTTTAAGCGGTTCTTCCTTTCCCAGTCACCTCCCTCTTCAAACAAGCTGCCATTAAAACACAAGCACTTGTAAATGAAAAACACATCTTCAATGATTTTGAGAAAGCAGAATCAGTGCAAAATGCAATTAAAGAATTTATGTCTGTACTTACTTCTTTGCTTTGTCAATGCTCTTGGAAATGAGATCAAAATCCATGTAGAAAAATGCAAGCTGTAAAGTATAGAACACCAAGTCCATCCTTTGCCCAACGGCAACTGTTTTGCCTTCTGTCACCTTGAGTTGTTCCAATGCTTTCTCCTGGTTCAAAGGGGGATAGTGTGTGAGTAAGATATCACCAAAAAGGAAATATATGAAGCAAACAACCATTACAATATCATAAGTAACCATTAATCACCTTGTCACCAATCCGAATGTAGAACAAGGATTTAGCTAAATGAGCTTCTCGAACTTCACTTTCACCTAAATTTTCTTCAGCGTCAGCAATCCTATAAAACAACCAGAACTGACCATATTAGAAGAAAACCAGTAACCAAGCACTCTACACATTTCAAATCTGAATAACCTACATAAAGTAGAAGACAGTACTTGTAGTTCAACCTGACCAACTGAACCATGAGGGTGTCCCATCTTTGAGACTCTATGGCTTAGATTCTACAGAAAAGGTCCCAAATCCTTCTGTAATAAGATCCATCACCGGCACTAAAGCAATTGATCATTTGACTAAATAAATATTTCAAAACTTTACCGTATCTAATTAACAGACAGAAGACAATAATGACCTCTTCACAAGCATCTTCTAAATCCTAACCAACACTTTAGCAGTGATGTGGGGACATTCTTCAATATTCTTGGCCTAATAATGTTTATTGCATTATTTCATCAAAAGATTTTTAGGTTTAGAGTTTAAGAAAAGTCTAAGATGCAGTTTGGTAAATCAAGCATAATTTTTAATTCAGCCATTGAATCGAGCAGAAGATTCTGGAAGCCCTGTTTTCTACCGGGAAAAAATTTCATGATGATCACAGATTGGGAAGGCAGTAAATAAAGACAATCTCGCACAGTGACTTCCAAGTCTTATTTAGATTAGGATTTTCAATTTAATTAATATATTCTAGTTAGGAATCATAATGCTAGATGGATTATGTAAGTTAAGTAAGTTTTAATTAGAAATCCTTTTCTTATAAAAGATTTTAGGTCTTAAACTAATATAAATAGGGATGTCTAGTTTATGTTGAGAACATTCAGATTCAGATTATTCATACTTTTTATAAAATATCAGAGATTTTCTCTATTCCTCTATCATGTTAGGATTGTAACCTTAGAGCTTAAGAACCCTAGTTTTTATCCACACTATGTGCCGCGTCAAGTAAGCTAATGGCTGGGAAGATTTGAAAGGCATTAAGGCGTTAAGATTTCCAAGGCTTAGCTCAAGACCCCACTACCCGTCATAATAGAATATGAAACCATAAGCTTACAAGTAGTGGAGGAGCCGTAAGCTTACAGGTAGTGGAGGAGCCCAAGGTTGTAGCTACCTTACAATCATTTTTGCCTTCATCTCTAGACTATGTTCAAATAATCGAACTCCATTACTTTTCAAATACATGTAGCATTCCATATATTTTTTCTCATCATTTCATCTGTGATAAACAGAAATATACACACACAATCAAGTTGAGTCAGCTCAAGATTAAAATAATTAAAAAAATAAAAATAAAGCTGGGAACTTACAATCTTAATCAAGTCTAAATCAAAGTAAACCTCATAAAGCATGCCTCCATTGGCTGCAGGATCTCTCACAATCATGATTCCCTTAAGAGCAACTTCAAAATCTAACACTCAAGTCTATTTTCCCCTTTCAAGTTTCTAGACATGATTTACTTGAGCAGAAAGATAAGCAAATTATGCACACTAAATCAAGTGAGTACATCCTAACCAACTTCAAACCTAATTGAATTGCACGACAAACAAATAAAATACAAAAAACAACCAACTAATCCCATCACATCATCAAGTTGCAATCCTATCTTTAGTTTCACCTCTTGGATTTTTATCCCTCAGCAAAATTGCATGCTAAAGATGCCAAATCCTTTCCAAACTCCAATGTGCACACCTATTTCATAAGCCCATCCATGATAAGCCACCCAATTCATTCAGACCAAGCTTTTGAAAACAGTACATTTACATCCCAAATGCACCCACCAAATCAAGAATAATTAACTCTTCTTCAGTTCACCAAATTAAAGTTACATTTATATTCTCCTCGACTGTGAAACACATGCTAAATTAAGAACAAACTGTAACAGGTGATAGGTGTTGTAATGAACACAAATTATACATGCATAATATAACTAGGAAAATTAAGAGAAACATATTAGAATTCAAATTCAAGTTTTCCCGTATCCATTTCTGCTCATATTCATCATTTCAGAGAAAAATACAGTTTACTTTAATCTCCACGTCCATCAACAGTCAAATTAGGGACCAAAATCTAAATTAGTTGGGAAAAAAAAGTTAAATAGTTGAGCCAAAAAACAACTATTCGTATTCATTCAATTCCCTCTGTGTTTTGGTTTAATAAAAATAATCCACCAATTTTGAGCCAGTCTAAAATAGTCAGAATTATATTTAAATTTGTCATCCCCAAGCTAGTATTTAAACCATGTCATGTTTATTCCTCGCATATACAAAGATGTATTCAGCTGCCAAACTAGTAGTAGACAAAAGGGAGCGCATATGTGTTTATAAACTTGCTTCTGGTTTAAGAAATTAAGAAAGCATAACATTCCTACATTTACTTGGAAACCCCATACCAAGAGTGGAATGGAAGTTAAAAAGAAACTCTTGCAAAATAAGCATAAATCTGATTTCGCATTGTTTGAATAAATAAATTTTCCAGGAGAAACATGTATTTAATGAACTCACAGCACACAGCAGGTGACATGCTTACCTCAAAAAAAAAATTTCTAAATCCCAAACCAAAAACATTTATAAATATTTTATTTGTTTATCTGCTTGTTCATTTCATTCATTCTTTTTTTTTTTTTTTTTCATCTGGCATCCCTTGCTATGCACAATCAGGCTGAGAGCTACATCCTATGCATGTCTAAGCCTAAGTCAACCTCTTACAATAAAAGGCATACCTTCTTAATGGTTAAAGGGTCTCACGTAATCATTGATATGGCTCCCTTTAAAGCATCTTCTAAATCTCAAAATCAAGTTTATTTTCCCCTTGGTTGGGCATACATCATTTAATCACAAACTGAGATGTACAGTGCAAATATTAACATAAAACAATCAGAAGGCTTTGAACCAACAAATCCCATCACAGCAACAAGTTCCCGATATCTACAAGAGTTTATCTAACCTCTTGAATTTTCAACCCACACTCACCAAAACTCCCACATATATGCTCCGCCATTTTTGCACGCCTCTTTCATTAACCCTTTCACAACAAGCCAGCCAATCCACCCCAACCAAACTTTTAAACAACATTATTGCCTCGCAAATACAGCTATGAATCTAAAACCAATTACTTTTCTTAAGCTAGCAACTTCCAGCAACATCATGTACTCCTCAATTGTGGATGTTTCCTAAACCTAAGAACAATACTAGCTAGTGATATCAGTAGTTTGATAAGCCCCAAAAATGATTCAACAAAAAAGAAGGAAACATGAAATCAAAACAGAACATAATCATAGAACATCCATGTTACAATGCAAATTCATGTTTCCCTATACTCATTTTTACTCATATTCAAAAGCAAAACACAAAAACATACCTCACTTCGATCTCCACATCAATCAACAGTTCAATAAAGAACAAATTTTAAATAATTGATACTAATGAATAAAAAAAATAATAGTTTAGCACCACAAAAAAAAACAGTTAAGCTTGTTAAATTGGTTCCCAGATTTTTTCTATTTAATAATGAGCTCCACTGATTTCACCTTAATCCAAATAATTAAAAAAGAGCACACTAAGCTACTAGGATTCAAAATTAAAATATATTGAACCTTATAAAGCTAGAAACAGGTCCAAAAAAACAAACCCCTTAAAACTCACTTCTCATCGAGCTTCTTAAGCTCGTCTTCATTCTTAGCTCGCATCGAATCCAAAAGACTCTGATCTTTCTCCAGCAATGACTCCGCCACTAGGGTTTCATACAACGGAACCATATCTACAAAACAAAAAACAAGAAATTAAACGATTTAGGTTATATTCAGCACAGTAATTAATCACTGATCTGAGACTCGGCGAGTAATTACCGTCGGATTTGATAGTGGTCAAAACCTCCTCCTTCAAGCGGACCTTCTCGATGTCTTGGACGTCTGGGTGAGTCAAGAGGAATAGCTTGTGAGAGAGGACGAGATGCGGTTGCTGAGTTTCCCCTTGGTTTTCCATTGTGAGTTGGATCGGTTGTGAATCGGTGAGTTGGGTTTCTAGAGATTTTACACGAAAGCAAGGGTTTGTTTGAGAAAGGAGAAAGCGAGAAATAGGAAATAAAATTGAGAATTTTCCATTTGTAAAATAAAGGGGTGTGATTGGGTGCTACTTGGAGCACATTGTAACAATGGTCCTGATGGAGATACGTGGGACCATGGCTCTTTACATTTTATTTTTATTTTTGTTGAATAGAAGCATGAAATTTGTCTCGTGTGGAAAAGTTGTTATTAATTAAAGAGTTTTTTAAAAATATATTAAAATAATATTTTTTTATTTTAAAAAAAATGATATTAATATATTAAAAAATCTAAAATAAATGCTAATAATTTAAAACAAAAAAATATATATTTTAAAAACTCCCAATAAAATATTGTCAAACATTCACTCACATTACAATTACATATTATTTTTTGAAAAAAAAAAATGAAGATAGGAATGGATGCATTCAGAAGTGTTATTAAGTAGTCTAATTCTATGGTCAAATGCCGACCTAATTAAAAATCATTTGCTTCTCCGATTCTAATCCAAAATTTGATATAAAGCATACAATAAATCTTTTATTTCTATTGTATTGTATTATTTAAGTGTTTTTTTAGATACCAAGTATAAAAAGTTTGAAATAATAAAAAAAAACAAAAAGAAGTTTTTTTATCAATTTGTTGAATTACCTTTGTACTGGCCAAGTTAATTGGTTCATGTTGGGATAATTTCTTCATGATTTAATTTTAAATTGTAATTACACAAGAAGTCGAATCAAAAGATTTCAAAGTTGATCTGTTAGGTCAGATTTAATAACAAAACCCGATAATTTTCTATAATCTAAATATTTTTTGTTACATTCAAACAAAAATTAATCAGAAGCACAGTAAATTACTATTTAGGGTTGGATTTTGAAAGGAATATGTGAAAATAATTTTTTATTGAATGTAAAATTTTAATGTTATAGTTAAAATAAAATTAATATATAAAAAAAACATTGATGTCTTAATTTAATTTGTTGAGGTGGGTTTAGGAATTTATTAATTAACAATTATTAACAAAAGAAATACTAAAAAGAAGGGGAATTTGCTACACATCTCCTTACAAAATACTATTTATTTAAATAATTTTTTTTTATGTTTTTTGGGTTTTTTTCAATTATATCCCTTAACATTAAGTTTATTGAGAATTGGACATCATTATTTTTTTTCAATTTGTTTTTTATGAATATATTCTAATCTTATGACCCGGATTGCAAGTTTGATGTGTAATAGCTCGATTTTTTTTTCTTTCAATTTTATCATTCAATATTGGGTTGATTGAGAATTAGGCTTTTTAATTTGTTTAATTTTTTTATGATATTATTCTCATTTCATGACACGGGTCATGGATTTAGCAAGTTAATTGGGTTGATTCAAGTTGTTTTTTGTGTTTTTTTTTTAATCAACTTTTTTTTTTCAATTTCATCTTTCAACACTGGGTTGATTGAGAATTTAACTTAACAATTTGTTACAATTTGCTTTCTATTGGTTTATCCTAGTCTTATAACCCGGGCCGCGAGTTTGACAGGTTAACCCGGGTTGACTTAGATCATTTTTTTATTTTATTTTTCTTTTAATTTATTTTTTTCAATTTAATTATTTAACATTAGGTTTATTGAAATTTACGGTTCATAATTTTTTTTGATTTGATTTTTATAAGGTTATCATGGTATAACCCAACATAAGAATTGGTTTATTGACTCAGGTTGACCCGAATTGTCTTGATATATATAAAACAATCTCATATTGAATATTTATTTTGAGTCAGATTATATTTTTACTAATCATCTAAGTTATCTTTAGACCTGTCAAGTTGATCGGGTCACATCGGGTCAATCCTAATACGGTTTAATAAAATTTTCTACTAAAAAAAACATTACTTAGATATTTTTTTACATTAAAATTTTTTTTTTACCCAAAGTATAATGTGGACCAATGATCTAGTTGGGTCTAGATCGCCTCATATTAGTTTGATTTTTGTCATGTCTCATGAGCAAGGTTCCTTGCACCTGAATAGTCACGAACCCTACACTTGTAATAATAGATTACCTACATACTAGATCATTCTACGTTGTGGGTCAAATTAAATTTTATTTTAGACATAAAAAAAATATTCAAATACTGTTAATGTGTTTTTTAGCATAAATTATTTTCTTAACTACAAGGAGATTAATCTAATGTGACCTAATCGACTTTGCAGGTCCAAAGACAACCCGGAGTACCGATAAAAATATAGCTCAACTCAATGATGACTACTTTTAAAAAAATATTTAAATGAAAACATATTAGATCAACTCGGGTTAACTTGTCAAATTTAATGTCCGGGTTATAAGATCCTGATAACTCTATAGAAAACAAATGAAAAAAATTAAACTCGATTCTCAATCAATCTAATGTTGAAATATGAAATTTAAAATAAAATTCAACTAAAAAAATAAGTTGAATCAACCCGTGTTAACTTATTAAATATGAGTTATGAGATCAGGATAATCCTAAAAAAATAAGTTAAAATAAATTATAAAACTCAATTCACTTATACTTCAAACCCACCTAAAATTGATCTATACCAATAATCAAACATCATTGTCTCTCTCGCCTAGAAAAGTAATAGTAAAATATAGCAAAAATAACAATTAAAAGAAGTAAATAACAACTTCAAAAATAGCATGGGTGATAATAACTAAAACAACAAACACCACAACACCAATAATAATAAAATAGCAATAGTAATGAATAACCTAAATTTCATGATCCATGGTCTCATCTTCACCTTAAGCATTTTAGTTGACAAATTGCTCGGAATTTTGATTAGTTGATTTTTATTTTTCTAGTATTGCACTTATTATTCAATATTATCTTTTTACATAGATTTTTTTTAAAAAAAATCTTACATTTCTTCTTGCTCGTTGTTTGTTTTCCCATCACCCAACTTTGTCATTTATATTTAATAATTGGCCTTTTTTTATTAACTATGAAGCTTGTCTAAACTTGTAAGAAATTATGACTTTTTGCTTAATTAATCATTTACACTTAGATGTTAAACATTATGTACTTATAATCTTCATGGTCTATTTTGGTATTGATTAATCTTAAAAAAAAAAATAGAATTGGCTTTATTTTGTTATTAGGTTTTACTTGTAAAAATTATTATGATCTCAATTATATCTTCAAGTCAGTGTTTCATACATTTACATAATAATCATTGTCTAATTCTAAGTATATCTCTATCATAGACTTGACCTTAAATGATGCTCTTAGAACTATTCAAGAGCATCTACTATTCATTCAAGTTTAGATTATCAACATTTATAATGTAGTCGAGTCTATAAATATTTTCCAAATAAGGTAACCTAATGATGATAAGAATTTCAACAATAACCATCTTATGCATATTCATCATAAATTACCCCTGTTTGATTATTGTCTGCGCTACAGTGTGAGTCAAATCAAATTTTATTTTAGACGTAAAAAATATTCAAGTGTTGTTAATATGTTTTATAGTATAGAAGTTTTTTTTAACTACATGGAGATTGACTTAGTGCGACCTGATCGACTTTGCAGGTTTAAAGACAACCGAGATGACCGAAAAAAATATAGTTTGACTCAATGATGACTATTTTTTTAAAACATTTAAATAAAAATATACTAGATCAACTCAAGTTAACCTACCAAATTTGATGCCCAAGTTACGAGATCCTGATAATCCTATAGAAAGCACATAAATAAATAAATAAATTAAATCAAGTTCTCAATCAATCTAATGTTGAAGGATGAAATTGAAAATAAAATTCAACTAAAAAATGAATTGAGTCAACCAGTGTTAACTTATCAAATCTGGGTTATGGGATCAAGATAACCCTATAAAAAATAAATTATAACAAATTATGAAACTCAATTCACTAATGTTTCAAACCCACCTAAAATCTATCTAAACCAATAGTCGAACATCATTGTCTCTCTCTCGTGGAAAAAAAAAACAATAGTAAGAAATAGCAAAAATACATGAGTTAGCTTGGTATTTTACACATTGAATTCATGATTTGTATGTTGGGGTTACAAAATAAATTCAAGTAAATAATGCCCAATATAACTTTGGTTGATTTATATAAACATCACAATGCATTTAATGTTAGAGACTTAAACGATATCCTAAAACTAATAAAAAATTGTAGATGCAAGGCGTTGAACCATTCAAAATATTAAAGAGGGTTGGATCAAATGTTTATGATATTCAATTATTCATCAGTTAACTTTGATATTAACTCTATTTATAAAAAATAATTGTATACTAATTCTATTATTAGTAATATAATGATCGTCGTTGAGACACTAATCCTATCATTATTAATATATATTAATGTTATTTTGGATGAATTAGTTTTTACTTGGGTTTGCAAGATTCATTGATTCCTAATTTGTTAATTAAGATCACTGGATTCAACCTATAAACACTTTTGATTCTAATATATACTAGAAATTATAGTTTTAAAACCTGACCCGACCCGATGCTAGAATCGGGCCGAGTTGCAGAAAAAACAGGGAAAGAAAAAACTCGATGTGACTAGGCTAACCCGGCGACCCGGTCAAAAACCCGGTTGTAACCCGTTGACTTTTTTTTTTATTAAAACGATGTTGTTTTAATTTTTTTAAAAAAAAAATTAAACCGGACGACCTAATAACCCGATCAACACCTAAAACCCGGATCTTAAATCAGACCGGCCACCAAACCGGATCTAAAAACCATGCTAGAGATATTAGGATACCTTCGCTATATTAAGTACAAGTGCAAAGGGCATTGAAATATTTAGGGTTTGTTTTAGAATATTAAATATGAAATTGACAATTTTGATGATGGATTAAAAAAAAAAGATTGCATCTTTGCAAAACACGTGTCTTTCTCTTTCTCTTTCCCTCTCACTTCTTCTTCTTCTTCTTTTATTCTCTTTCTCCTCTTTAATGTATTATTTTCCTGCGTCAGAAAGAAAAGAAACTATCCACCTACGGACAGCAACGCTGCATGACCATTTGAATAGATAACACGGCGTGACTTGGGTCTTGGCGCTCTCTTCATAATCGAGAAGACAAGCTCCAAAGAGAGAAACTTCATTTATTTTCTTTTTCCAGGAACAACAATGGCAAAGAGAAAACGTGAAGATGGAATAAGTTCTGCTGACACCAAATCTCCCATTTCAGGTAAAAACATAATCGATTTTGTCTCCTTTTTTGAAAACCCTTCTCATGTATTGGCAATGACCAATGTTGTTAATTTTGGTCTTTGATACTCGAAAACGATCAGAGAAGTCGAAGTGTTCCGGTGTTGTTTGTGAGCTTAATCATTAATAGTGGATTTTTTCTCAGTAGTAACCCAACCTAAGTACAATTGTCATTCAATTGATCAATGTTTTCCTTAAAACCTTGAAACCCTTTTCCATTTCGCTTTCTTTGTCGAGTTCTAGTATAGAGAAAGTGATTGTTGTCTAGGTTTCTATTCATTTCTTGATGAATAATCTTGAATGGTTTTACTTGAATAAGTTTCGTCTTTCTTATCGTTATGATCTTTCTTGGACTCTTTGGTCTCATAAATTCCAATTGTTGTCTAATCTTATTGACTGGTGGTGTTTTGATCCATGTTAACTTGCTTCATGATGTATTTAGGTTAACTTTTGTAATTAATTTAAGTTGTTTTTTTTTTAACTTTTAACTCAAATAATAGTCATAAGTATGTTTGGTTAGAAATATTTTTTAACTTAGATAAAAAATTTGTAATAATTCAAAATTTTGATTTAATCAAAAGTTTCAATTTTTAACTTCTAGCTTAATACTATATTCCCTCTTCAAAAAAATTGTTTGAAGTCATTTTTACCAAACATACTTTAATTTAAAGTCATTTTAACTCATTTTTGCTTTAAGTCGTTTATGGAAACAATTCTTGGATCATGACACAAATTCAAAAATTACAATTCAAAAGTCATGCCAAAAGACTCTAAATGAACAGTTATATGTCATTCTTTTCCCTTGGGTAAACAATACTTGTTGGATCCTATCAAAATATTCATAGAGGGAATTTCTTTTAGGTAAACACAATGTACAAGTGTTAGAATTACCAATGAAAAGATTAAGAGTGATTGTCAAAAATAAATAATTAGTCAGGAAGCTTAATAGTGTGTCTGGATTGTTGTTTGACTTGTTTCTCTAGGGCAGTGATTGTTCATTTACAATATTAGATATATGTTTGGTAGTATAATAATTGAAAGCATCTAGTGGAACAGCCTATATTGGGTGCTGAATGGAGAAATTTTATGGAAGAGATTTACATAAATGTTCCCAGCTGGTTCAAGACTGAGGTATTGTTTAGTTGAATTTGAGCTCTTATCATGCTTTGGCAGAGACCTATGAGCGGATGGCGAAACATCGTTCATGTTGGATACATATGCTAGCACACATGTATGCTCGTGGAAAGAAAATAACTAAACAAGAAGCTGAAGAATTAAGGAGCTTTAAGTTAACATCTCAGTGTTATTTGGGCACATTCCCTTGCAGTGCCCGATCAAAGAGGAGAATTAAGCGCAAGAAAGCAATTGTAAAAGAGATAAGAGAAAAGATAAAGCTAGATAGCGGAGCATTTGACTGCTACTTCGAGTAAGCAGTCACCCCTAGAACTATACAAGCCTTAAATTGTTTAATATGTCGACTGTGTCTGAAAATATGTCTGAATAAATGCAGACACATGTGGAGGAACTTCTCGGAAGATAAGAGGACTTTCATTACTTACTTTGATTGCTTATGGTTTAACCTGTACACTAAAGCATCCTTTAAAGGAAAGGTCCTGACATGGATCAAGAAGAAGCAAATTTTTTCGAAGAAATATGTTCTTGTTCCCATCGTCCACTGGTAAGGCTCTGCGTAACAAAGCTACTTGATGTCTATTCTATTGTCAATGCATAATGTTCAAACTTTTGGATTTTTCTTTCTTTCCAGGAGTCATTGGAGCCTCTTGATCTTCTGTCACCTTGGTGAGAGTCTCCAGTCAAAACTCAGGACACCGTGCATGCTGTTGCTGGATTCACTTGAAAAGGCAGGACCCAGGTGCCTCGAACCAGATATAAGAAAGTACGAGATCCTTCTGCAATTGATTTTTTTTTCAAGTAAATATTTCTAATGGGGTACTTAACACGGGTGCTTTTTTTTCAGGTTTGTATTGGATATTTATAAATCAGAAGGCAGGGCTGAAAATAAAGAGCTTATTTCTAAAATTCCATTGTTGGTGCCCAAGGTGACCATAATCCGTCCATCACTTTCTGCATCTAGAATCTGAGGATGTTCCCTTAAATTAAACCTACCTTGCTGAAATCTTTCCAGGTGCCACAACAAAGAGGTGGTGAAGAATGTGGCAATTATGTTCTGTACTATATAAATTTGTTTGTTCAGGGCGCTCCGGAGAATTTCTGCATGGATGACTACCCTTACTTTGTAAGTTCTTGCCGTTGCATCGTGTTTCCGTGAAGCATAATCTGTATACCACATTAATGGATTGGGATACCCTTTCTTTGATGCAATGCAGATGAAACAAAACTGGTTCAGTCCTGGATGCTTGGAGGCCTTTTTTGAGAAACTGGAACCAATTGAAATGTAATCTCATCAATTTTTACGGGATGTGAATATTTTTGAGGTGTGATGCATGGTAGTTTGCCCACTTTCAAGCGACCTTGCTGGCATTTTGGCAATCTGTTTGTGAGTGCTGGTTCCCAGTCATTCTCTTTCCTTCCAACCTTTTAAGCAACCTTGTCTAATTAGGTATTATAAACACCAGACTTTTCATTCTATAAATTAACTGTTTTATCTCACATTACACTGAAGGTCCACAAACAGCACAACTCGTCTAACACCAAACAAGGCTAGAATCCAAAAGCCAGATTATAAGATATTCCACAGTTCCAAGCTTCTACATCTCGACACAAGTGTCAATGAGCATGATCATGAAGCAAAAACAAAAGAAATGTTAAGACAAGACAAGCGCTGCTATCTTTTTAGGCTGTGAGATTTGCTGCTCCCCATTCCTTTTATTTATTTATTGGGGAGGGGGGGGCGGACCTCAATGCAGTTCCCTGACCAATATATGCACATTCTCAATTTGAGTCCCAAACCTTTAAGTTTTATCAATTTGGTTTTGAATATTTCAGACAATTCTTTAGGTTTTTATGTTATTCTTTCACTTCACACGGTTTGTTTTTCACACAGTACTGTGTTTTTGCATTAACTTGAAAAAATATCAATTTAAAGTTTTTTTATTTAATATTTTCTGCTATGAAAAAAAAAGACCATTTACAAAAAAACAACAAATACAAAAGTCATCACCAATCCTTCTAATTTCAAAGCAGCAAAAGACTAAGAACTGGTTCAAAGTTCTGATTCAATCAAGGTGTTCCCGCACGCATAATTAATTTTCCCATCCAGGCCATCTGAAACATAACGCGTAGTTTTGAGAGAAGAAACCTAAATTGATCTAAACATAACTTGCAGAAAAGCTTTGCACTACCAAGTAATAAATCCATTACGACCATGGCTCATGGGGGCTGGGCGTGCCAGTTAGACAGGCCTGCCCGCCGGCAGTAATGAATACTACGGAAAGTTGGAAACAAGGTTCCAGCATTGAACACCAAACTCCACATGATTGTTTTTTTTTGTATTACTCTAATCTGTGCTACCTGGTTTCAAAAAACCAGCATGGTTGGCGTGGGATTTCACAAAATGCCTCGGAGAAATTAGACAAGTACACCGTGTGTGTGTTCGTTATTGATCTATGTCCTAATTCTACTCCGAAAAACGAGTGATGACTTTACAAAGAACATATAATCAACCTAGAAACTGTACAAAAATGGTGTATAATTAAAAAAGATCAAAGATCTAGTATTCTACATTTGAGAAGGGGATTTTGATTTTCGTCATGGATAGGTTGGAAGAAACACCGATGCTCCTTGGCTTCAATGTACTTTCTGCGGACTCTAGTACCCTGGAAGCTTGCAGGGCCATCTCAGCATGAATTCGGAGGCATGACACGGCCATCTAAGATAAAATTTAACAGTGTTAGATTTAGAAATGATTCGGATAGCATGAAATCTGAAACGAAATCAAGTATTTCAAATATGAATTGAGATAATAGGCCAAAATGCATATTCCAGGGTATTTTTCATATGGCATGAACTTACAAGTATTTCAATAGTATGCTTATTCACGAGCAATTTTCAACTAGTACACACAACTACTGAAGCAGGTATGGAAACAATGGGTCTGACATTATCCCATCCAGTATGTGTATGCAATTACCCACATGCGTTGATATCCAGACATCGCTGCCATTAAGAAACAAGAAAACATGCCTTTTTCAGTATGGCACACATGCTACCATGATTATGCATTTCTCTACAGTAGACAAAAGTTCTTTCAGTATTACTATGCTCGCTCTTGCATCATCCTAGTATAGTCAAGCTCAACCTGTATGGAGGAATGTTCCTTATTACCTATGACCCTTTTTTACAGCTAATATTTTCAAGAATTCAATATGTTTAGGACATGGTTATTATTTGAAGAGGAAGAAAATAATTAGATTCACATAGAAGAACATTCAGAAACAAAAGTGCAACCTAGGAACTATATGGCCCATAGAGTCGTGAAACTTCTAGATATGAATGTCTAGATAGAGTTCATACAATCATAATAATAATAATAATAATAATAATAAACAATCAAAATAATAAAGCAACACGGAAATTCCCATATGGAGCACCAGAGTTCCTTGCTTACTGTATAGCACTCTCTGTCTGTATCCGACTCAGCTACATCAAGGGCCCAAGTGCGAACCCACTCAAGCCCCTTAGAAACTTCAAGATTTCCTTCGGTTAGGGTTGATGCAACAAAAGATGGATTAAGTGACACCAACACGCTTGAAGCAGCAAAAAGGACAGCTCTTCTGACATAAGCTTCTTTGTGATGGCATATCTCTCTGCATAAAGCATGCATCATTAACTTGCCAATAACATATGTTGTCCCCCTCTAAGCAAGCACATAACAAACTGATGTAAGGTGAACTACAATCCACTAAATATGCACGTAAACTTAATTTGGACCAGGTTATGGAACATTGATCCCAAGATGCCATTTCCATCACTTAATAACACAATTACAAGTTTTTATTCATTACCTGGATCTTAACATATCTAGAAGAGAAGGAGCCAATGCAGATGCTTCAGGATGCATGGAAACACATCTCATACAAACACCAAGCATGTAGATGAGTTTCCCCAGGACAATAAAATCTCTACCAAGTAAGTCCACACCATGCCTTTTCTTATCAAAACCCTCCATCGCTGGAAGCATAAACGCTGCTGAATAAACAGGGAATTTATTTTGGGTCCATCCCGACTGATTTTCTGGTGCGTTTGCTGATCTGACACTCCATCTACGAATCTTCCCTTTCCTGATCTGACCTGGTTTGAGTGGAAGTTCTCTCTCATACCGATTAGAATAGTTCAGCAGGGTTCCTGTTTCTGAGACCTCTCTCCAAAAACCAGCTCCAAGAGGCCCCATGCTGCTAGGTAAGAACCAAGCTTGGCTCTCTGATATAGTTGATATGAGGGATTGATGTGTTGGTTTCATAGTCTTAGAATCTGCAAGCTCCTGAGCTGCTTCAGTCATTACATCAAGAATCATTATGCGTTGGCTTGTGTCTACATTTGGTGAATACAGAAGTTTGTTTAGACTTTCGAGAGACTGGAAAGGACAAGAGACAAGCAAGGCAACCAAGGCTCTCTGCCTTTTTTCTTCAGCTGTTTCTTCCTCACCTTCTACAGCCAAATCAGAGCAACGAACCTGTACAAGAGTTCTAACAAGATCCCCCGCTATGTGTGTAAGTTCATCAGGTGATGCTCGCACAAGCTTTTCAGCAACATCAAGAGCCCGCTCTACCTGTAACATAAAATAAGGTCACTAACTACAAGAAAAAAAATATTTTCCATCAATTATTCATAAAACAATTTAAGGGTCTCACAGAAAATCTAATTACAGATGTCATTACAGTTCCTTGGAAAACCATCCAAGAAATCCCTCATATCCCAGGATATTCCAACCATTGAGATAAAGAGTAAATCATTACAGTTCAAAATCATAATTTCATAGAATAGATGACAGCAGATCATTTATAGACAAATTTCACCAAATGAGATCTCACATCTCACATGACATGTGAATCTTATGGATAAAGAGTAACTAATTGGACATCACTCTTGGTGGAACCTTTAAGGCATAAAACCAACCAATGAACTCCATTGACTTACCCCATCAGCGTCATCAGATTTACGTAGGGCTCCAACTACATCAACCAACTGTGTAAGTTTTCTCTTCAAGTCTGTGTCATCATCTGTCAAATCATATGGCTGCAAAGATGAATCACTGGAGGAATCAGAATTCTCACTTGCAGCTTCATCCTCATCTTCATCAGAGGCTGATCCATAATTCAGAGTAGCTAGATCGATAATCTCATCAGGATCAAGCAGCTTAAATTGAGACAATTTCTTACTTTCAGCTTTCTCACTCTTGCCCCTTCCTTGATTTGTAGAATAGTCCAGGTCCTTTTCTGTCTGTGAGGTGGATAATCTTTTTGTTTCATCAGTGTGCTTCTCTGTGTGATTATGATTAGACGGAGTATCTTTCTCAGGTTTAGTAAATCCAAACTCCCAGTCAATAGTCTCTCCAAAGCAGTTATCATCCAGGTATAGAGGATTTTTGGGGTCGATTACTTGAGAGAACACCAAAGCAATATTGCTAGCCATTTTCCGAATCAAATAAGTAGGGCTCTCTAGTCTAACTGCCAGCAATAAAGATTAGATATTAGGGAAAAAGTATAGCAGAGCTCATTGCAGAATTCTTAGGAAATTGAAGCAGAACAGAAATATACAGCTAACTCCTTGAAGAATTGAGTGCATCAAATCCTTGGAATTGTCTAGCTCCTCTTTAGAAATCCTCTCCATGCAAAGACCTATAGCAGCAGTTACATCTGTATTGTAGATGGAAGGGTAACAAAAATTGCAAAGAAGACTAATAAGATTAATAGCATGGTCCTAACATCTCAGGGATGTGCACACTTGAACAATCCAGGGTTTCTTTTAATGCATCAAACCCCATTATGTAATATAAGACTTTATGAATGAATCCTTCTCATTAATAAGTAACCTTTCACAACTTTATGTTAAAGAGATCAATTTTATGAATAACTCTAAAAATAAGTGAGAAAGGATACAAGCTTGCTGCTCCATTGGGGTTGATTGCACGAACTCCCGTCTAGACCATACTGCCATCAGATGCTGCATCGTGTCTAAGAGACCACGGGTTTCACACCCTTTAGTAAGTGAATTAGAGACAGGTGGACATTCAAAAACAGCAAATTGAATGATCCATCGTAGGCAACAGAAGGGGAATATTTTCCATAGTAAAAATTTGTCCAAAAACAGGGACCTGCAAAAATAATAAACAAAAAATGACAACCAGTATTACAGTAAAGCCGTTCCATAAGAACAATAAACATAGCATTCTAAATTTATCTCAATGTCCTTGTATGCCAGAACATTCTTGTTTGTTTTTTAAATTCCTGTGCAGAACATGATTGGTGATTCACAATGAGCTCAGCAGTAGGAATATAACATCATCAGAGCTTAATTGTCATCCGTGAAACCAAAGAGAGAATTTTTTGGGGGGAAGGTGGAGTGGGTGGAGGCTAAAGCCCTAACAGAATCATCTCCATTTTTATTGGGGAAAATATATCATGTTGCTGACCTGACAGCTGGCTGGTTATTAAAGATCCGATTAAACAATATCCAAAGAATCCAGTAAGCTTCAGTATCAGTTGCATGTTCAATTGACAGTTGACGCAGGAGCTGCTCAGAGATTCTTTCAACAGCATAGGGGTCTTTAATTGCTCCCATTATCTTTAACCAAAATTGAGATCCAGCATCTGACTCAAGCAGATCTGCCATAACTGAATCAATACTTGATGATAAGAAGCTCCGGATGTGTCCAAGAACATGAGAGACTAATTCTCCTAGTAGCACATCTGCAAACATGACAATAAATTCCAGTTGCATCAATTCTAGTACAAAATCCTAACAATGAAACATCTCAGAGTGGCTTAGTGATAAACCACTTCTACAGGAAACTCCTAATAAAGTTAAAGTAAGCTTGAATAGGAATCTTGTAGGCAATGTGTTCATCAAAGACTCCTAATCAAGTGCAAACAAAATTAAATCAGGGGAGATAGAATGTAGAGCCTGCTTGAAAATTGAATGTAACAACCACAGGGCCAGACTCTATTACATTCTTTGTAACCATTGCCAGGGGCCTGATACTGGGTGATGAAAGTAGATCACATTTTAAGCCCTGTAAAATATGAACTTAAGTTCGAATTAGTTGCAGTTAAATAAGAATTTCCATTCAGAATTTTTTTTCTGTGATTTATAGTAGACAGCTTCTATTTCACACTTGATGCAAGCTAAATATAACTTAATACAGGATTCCTTCTAAAGGGAAGTTATACGTTAACCATTCACATCTAGCAAAAACATGAATTTGGAACTGTAGTGCTAGAAATATTTCAATTACCTGAAGCCCCACGTCGACAAATACGAGAAAATGTTTCCCCGATAAATACCAGTATACCATCCAGTTCAAAATTATGTGGGGTAGCTTCTTCATCAGATAGATTCTTATCCCTCTCTTGTGCTCCATGGAGAAGCTGAAAGGTGATCTGCCTGAAGAACGAACTATATAACTCTTGTAAAGCAAAACAATATACTGGAGTTTCGGGGAAGAAGTTGATGTATGATCAAGTATTGATATTACATTTGCAAACCATGAGAGAATAATAAAGAGAGAGTGATAAAACAAGTATACAACATCAAACTTAAAACAGCGATTCATGGAACCATGGAACACATGACCATGCACGATGTCGAATATCACATCAGAGAATAGGGGCATTGGAACTGGGGCTTAGTGTCTTAGTCATCCTTACCAAGATTTGGGAACTAATACACGTGCATATGCACAAATACTCAAATCCACAAAATAACTACCAAATAAGAGACCAAGGATACTGTGATGAAAGCGAAGTTGGGGCTCTTGGTTGTGCTTTG
>Ga0307515_10004196_pt1 | contig 29974 bp, 4 predicted proteins | sample 17_EM_MG_FD_194513 | JGI IMG/M metagenome (GOLD analysis project Ga0307515, IMG submission 194513) | Populus trichocarpa ectomycorrhiza microbial communities from riparian zone in the Pacific Northwest, United States - 17_EM | ecosystem: Host-associated > Plants > Roots > Unclassified | place... | reverse complement strand
ACACGACAACCGTTCGAACGACCAGCCAGCGAACACGATAAACGATTCGATCGATCGATCGAATTAAGGTAACATAGACGGGTAGGCATAGATAGGTAGGCACAGATGGGTGGGTATAGACCAGTGATGCAACTGGATTGGATACACTTTGGTTTGGTGTAGATAAACCAAAATCCAAACTAGATCCGGTTTATCCAATTTAATTAGCTTAATCTGGATTAGTTTTAAAGCTTTAAAGATAACCAATATCCAGTATAACCAATAAGGCCTTGGTGGTAAGGTTTTGGGTAAGAGGAGTTGCCACCCCAAGAGAGCTATGGCTCGTATATTGGCCCAAAATCGTTCCGCAATAATAATTAAAATTAAATGACTCCCGATTTAATCTATTTAAGGTTTTATAGATAGCTAGCTTAATCTAAAAAAGTTAATCTAGATAAGGTTATAAATCCCTATTTATACCTATGCCTCGCCTTTAATTGTTACCCTTATCTCTACCCTTATTTCTTAACTATCTTAATTCTCTGATTATATAGAGAACTTTATTACTATTACCGGCCGATTAACACGCGCGGGGGGAAGTAGCTATACATTAAGCAGCTGTGCTATAGGTAAGGCTCCTGCTATTCCTTATAAGCGATGTAGTAAGGCCTCTGGTGGTAGAAAAAGGAAGCGCCTAAAGATAACTGCGAATGCAATAGAGGTAGAGGCAGAGCCTCTTACCTATTACGAACCTAAATCTAAACCTAAGTAAGAGCCTCTCCTACCGCACCAATCTAACGAGCCGATTTGAATTAAGCTTTATAGCTAATAGTATTGTAAAGTCACTAACCTCGCAGGCTAAAGGCGTAGTAAAAAGAAGTCTTCGCATATATGGGTTGACGGAAAAGGCTTTATAATTGTGCACGAGGTGACAGGAACTAGATACTATTACTATTATTAGTGCTTAGATAAGAAGAAGGATACGACATATTAGCCGCTTAGTAAGAAACTCTCCTGCCTATATTAGCTGCTCTCTAATTAGTAATTAGAGCTTAACGGCAACTCTACTATACTTATGTATTGGAAAAGAACTTATTAAGTAAATACTAAAGGCGATCTAATTAAGTTAAAAGGTTCGATTAAGCAGTATATCGGCCATTAAGATTATATCTAGAATATCTAGTTTAAGCGCTTTAAGATCTTACTAATTTGCTGGCTTATGTATTGCTATATTGCATATTACCAGATTAAAAACGCCTTCTTTTTAAAGCTAATGCAGTATGCTTACAAAGGCCTCGCAAAGTTAATTCCGTCTTATACTATAATACGCGGTTAGGTTATTAATGAGTTTAGAAAGCAGAAGCGGCAACTATAGAATAACTTATAAGAAGCTTAATTAAATATACACCTATCCTTTAACCTCTAAACGTCTCCTAATTACTACGCCATTATTATAATTATTACCTATTATATTAATAAGAACGGTGCCTGGTAGACAAAGCTTCTTATAATATAACAGCTTAAAGGTAAGCACTCTAGCGCTAATTAAGCCCAAATTGTCCTTAATATAATTAGCGAGTATAAGATTAGGGGTAGAATTAGGTTTTTTATACTTAATAACGCGTTAAGTAATAACATGGCCGTCGATCTAATTCTTAAGACTCTATATCTAAAGATGTTAGTAAAACAGTGGAAGAGATATTAATTACGGTGTCTTAGCTATATAGTTAACCTCTACGCCTAGGCTTTTCTCTTAGGTAAAAAGGCAGATACTACTTTAGAGGAGCTGGAGTCGGCCTATAAAAAGCAAGACTTTAAGTTAATTGCGAGGATTTAGCGGAGGTAGGGCGCCCTTGGACAACTCTATAATATTATTAGGTATATTAGAATATCGCCGCAACGTTAAGAGGAGTTTAAGAGTATTAAAATTAGTAGTAATTAGGTTAATTTTAATAAACTTTAGGTAAGTGTTAAAATCTAAAGCCAAAATCTAAAGTTAATTTTCGCGATTTTAGCGTTGCTCTTTCTATATGACGTTATAAGATAGGGGTTTAATTAGAGCCGGCGCCGGATTTTGTATTACTCCGGGCTACGGTTATAATATTTAACTTATTAAAATATTCTTACTTACTACTCTATAGCTTATATAAAGCAACGCCACATGATAAAATTCCTATTTTTCCTCTATTATACGAGCAATAAACTGCAAGTTTTATATTTAGAAGTTTTGCGATATCTATATGCTAAAGCGTAGCGATGGAATTAAGAACGATCGCCTTACACCGCATTACTGGTTCCTCCTTAAGAAGCTCTTATCTATACTATAACCTTTCTATAAAGCAACTATATGCGGCTAGGGCTATAAGCACACGCTTTACCACTAGTTTACTATAATAGATTAGCTTCTTAATTGTATATAGGACGCCCAAATTAATTTTAAAGAACACCGCGAATAGTACGGTAATTATAAAGAATATACCTACCTTAAAGCAGCTGCCTGTGCATCTTAGGGGAAGTGCAAGGAGTACTATAATATAGCAGACAATAGCGCTACTTATTACGCAGCTTAGGTGCTTTTACCAGACAAGAAGTAGTAGTGGTTTTATTAGTAATTTAATTAAGATAAGAATAAGAAGCATTAGCTTACTAGTAATCCTAAGGATCTAATTAATTGCGGCGTATAAGGCCTTATAGAGGAGCTCTAGCTAAAGGAGTATAAGGATAAGTATAGTACTCCTATAACTGCTATACCACCTACCCCAATTAGCTTTATATAAGGTAAGACTTTTAATAGCCTAAAAAATTATAAGCAGATTAAATCCGTGCCTCGCAGTAAATCGGACGCCTACTAAGCTTATATTAAAAGCAACCCAGAGGAAGTTACTAATCCTCTAGCCTATTAGAATAGCCTCTACCTCTTATAACTAGATCTCGCCAGATTCGCCCTTAATATATTAGCTATACCGTTAATAAGCGCTAAATGCGAACGTGTATTTAGTTCCGCAAAGCATCTAATTACTAACTCTCGCAATCGCCTTAAAGCCGACATTATTAAAGCGAATAAGTGCCTTAAGTTATGGTTTGGGCGTCTAGAGCCCGGAGCCTTTAATAAAGGTAATAATTCTAATATTAATAAGCAGGAGGGAGAGGAGGGAGAGGAGGGAGAGGAGGTAGTTAAGGAAGTATATAAGGGAGTAGATGAGAGCATAGATAAAGATAACGATTAAGGCGATGCTAAGGTGAAATATACACTAATTAAGGATTGATTAAGGCTTAACACTATGCCAAGGCTCGCGATAGTACGTATAACGATTAATACTACTAGTATTTTTTACTAACTTTATAGAGGCTCTATAGGCTCTCTATATTTTCGTAACGACATTATAGCTTCTTTTTAGCTTTCCTACCTTTCTATATACTAGATCGCCCCTAAATCTATATCTTATATTTGGTTCTAATTAGTTAAACTGGTTATATAACCGGTTTAAAGCTTTAATTCAAAATCTGGATTGGTTTTTGCCTTATTTTTATATTTAATCTAAACCAGTTATATTACTGGTATAAATAGATAGATAGATAGACAGATAAATAGATAGATAGATAAATGGGCGGACGGGTAGGCATAGATAGGTAGGTATAGATAGGTGGGTATAGATAGACAGACAGATAAATAGACAGATAGATAGACAGATAGATAGGCGGATGGGTAGGCAAGCAGGCAGGCAGGCAGGCGGGTAGGTAGGTAGGTAGGTAGGTAGGTAGATAGGCAGGCAGGTAGGCAGGTAGGTAGGTAGGTAGGTAGGTAGGTAGGCAGGTAGGTTAGTAGGTAGGTAGGTAAAAGAGAACCGTCGCTATATATTAAATTATCTAAAATAATATAATTTTGCACTAACTATATAAACTAAGTAAATACTATTAAGTGTGTAGGAAGAGTAAGATATATAGAATGCGTAAGGAGGGCATTATATATTAATTGCGCATTAAATGCAAAATGCGTAATTAGCTGCACCGCATTGTTAAATACGGCAGTTAGCTGCACTGTATTGTTAAATATAGCAGTATACGGCAGTGTATTGTTAAATACAGCAGTATGTGGCAGTGTGTTGTTAAATACAGCAGTATACGGCAGTGCGTTATTAAATATAGCAGTATACGGCAGTATGCTGCATCGCATTATTAAATACAGCAGTATACCGCACCGCATTATTGAATACGGCAGTATGCCGCACCTTAGTTAATATTATACGCTACACGTTGTAGTGCGCGGAATGCGCATTTGGCCGCCAAATGCTGCCAAATGCTGTAAAAATGCTGGTAAATTTTTTCCTGACGGACGTAGCCTATTCGACATTAATAATTATAATAACAATTATTTAACTCAAAATATACACAGGGGCTTTTGCATTATAAATGAGCTAGCTTTTTATACTATACCTACTAACTTCTACTAACTTGCGAACGAAAACGACAAGCGTATTCTTCGACACTTTATGTAGAATATTGACGGACTTTATAATAAATTCTAGTTGTTATCTCCGGACTCTCCTTTAACTAAGAAGGGCCTATAGACAAAGATAATAGAACTCTATGGTTAACTAGATAGGATAATCTACTATAAGTATAAATAGCGCTTAGCCTTTAACCTAAAGTACTTTTAGGGATCGGAACTATTAGCTTATCCTAATTGTATTAGGAAAGATATAGACTAACAAGACAAAGGGAAACGGTCTAAAGATATTGGCGTACTTTGGCCTAATATACTTCTTAACAGAGAAATTGATAATTAAGATAAGGACGCGATTATAGCTGTGTCTTAAAATGCTAAACGTTAAGTTCTAGATCTTATTCTAATTATAGGCACTCAGCTAAAAAAAACTAGGTGCATTTTAGCTAGTTATACGCCTTTATAAGGCGGCGAAAACCGGAAATAGATATAATCCCATTATATAGATAAATAAGGAACCCCTATTATGTAGATTAGGGCTAAAATTTCACGGCCTAATTAACTATACAATCTATAGGGACTGCTAAGAGATCGCCAGATATCTTTTAGATGAGGCTATACCCCTATAACTTAATGGTAATGCGAAATTAGGAGGTAGCTAGTACGAAGATAGATGGGAAGAGGACGACGTTAGAGTCCGCGATAATAGTTTACTTAGTATAAGGAAGTTGACCGTAGCCTTTAATCTTTCTTAGTGACTAGTTTTCTAATTTATAGGAAAGTTAAGTATATATAGTATTAAAGCCTATATCATTATCCTTTCTAAGCAGTAGCTAAACTACTGGCTTATATATCTTGTCTATAAACCCTATTAGCCGCGTATTTAATAAATACATTTCTTTTATCTTATACTAGCCCTCTACTGCCTACTATAATAGCGTTTTACTATACTTATCTTTAGATTTTATGTCGACGCCGTCCTTAAGCAATAGCTCTACTACAGTTTTATGTGCCTATTAAGCAGCCTATAAGAGCGGTATCCGACTATTACTATCCTTAGAGTTAGAGTTAACGCCTTTTTGCGTAAGCAGTAGCTTTACTATTTCCTCTTATCTACTCTCTGCAGCCTATAAGAGTGGAGTCCGACCTTTAATATTAGTAGAGTTTAGGCTAATGCCGTCCTTTATTAGTAGTAGCTCTACTATTGCCTTATACCCACGCTCTATAGCTACTAATAGTGGTATTTAATTATAGAAGCCCTTAGGGTTTAGGCTAACACTATCCTATACTAGCAGTAGCTTTACTACCCCCTTATGCCCGTTTATCGCGGTCTATAACAGCAGTATATCTTTAAGAGCGCTCTTAGGATCTGGATTAACGTTATCCCACGTAAGTAGTAGCTCTACTACTGCCTTACTTCTATATTCTGCAGCTAATAACAGTGGTATAGCCCTAAATTTATCCTTAGAGTTTGGATCGATGTCATCCTATATAAGAAGTAGTTTTACTACTGCCTCGTGACCATTACTTATAGCTAATAACAGCGGCGTCTAACCAAAATTGTCTGTTACTTAGATGTTAGCTCTTGCTTCTAGTAGAATATAAGACTCTACTTCTTATCTATATTCCGCAGCCCGTAATAACGCTAAACTTTTAGAGCGCTATAGTAATTTGGTTATTAATAAAAGTAGTAGCATTTCTAGACGAAGAGAGATATATATATTAGCTTTATACTAATAGGATTTAAATAAGTAATAGAAATCTAGTAGTAGAAGGCTTACTATCTAAGTAGCTGGCTATGTAGTAGTATTAAAGTATATTTTAAGGATATAAGGCCGGTAACTTAACCTGGCGAATATAAGGTAGATTACCCTTTACTATAGAAGGATTTAAAATTTGTCTATAGAAGAAGAGGTGGCGTAAGAGGTATTTATTTTATTAGACCGTTATTACTTATTTTTGCTAAACGTCGAATATAAAAAGATATTTTAAAGTTAGGATTTAGGATTTAGGAAACTAAAAACGGAAATCTAAAATTGGGAACTAAGAAACGGGAAAGCGAATAGGATTTCTTTAGTAAGAGGGCGTGTACTATCTATCCGACTAAGTGTATGTAATATTATATATATGTAATACTACGCTTAAGCTATAGAAGGGCCTAATAGTAAAGAGATATAAATAAAGACCGCTTAAATATTAATATCTAATCTATTAAAGAGAGCAATATATTATAAACGCTATTAGGGAGATAGAGATTACCAGTATAAAGTTATAAAGCTTAATGTTTAATAAATATCTAAATTTTAGGAGAGTATATTAGGATTTGCTAAAAAGCAAGTCTAATTATATCCCTTAAAAACTATTGCTAGTCTACCCTAGTAGGTTCTCAGCCTATCTTATTATATCCTTAAGAGCTTTAAGCTAAACGTCTTAGGCATTCCTTAGTATTTTAAGCTTCTTTACCGTTTCCTTCTTAACCTCTTTACACTCTCTCCCTATAGCGTCCTTTAGTGCAGCAATCTGCTTTTCTATCCCCTTTTTAAGTTTATTGCATTAGTTCTGCGTAGTATCCTTTAGTATAGTTACCTACTTCACTATCCCGTCCTTAATTTCGGTTACCTGTTTCTTTAATAAAATTCGAACTAGATTAATTATTTACTCCGCCGTACTTATTATATAACTCTAAAGTGGGGGAGGTAGAGGTAGAGGTATGGTAAGGTTAGTTTAGCGGCCTTTTTTACACTTTCCTCCCTAGTTCTAACGTAGTTAACGGGGTTTTGACCGGTCCCTGGGTTATAACCGAACTAGTAGACCGCTTTCTTCTTATGGCTAGCATATTGCCTAAAAAAGTATACTGCCACTCCAGGAGTCCTTCGCTGCCACTGCTATAGCCATAGCTCTTATTAAGTAATTCAAGCGATAAAAGAGTCCTTAGTGTTAAGAAACTGCAGAGCAGCAGAAGCCTATTTTACGCTTACGTGTAAATGCGCCTAAAGCTGTTGCAGAGCATGCGCCCAAAGCTGGTGCAAAGCATGCGCCCGAAGCTGGTGCAAAGCATGCGCCCGAAGCTGGTGCAAAGCATACGCCTAAAGCTAGTGCAAAGATGCGCCCGAAGCTGGTGTAAAGCATGCGCCTAAAGCTAGTGCAAAGTATGCGCCTAGAGCTGGTGTAGAGCATGCGCCTAGAGCTGGTGCAGAATATGCGCCCGGAGCTGGTGCAAAGCCAGCGCCAGGTGCATTTTACGAACACATATAAGCGCAAAACCTACAATTAGCAACATTTAGGGGCCAACTTAATAGCCAATTGAACTTTATATAGACTCTATTATATATATTTATAGCCTTAAGGCTTCTTACTAATAATGCAATAACTTATAATGGCTTTTATTGGTTTTTTTACCACTAAATCAGTATTTTGGCAACTTTTGATGTTTAAATCGGTTATAACCCAGGGACCGGTCAAAACCCCGTTGACTACGTTAGATAGTTAATAAATTTTTGGCGTCTTAAGTGGTCTTTAATACATATAATATTCTTATTAGGCTCTTTTATAAAAATAATATCCTAGATATTTCTCTTAGCCTTTATAGATTAGAATATACGTTATAGAAGTTATGCTTACTTTCTTACCTTTTCCTCTATCTTCGATTTCTTCTCTTACTATATCTCGAGTGGTATAACTAAGGAAAGTTGGCCTCCCTCTATAGGTGTGTCGGAGGTTAGTATATAATTAATTAAACTAGGGCCTAAATTGGGAGTGTATATCGCCTTTAGTTATTCTAAATTAAATTCGCTAGTGGCTTCTTACTATTATATAGGCATTATAGTTATTAGAGAGTTTTCTGCGCTATATATTAGCGTTGGTATCTATTAAGCCGAGTAAAAGGCTAAGTAAGAAGTGTCCCGCTCTTAAGAGGTAGGAGGACGGCTATTTATATATAGCAGAAGGCCAGTAAATAGCTAGACAAAGTAGTATATAAGGTATAGGCTGCTAAATATGGCGGATAACTAGCTGACGCTACTTATTTATACCTATTATAATATTATATAACGCCTAGGGTTACGAGGCGCGTATATAAGTTTGAAAAAAGCTACTTTCTGCTTAAGTAGGCTGAGATATCCTATAGGGTTGCTATAGCACGAACTTTATTTAGATTAATAGATATATAATTCTTAACGGCTAATTTATAGCTTGTTAAACTTTTGCTTATATACCTATAAAAATCCTTCTAGAGCCACTCCTATAGCTTTCTATCCTAAGTTTACTCCCCTTAATTTAGCATTTTTTTATCTGTAAAGGATCCTAATTTAGTCCCTACGCCTATTTAGTAGGGGCTAATCTATAATACTCTCTCTTATATAAAAGTCCTAACCTTTTTAGAAACATTATTATAATATATAACCATTCCGGATCGACACCGCCCAATTCTAAGAGAAGGGCCTTTTTAGTATTTATCTACTTAAAACTACAGCCCCAGTGTTATAGCTTAATGTTATCCGCGAGGGGATTTATAATAGTAGGAGTAGGGATATAGAAGAATAGGACGCAGAGTTAGCGGCATTTAAGCAGAGTAGGAGTTTTCCTATAATTGCTGCTAATGAAATTAGGTTGCTTGCTAGTGATGCTAAATTTAGTGCTAGATATTAGTAATAGTAGTATTTAGCTTAGGTAGTGCTCTACTCTTTTAAGGTAGTTATATTAAAGGCGATATATAGTTTTTATCCTGCCTAGGAACTTTTTTATAATAGCGACCTCGTTATATAGGTTACCTTTTATAGAGATAAGGATTTTATCTTCCTTATATGTCCAGTATATACCTTCTAAGGGAAGATTAGAGTAGCCCAAAAGGCATAGACCAGGGGAAAGAGGCCGATTAATTTTAAGATTATTGCTGCTATATAAACTATAATAGTAATAAGTAAGATACTTTAGAGCTAGCAAGGTAGGGTGCGTATAATTTATATCTTAATATATATTGGAGTGGTGTATATAACTTAAGTATTACGGTAATCGATTTAAATCCAACTAAGCTCGCTCTTGAATTTAACAGGTCTATATCTTAATTATTTAACTATATTATGCTAGGCCTTTAATCACTAGAGGTGGCATAACGGTACTCTAGCTGATAATTATTCTTTATTAACCCTAGCTCTTACGCAATTTAATCCTAACTAAACCCTTTATTAACTATCCATTTTAATAAGTTTATTTTTAAGGCATTCTTCCACTTTAACATTCTAAAGCATTTTAGGAACTTTTAGTTAAACATACGTAAAGGAAAGAATAATAGAATAAACGGAAAGAGTATAGGCGTATTAACTCGTTTAAGGAAACACTTAATATATTGCTAGTGACGCTAAATTCCCTACTAGTTATAATACTAGGATTGCTAAGTCCTGGCGATAATAAAAGGTTATACTTATTTAGATAATAATTCTTATAATTTATTACAATTGTGTCTAGATAAGACTCTATAATCCTCTCCTACATTTCTCCCTTTCTTTATTTATCCGGTCGCGTATAGCAAGCATTATCGTAACGCTTCTTTCCGCCTAGACGACTTCGCGAAGAAGTATTTATAGACGGCTTGCTAATAGTAGGAGAGGAAATAAGCGTTACATTCCTATTAGTAGAAGGCTTACCGCTCTTAGAAGAATATCTAGCCGTATTATACTGCATTAGGTATTAGTAGGGTAAAAATTAGGTAAGTACTAGTAGTACAAACTATTAACGCGTGTGTTTGTTAAGGGTATATTAGCGTAAGGTTAACTAATTCTAAATTAGTTAAGGCTAGTAAAGGTAAAGACTTTAATCTTAAAGGTAGTAAGTCTGTATTAGAGTTACGGCTATTAGGATAAGAGCTAGCTATATTTTACTCTATTAGGTATTAGTAAAGTAATTAAAAAGGGAATATTAATAGTACGAACTATTTATATATGTGTTCCCTAAGGATATATTAGTGCGAGACTAACTAATCCTAAAACCCCTAAGTCCAGTAATAGTAAATACTCTAATCTTAAAGGTAGTAAACCTATAATAGGGTTGCGGCTATTAAGATAAGACCTAGCCGTATTATACTGTATTAGGTATTAGTAGAGTAATTAATTAACTAGGGAGTATCGGCAGTATAAACTGTTAATATATATATCCGCCGAGTATCTAGTATTACGAAGTTAATTAGCAGTGTTAAAGGTAGGGAGATTAATGTTAAAGCCTCTAGTAGCGTTAATCTCTTAGGCGCTTATAGTAGTATAACTAGGTAAATTAGACTTCTAATATCCATTTTTTGGGCTTTAGGTTGGTTAAGTGTTAATAGTAAGAAAGAGGGATGGTTATAAAATATTAGGGTAAAGACAAGAGTTGTTTTATAAATGCATTTACTAACTAATAGGCTACTAAGCAGCTGAATTAAAGCGAAAATGTTAGTGGTATGGATTCTTATCTGCCGTAGGGGTACTAATTTTAGATTATCCGGCTGTATAGACTAGATACTCTATAATAGCGTAAGCCAACTAATTTAGGGGCGTAAAGATTTTATTGTAATTATATACCGGAATCTATTACTAAACACTTTACTAAATAGTATAAAAAGTAGCTACTATAAATATAAACGCCATAACCTGCCTAGTTAAATTACTATATTATAATTTCTAGTACCTATAATAGCCCAGTATTCTTTACACCCTTTTTCCTAATATATTTACGCTAGCTTAACAGAATTATTTTCGCTTTCTCCTATAGCTAAATTAGAGTAGCTATAGTATATTTAAGATTAAACTTACTTAAAGTTTAATAGTCTTGGCTATATTAAATAGCGATAGATAAAACTTATCTAAGTAGAGAAAGTCCTCTAGTAATTTGGATTTATTTTCCTTTATAATATTATAGAATAAATACCGTTCCTCTAGGGTAAAAAAGTGCATTATTCTATAACTGGTATATTCCGCGTTATATTTGTCTACGTTATTAACTTAGAGAAGTTTACACCAAAGTTAAAAAAAGTCGTTAGGTCGAGGTGCCCTTTAGTAGCCTTTTAGATAGGATAGTTAACCGATAAAGGGAGGACTTTTAATTACTAGGCTTGTGGTCTAATAAGCTAGGATTAGCTTAGGAATAGCTTTTTCTAGATCTATTTTAACAAATAATATAGTATCTAGGCGAGATTCCTTAACTAAGGTACTATAGCTAAAATCTTGGTCTAATTCGGAAGCCGGTATAATAGGTAGCCAGATATAGTAGATAAAGGAATTAATAGCCGGCGTAAATAAGCTAAAGATTAAAATTAAGCAATCTATACCAAAAAGTAAATAGCTAGCAAATAGGGCAAATTAGAGCACGGTTTAAGAGCCGCAAGGAAATAAATATAGGGAGGAAATTAGGGTAATAAGAAGGTAACCGTGTATACTTAGCATTACTAGGCGAAACTAGCTATATATTGGCTCTCTCTATACTTTATTAATATAATATATAAATTGCTATATTCGGTATATTGTTTATAATTAACTTAAGAACTGTTAGACAATATAAAAGTAGAAATTAGCCCTAAGGCGGAATACAGATCCTACTGGAAGATCTGTATATAGAAGGCGTTAGTGGCTCTATTAAACTTACGCATATATACATAAAGAGGACTTAACGAATTAAAACCATTTGCTGTAGCCTATCCTATTAGTAATTCGCAACTTGCGTATATATACACAAATGACTTAAATATATGTTCGCAAATAACTTAAATATATATACGTAAACGACTTAAACATATATACGCAAAGAGGGCTTAATAAATTAAAACCATTTCCACCTATAGGTATAATCGGACCGCTTACTTCTTAAAGGTTGCTATAGCCCATCCTATTAGTGGGTTTTGACTTACGTATATGTGTGTAAAGTAAAACTCGCCTTATATTCTAAGTCTAGAGCAGCCCTTTATAGTTAATTCGTATCTACGCGTAGAAATTGTCTCTCTCCCTAACCTAGGACGAAAGAAGTTATAGTTGCCGACTGATTTTATAGTCTTATACTAGCTTTTTAACTGCTCTAAATATATATAGAGATTATATACGTTAGGTATTTTACTCTTAGTTATTATATTCTAACTTTCCTTTACTTTACGCTTAATTTAGAGAGTATTCTTTCTAAATAGTTCGGTATCCTATTTTAGAGGGTCAGAAACAGCCTATATGTTTAACTAATTATTCTGTTTATACTCCCGGGCTCCTTTAAACTAAAGATAAGGATTTATCTCTACTTTTTACCTATAATTAAAGTAAACAGAATCTACTATACTCTACTACTTTAGCTTTTTCTCCCTACTACCTAACTGAGTAGGAGGATTAACACTATACTTTAATACCTCCTAGAAGACTTTGGGAACACTATCTTCTACTAACCCTAAATTTACTTGTTTTCTTTATCTATTATCCTAAACTAGATCACCTAACCTTAAATCTTAACCTTTAGACTTTAAACCCTTTCGTATATATATTCCTTAACTTAATACTTTATATCTTTAATTGTCTATAAAGGACTTAACATTATTCTAAAATAGATCTTAAATATCGCCCTAGACCAAATATATACCAGGCATTTCCTATAATAATACTTTCTAATTTTAAAAAGAATTAGGGGTTTATATTTATAAAATTATATTAGTAGGTTTATATACTTAATAAAGGTTTGTTTATGGTTTTGCCACGTTTATACCTGCTTAACCTCGCCAACACTATATACTTAGCGATATTTAAATACACACCAGAAGAATATCTGGAACTGTTTTCGGATGCCGATATTGATGACAATATTAATATTATAGAACTAGAGGTAGTAGTAGTAAAATAACTATTGGCCCTTTTAGCTTTATATATACTAAATTTAAAGGGTAGGGTATATTAAAGAGAATAGCCACTAAATAAGTATAGAGGCTTAACTGGGAGCTGCGTACTAATTGTCCTAATTGTTAGAAGTAGGTAAACAGGCCACTAATAAAGGAGTCTTAATGGTAGATAGAAACACAACTAGTTTAGTTAAAAGCACCTATTATATTAGCAGATTTTCCAGAACTAAGCTTCGTTTAGTTAAAGTGCTCTCCTTAAGGCTAGCTATAGAGTATTAGCGAAACAGTATTAATAAAGTGGCTTTGGGGCATATAATTAGTTATAATTTATGTGATTTTGCATTTGCTGTTATAAAAGACGCTTCTAACTATTAGAGTAATTCTAATCTCCCTTTTAAATCAAGAGGCGGGGAGATGCTAAAACGAGGTATTCCACGTAATAGTCTACGGCATTTACTAGGCGAATTTAGATTTGCTCTATTCCAGCGGGTAATTATTTATACCTTTATATTTAGAACTTTAGTTTAATCCTATCGGCTTCCATCTTCCTAAAAAAATCGAATTAGCGAAGTGGTGAAGAATATAATGCTTTTGATTTGGGCAGACTCTAAACTTAATACTTATACCGATCGCATCGTGTAAACCTATTCTTAAGTCTACATTAAAACTACCACTTAAGTCACAGATTTGCGACTACGGCGCCTATTTTAACGCAAAAAAGGCAACTTATAGCTTAAATATTTAGATATCTATGTGTGGCTATTCTTAGTTAACCTAAGATTAGTCATTGTATATTCTATCCTTTCTTTATATTATAGATATGTCGTTAAGTTAATAAGAATAATATCTTTATTTCTTAATAGTTCGCACTTTTATTTAGATATTATATTCTTATATTAGCTGTCAGCACCTATTCTAATTTAAGGAAGGTATTTACCGGGGTAAGTTATTACTAGTTATACATATACACTTCGCTACTTAACTAGTTAGGAGCCTAGCGGCAGGCTTAGCAAGCGCGCCTATAGCCTTACTCCCTTTAAAAAACTTTAAGTATAGGTTTATTTAGAAAATACTTTTCCTTTCCATTCTACTTCTTATCCTTTATTCCTTCTCTTTCCTTTTTTTTTTCTCTATCCGCTATTAGGTTACAGAGGCTATACGTAGTCCCTTTATATTTAATAAAGAAAAGTAATTACATAATATATCTTCCGCGGTAACGTCTTATCCTCTAGCTATCTCTTCCTACGCTTTTATAGAACTGGGGGGTTATATTAAAATTCTATAACTTTTAGAAAATTGCTCTAATGTTATATATAACTCAACCACGCCCTACTAAAATAGCCCCTTACTCTCTAACTGGCATCAGTAGATTAACAATTAAAGGATAAATACCCAAAGTATATAAGTACAAACAATCGGACGGACGCTCTTTCTCCTAGCTAATCTAAATAAGGCTATACGCACTTTACAATTCGAAGGCGCTCTTTACTTAAAAGGGGTCATTAAGAATACATTTAAAAGCGATATAATTAGGGAGGATATTATTATTAATAATGTAGGAATTTTAATACTTTTAAAATTGATAGAATAAAATACTAATATATTTATAGGTTATCCGTTCTATACTCTTTTAGGCCTAAAAATTAATCTACATTGCCAAATATATGCCTTAGGACTTTCCTATAGGATTTAGCAAAATGGTAGTAGATAAAGAACGTACTACTAGTATCTCTTTAATATGGTGTATAGCCTTTCTGGGTAATAAAGCAACTTATACTATAAATATTGGCAAATACACTTAGGAATAGTAGACAGAAGAAACGGTAACCTTAGTTATGCAACTAGGCGATATATACATACTGCACCTTAATACTTTAATTATAATTATTATCTTAACTATAGGCTAGACTTATATATAATGGTTAGGTACCCTATAATATCCCTACCCCCTATATTAAAAATTAAGGCGAAGTATAAGCAGTTTATATTAAGTATAATTGCTATAATAAGCCTTATACGGGAGTTATAAAAACAACTTAGTTAGCCGATCCAGTAGCTAGCTTAGGCCAAAAAAAAAGGTTTTACGTACTTATGCCTGGTAAGTTAGTAGTTTAAAAAGCTAAGTAAGGGGGACTAAAACTTTAAACTATAAAATTATAGCAATATACAGTGAGGAATTATTGCCTTAATAGAGTTAAATAAACATAATTAAAAGAGAGTTATAGCATTTTTTATACTTCTAATAGGCTAAAGTGGCTAGTAGTAGTAATAACGTAATAGCAACAAGTTGGAGGGCTTAGAGGGGTACTACTTTGGTAAATTGCCCCACCTTCTAAAAAGGGAATAAGGAGGTTGGGCATTAAAATTATTTTTATGGCTCTTTTTATCACCACTTATTTCCTATTATATTTCACCTACTAACTTCTAAGCTACCGTTATTAGGGCAGTTTTATTATATTCGATTAACTCTATAAGGAGTAGATATAATACAAGTAAGCGGAAAAGCTTTACGTACAGAAGCATTTATAGGTTAACTATTAAGCCTATAAGGCTAGTAAACGGTATCTACTTCCTATACGGTCCTGCGAGCGCTTCCTTATATAGCCACGAATCCTAAAACCAATCTCCCTAAAAACCTTAGGCGAAATCCCTAGAATATTAGGCGGCTAAAGATGTTTGGCGCTCTCTATTATATATAAATTATATCAATAAAAGAGGTGGCGCATAGGATTCAGAATTTCTCTAATGCTAAGCTGGAGCAAGAGGCCTTTAAAATAGTAATACTTTCTATAGATTATAGCAATAGATTTTTTATTAAGCAATATATAGTGTAAATAAGAGGTTAAGATAGATAAAAATATCACGGTTAGTAATAATACATTAGTTATAGGTAAAGATATCCTTACAGTCTTTATTTAGAAATAAAGCGGTATTAAGACAGTATAAGCACCTCTATATAACTTGATTAGTATAGGTCCAAAGGAATAGGGTTAGGCTATTATTAGGGTGGGCAAAAGATGTATGCTTTTTAGTAAACCTTTAGTGCGGTTTTTCCGCCGTAGTAGAACTTAGAAAGTACTCTAGTAGCTCTAAGCCTAAGTCGCTTAAAAATAACACTACATTTTTATCGCCTAAATGGATCGTTGGAAGTCTATACTCCCTTTTCTATAGAAGTTTAAACAGGACGCTCTCTAAAGGATTAAACTTTGCAAGGAAGAAATTAATAAGAAGTTATAGCGTAATAGAGACTATATATAACCTATTTTCTCTATATAGTAATATAGTTTCTTCTAAAAGACTAAAGGAATTATTTGGGTCTATTATATGAATATCTATATTAAGGATAACCTAAGTATCTTAACTAAGTCCCCCCTAGTAAGCGGTAGATTAACTATCTATTAAAAAAGCTAGTATGTTTAATACTTTTAAATTTAAGTGTTTTTAGGTCTAGGTATTTTAAATTGGCAAAGATTTATAGAGTACTATTAGGTTAGCTATAGCGTATTATATATTAGTAATCTACTTACAATTATTATTATATTTTAGGCGTTTCGCAACTTAAGTAACTACATCAAAATTATTTACGCTTTAGCCGCCTTAAGTATAGTCAAGAGTTATTAGTTAATCGTAGTGACTGCTATATAGCATTAAGGCTAGGTCGCAGAGCTCTTATAGAGCGATGTTATAAACTTAATCGCTAGTATAAGTAGCGTAACCGTCTAAGGTGGTTAATAGGCTTAGTTAACGCTTTTACTAAATAGAGGATAAGGATAGGCTAGGTATTGCTAATTAGTAAGGTAATATTAGTAAATAAAAGGCTAAATTGTTTCAGGCATATATATCTTAATAACCAAGTCTTTACTAGTTAAGGCTTTACTAATTAAGACTTTACTAGCCAAGGCTTTACTAGCCAAAACTTTACTAGCCAAGGCTTTATTCCCATTAATTCCTTCTATAGGTCTAGGTATCTTACTCTACAGTATTAATTAAGTAGTTTTAAGTCTTTAAAGTCCTCTCCGTAGGATTTATAGAGTTTAGTTTTCAACTAGTAGAGGTAGGTAATATAGGCTATACTTGGCAATTCCGCCTTCACTATATCCTAAATATATCTTAAGAGGGATAACCACCTAGAAAAATTAGACTTGCACCCCTTAACCATACAGTTAAACCTCTTCTTTAGCTTTAGCTTATTTACATTCTTTTTTAATTAGCGCGTATAGGGCTCTACAGCATCCTTTAAAATGCCGGTTTCCTCTTTAGAGCTGGACTCAAAATCATAGTTAGAGTCTTTTAGTTCTAACAAGCCCGCATCCTTATAGGTGTTACTAGGATACTTTATAGATGTTTAACCTATTACCTAATAAGCATAAAATTTAGTCATAAGATATAAAATAAGATACTCTCTTACTATACTCTTAGTCTTAAAGATACTTTATTACAATAACAATAATATAAGAAAGGTATAGTAGGATATACACACCGAAATAGAGATAGGTTCCAGTATTTATGTTATTCTAATAGAAACAAGTTAGTGCTCTACTAGTAGCGACTATTAATAAGGGCTAGGGGATTTAAAAGCGCTTAGCTTAGTAAACCGTTAACTAGTTATCTTATATTCTGGCGTATAAGCTACTCTCTATAACCGCTTCCTTAGTATAGTTTAATAAACTACGCCTTAAGTATAGGAGAATTAATATACTATTAGAGGCAGTACTTAGTTAATTTTCTAGAAAACGAATTTGGGATCTAGTTTAGCAATGCTAGATTGGAAAAATTAAAATCTAGATTTAAGAAACTAAATTCTAGGATCCTTAAACCCTAAATTTTTTATACTTTTGGATATACGTGGGTTTTTAGGGTAGCAGACAACGTTTCGCCCTCTTCTAATCTTCTATAAACTAGGCTTACATTATAACTACTTTTAAGATTTTTTGCCGCTTATACTGTACTTAGAAGAAGAGGTAATGGCGATAGATACGCTAGATAAAGACTTCGCAGCTATTAAAGCGTAGTGTTTTAGAGGGGTTATAAAGATTAACCTCAGAGCACTTAATTTTAAGCATCCTTTGGCGCGCAAATATTATTAAAGGCCGTCTAAAAAAAAGTTATAGTCCTAAAAAATATTTTTAAGAGAACTAGTTGCGACTAATTAACTAAGAAACATTTTATTAAGGCTATTATAGATAATAACGCACTCGCAGATGCCCTTAGGGTCTTTAGTATTAATAAGAATATACTTTATTAGAAGGAAGATACTACGAAGATTTCCTACCTTCCTATAACCTAAGTTGATTGCCTTAATAGATTATACCGTATCCGTGCTGCTAAGCAAGTTTTAGATCTAAATGATTAATAGTAAACTATTAAGCTTTACTCTAAACGTAAGTTTTAATATTTATACCCCCTTAAGTGTCTAATGCGATTTCTAGAACTTTTTTTAAACGCTTTAACAAATATTATAAAGGCCTTTAGAAACGAGCAGCCCTTCTTAAATAGAGAAATATTTTATAAAATCTTATATTATTATTAAAGAAATGATGATAAATTGGAGAACTAATGGCGGAGTCGGCTTATAGCCACAAAAGAGAAAGATTTACGGCAGCTGTTAAAGAATAAGCGCTTTTAAGATGCATTTTACGCACTTAATAATATACCAGAACTCTTTTACCTAATTCAGCTAGGCACTCTATATTGTTTTCTAGGTTTAAAGTGTGATAAGGTATGTTTCTAAACTATATATATACTCTTACTTATATATATTTAGGAGATCCTCAATTCTCTTAAGCATATTTTAATTATCTGGAATTAAATTCTAGGCCGTAAAACTATTTTAGGCCGTAAAACTATTCTACCCCATAAAACTTTAAATATCTCATTTTCTACTATTAATGCCCTTACGTTACAGAAACTGGAGCTTTATGCACCTACTATCTCTAAAAGAGACCGGATTTCCATTAAAAGTTAGATATAATTAAAAATAATATTTCCTACTATTATAGACTCCTATAAGAGAGATACGCTTCTTAAGAATATTTTATTAGTTTCTTACTTAATTCCTACTCTATATAGTTGTTTTAAAAATTTAAAGTATCTTAAACCTTGCTGTACTATCCTTAAACAACTTCTAGGCTCTAATTAAAAACGTACTATCTAGCGTAGCTTTTTAGCTGTCTATTTTTGTCCTAAAAATCTCAATGTTAAATATCTAGAGGACTAGATAACACCGCTATCCCTAATAATATTTAAGGGGGACAAATAGTTGGGTTATATTACACTATAGGCGTTTTATATACGTTATTTTCCTAAAATAATGTCTGTGGCCCCTAAAAAGGAGCAGGGCAAATAAAAACCCGTTATTAAAGAGCTAAATCCAGCTCTTTAGCATAAACTAGGAAATCTTACCATTATTCTAGGTTTTTGTATAGATTAGGCCCTTAAACTATAGAAATAGGATCCTAATAGGGAACTCACTATTTATTTTCTTAAATAAGCAAAGCCTAGTTATGGGGATAATATTAGTAGATCTGTATCTTAGGTTATATAAGTGCTAAAGTTAATAAAGCATTTCTATAGAGAACGACAGCTTCCTTAGTTTACCTCTAAGGCAAAGTTACTTAGTAATTGTCGCTATGGCCGACCTTTTAAGGATGACTATATTAAGGATTAGTCCTCCTTATTTATTTTATCGATCTTCTTTATAGACTATATTTAAGGCACTAAAATAACTTCATTTTATATTAAGCGTGACTTATATTATAGCTTTCTTAAAAGTAGCACCTAATAGGTAAGGCGTTGGATATTAAAATCTAAATACTTATTAATAATTTAAAGTTTAATTTCCTAGAAACGTTAACTTCTTTCTATAGGCATACTGACGCTAACTATGTCCCTAGAGCTCCTCTAGCTATATTATAAAGAGACTTATTAGCTTAAAAGGTAAAACAGCTTAAGAATATTAAGCGTTAGTTACGTGCTGAGATTGAAAGCCTAAAAGGAGAGTTATAGGAAGAGAGAGATTCTAAGGGAGATATAAGAAGACAGTATAAACAGGACTTAACTATAGAGAGAGATAAAAATTAGCAGCTATAAAACAAGGTTAGAGATCTTAAAAGACTCTATTAAGATGTAGTATAAGATGTTTAACGAGAAAAGGCTAAATTAGGGGAAGCGGAGATAGAAATTCAAAATTAGCAAATTCGGATTAGTGAACTTAAAAATTTTAACGATATTAATAATTTTATAAGTTATTACTTTAATAAAGATATTGGTGCGCCAAACCTATAAGAGACTATTTTCCTGCTAGAGAAAAAGATAGAGTTAATAATAAGATATAAAGAAGCTTTAAATATAGAATTAGCGAAGTAAAGGCAATTAATGGAGGGATATATTAAGCAGACCGTATTCTTTAAAGTAGAAAATTCTAAGCTATAGGTCTAGCTAGTAACCTAAAAACTAGAAAAAGACAAATTAACCTCTAAGCTTTAAAAAAATAAAGCAAGTATTTAAACTTTCATTTAATCCTAGGATATAGAAGTTTAAGTTAATTTATTAACTATATGGGACCATACTAAAGATAAATATATTACTTAATTAAGAAATACGCAAGCCTAGCTAGAGGCTAAAATAAATTAACTTAGAGCAAGTTTTAAAGTAGAAAATGGCGGACTATAAGCCTAACTTATAGCCTAGAAAAGAGAGAAAGATAAACTAATATCTAAGCTTTAAATAAGAAGAGTATAAATGCAGGATTTTGGTATCTAAACTATTATTTAATCCCCGGATGGAGAAGTTTAGGCTAATTTAACAATTATATAGAACTGTGCTAAAGATAAATAGATTACTTAATTAACGAATAGGCTAGCCTAGCTGTAGACTAAAGTATAGTAACTTTATAACTAAACGGTTTAACTGCTAAATCCTAACCTTAAGGCGGAGGTAAGTGCTAATAAAGCAAAAATATTGCAATATAAAATCGTTAACCTTAAATCTAAACTTAAGAAAACCTAAGCCTAGTTAAAGAGTAGAGAACTTATGGGCTCCTAATAGGCCTAAATAATTAATGACCTTATATACCAGATAGAAGAACTTCGGGCTACTATACATTAGGAAACTCTTAAAGCTATAAGCCGCGCTTTAGAAGTATAAGCTAGTTAGGAGAAAACCTAGTAATATTACACCGTTACCAAAGAGACTAATAATAATATTGTTATGCGTAAATCTGGTTTGCTATAGAGAGAGAGCGCTACTACCTAGCTTACAGACATTAGAGAGATTAGGTAGATAAAGTCTAGGGGCGGTAAGTATATCTTAATTTTCTTAATTTAACTTGTTTACGGTTTTAGGTGCTATTAAATAAATATTCTAAAGGATAAGAAATATATAGCTAAATTTGTGTAATAGTACATAGAATATATAGGAGATATATATACTAGCCGCTTTAGTATTCTTTAGCTAGTTACGCCTAAAACCTAGACTATAAATCTTAAGGATCTCTGCCTTAAGAATGGTGGTTACTATTTTAGGGAATTAGCGGATATAAGGACGTTTGCAAACAGTGTTACTAAAATGATAAAGAAATGTCGCTTAGTACTTATAAGAAATACAAATAAGGATATAGAGGAGGTCGTTAACAAGTAGGACCGTCGCCTAATTATATATAGGAAATAACGGAAGCTAATATTTCTAAATTAGGAGCTTAAGCCTATACTAAAACAGATAGAGTAGAAATCGGGCCTGAAGAACTTAGTAAAGGACTTAGATTTCCGGGTTAGTAAGGCGTTCCCTACGGTATATACTACTACTAGTAATAAAAGCGCTATTTAGGAAAGCTAGACTAATATTAATATTAATAAAAGGCAGAATAAGGCTTAAAAAGATAGGGCTATAATTAAAACTAGAAAGCCGTAAGGGTTGCTACTGCCGCCACTGCCGCTATTACCTAAGGGCAATTTTATATACAATACTTTAGGAAATACTTTAGGACTGTTAATAGAGCTTAATAACCCAAATAGTAATATTAGTATTAGTAGAAACTAGAATAAAGGACGGCTATAGTTACTTAACACTAAAGATAACAATAAATTATAAATAGGAAAAAAAATGTAAAATAGTATTAAAATAAAAGACTATAGAGTATAAAAGCAGATTACCAACTTAGTAATAATAATTAGATTGTTTAAAACAAAATAAAAGAGCCGCCTAGTCCTTAGCCATCCTTAAGATAATGCGGAATTCTAATACTAAAACATTATAATAGTTACCTGGAACCTAACGGTCCTTTACCGGTCGCGGACATCTAATCTTAAATTATAACGGTTTAACTTTAACAAATTAGTATAATGTAAATATACTAAAGACCCCACTTAATTATATATAACTATTTATTATTTAAAATAAAACTACTAAATATAAGAGCTGGGTTTAAAGGTCGGAGGTAGCGGTATTATCTAAAGTAAGTTAAACAACCGGGTTCTGTTTAATCTATTATTTATATACCGTATTAGTGATGCGGACTTAGTATAAACCCTATTTTAATAGCTAGAAGAGCGACTATTACGCTACGCGTTTTTAATAAATCTATTAGCGGGATATGACCTAGCAGAGAAAGACCCGTTTGAGTTAGGCGGACTTACCCTTTATTATATAGCTATACCTTAAGCTACCCTAGCCATCTAAGCCTAGGTTATGTTCTGAGGTTAGTTTTAACTGGCTATAGTAGCGCGAGGCCTCTTTTTAACTCTGTGGCTTAACTGTCTAGTATCGGGTTAAAGGGCGTAGATAGATAGTAGCTAATTAGACATGTTTTAGAATTGCTTATCCTCTTCTCTAATAGGCGTAAGATGGGGGAAGTCCTTATTGTTATTATTATCTTTTAAGAAGTCTTTGTCTAGTTTCTAGTTAGAATCCTAGTTATTTTTTATACTATTATTACCCCTATTATAAGAACTAATAGGAAAGCCATTAAGGGGTTAGTTAAGTATATTCTTAGTAAACCTAGAAGTCTATATACCTCTATTAAGCCTATTAAAGCTAATATAACTGCCGTTAAAGCTTAGATTAAAGGAGGTTTAGGTTTATAATATTATTATTACTAGGTAGGCTACTATTGGATCTCCGGTAAGGAGCCCTTTAGCTTCTTAAAACTTATTAATAGTTTAGTAGTTAGCTGGGTAGTAATTCTGTGGATTATAGCGTTACTATATACTTTAGTTAGTAAGATATATTCTAGTAAAAACTTAAAGGAAACTAACTATCTCTTCTATGGATTTAGGCTAGTTCTCGTTAGGGTAGGAATAGAAAATATACTTAACTCTATTTCTTTTAATAATAAGGGCGAGTCTAGTGTTAGGGACTCTTTTTATAAGCTTATAACATTTTCTATTGATTCCTTCTTTACGGCGTTTAAAAAATTTTTATACTATAGATATTGTGATAGGAATAGCTAAGGGTAGAGAGGAAAAAATACGTAAAGCTTAAATCTTGGTAGTGGTTAAATGTTAATAAGTTAATATAAAGTTAGCGGATAAGCTTATAAGGAGAATAGTAGACATTTATATACTACTAAATTTAGATTTTACTACTAATACTAAGCTTTTTAAGACTATATATTCTAGTCTTACAGATCTAGCTATAGAGTTGGGGGATATATTATAGCTCACGCGCGCAAGGACTAGTTAAAGGGTTTGCGGAGAGTGTCCTATAGTTAATTATTCCTTTATAGAAGCCGTATCTAATAAACACCAATTTTATAGCTTTTGAACTTTTACTCTAATTAGCTGCGGCACTTAGTTGGGATTTTAATAATACTCTCGCTGCCTATTAGCTTATGCTAACTATTAAATATAAACTCTTAATACGTATACTATAAATTCACCTATCTAAAGGCTTATGTACGCTGGTAATACTTTCCTGCTTAGCTATACCTTATTCTCCTCTAATATTAATAAAAAGGGAGTAAGATAATAAACGTCTATTAAATGCACCTAAGTGGCATACTTTGGACGTGGCCCCCTTATTTACGCGCGTTAGAAGGAATTAACGCTAGGGCTTTAGTGGTAAACTAGTAAGTAGCTAGTTAGAAGATATATATACTAAGAAAAGAAGGCGAAGCTGGATACTAAGTAAGTTAAGTATCGGATTTTAAGGATTAGGGATTAGTGATCTTAAATACTAGATTTGAGATTAATTATAAAATCGCAAATCGCTAATTTGTAAACCCCGCTTTCCTTAAAAACGGTTTCTAGATTTTAAAATCCGTCTTTATATATTTTGAAACTATTTACGTGGGCTAAATTATGTAAGTAAAGTATATATCTAGGTACTGGTATATAATATATATCTTGCTTAGGAAATTTAGTATTATAGAATACTATATAAATAATCACAATCTTCCTTATCTCCCTTAGAGCTGTATTTAGAGCATTTACTCTATAAAAGCTTTTATAGCTAATTAATACACCCACCTATAAGTTAATCTTCTCTTTTCTTTACAAAAGACTTAATTATACGTTAGTCATTAAGCGCTAAAAAGGAAGCTCCGATATAAGTGTACTTATAGCGATTCTTATTCTTCTTTATATTATAGCAAACATTATTATTTATACTCTCGGAATTTTAGGCCGCGCCGAGTTGGCAAAACGTTATAGCTCTCTTTTTATTATTAACATAGTCCCGCTATATCTTAATAATAGGACTAGTCTAATTAATAACAAAGTCCTTTATCTAAATCTGAGCCAATACGGCCTACTTCACCGCTAGGTAGGCCGCGTTTGCGTAATTTAAGGTCTTATATATAGTTTTACCAACTTCTTAGTAGTTCCCAGTTCCGCTTAGGAAATATTAGTTCGTTACTTTATACTACACTTACTCTTATACTAAAAGAATACTAGCTTATTTTAGTTATTATATTACTTAATAGACTATCCATATTATATCTCCGGCACTATATATATAAAGTATTTCTTAAATTACACTTAGTCTCCGCGATTACGCTTATAGGTATGCTATAGGTTTACGTCAGGTTAAGGAAGACTCTACTAGTAATTTGTCTCTTAATTAGCTCTATATTATAGCTTATTTATTATATAATCTAGCTTATTTGTTTATACTTTTAAAACTATAGATCTAGTCTAGCTAATAAAGTTACTATAAAAAGTTTTCTATATTAGTTAGACTCTATATAGGCCATATAGGTGTTAATTATTCTTAAAAAACTGTAAAAAATCACGCCTAGGGAATACGTATATTTTATATTGCTAGGCATTACTCGCCACTCTAGTGGTTTTTTTTAAGCTCATTTATACTTAATTATATAGTATTTATAAGACTCTATTACCCTCTTAATATAAAGGTGTAAAGGTTTTAGCAATGTACTAATAATAATACTAAGCTAGTTATCTATAATCGTTAATAGCCTGTATAGTTAAATATAGAGTTTGGATAAGTTTAATAAAGTTCTTTTTATTGTAAGTAGAGTTAGGATCGCCGCTTATCTACTTTTAGCTAAGTACCTCCTTAAAGCTTATAAAGATCGTAGTGCTCGCATACGTAGACTTTTATTAGTATAGTTCTTAGAGACATTAGGTAAAACTTTAATACCTTACCTAGGTTACTTTTAATCTTCCTTAATAGATTAAGAGGCCTAGGCTAGCTAGTTCCTACATCTCTTGCTTAAGATAGATAGCTAGGGGATTTTTACTATTACTTTCTTTATTCTAAACGCAACGTAAGGGTCAATAGCTAACCTTTAGATAATATTGCTGCTAGTACGCAATCGCTTATTTAGAACGGATAGATCGTTAAATCTACCCTAGTATATTAAAAATAAATAGTTAGCAGAGGCTAGTAATATAGCAATCTTTAATAAGTATGCCTATTTGTGGGGGTTTCTTCTTTACTAATATTGCCGTAGTTTGCGGGACTCCCACTTTTAAAAGCGTAGTAAGGAAGGCGGTGCGCTTATGCTAGCAAAACATATACATTTTTAATACTAAATTCTAGCTAGAAGAGACGGCTGTAAGTAAATTAGTAATAATAAGATATTCCTAAGAAATGGTAAACTAGATAAGACTAAAACGTATTATATATAGGAAATAATTAAATTGCCTAACAGTAACTAGAAATACTTAGTAATTATTTAAAAACTATTAAAGTACTATAAAAAAAAGTTTTATTCCTAAACTATTTAGGCCCGAGTTTACTACACGCTATATACTTAGGGGTGAATTCTACTTCTCTTTCGTTTTTAAAGATTTGCCGTTAATCTCCTTTTGCCTACTTTTATTAATGGCGTTTTATATAGTTAATCTAAGTCTCTTTTATATTTTACTCTTATCTACTAAAGCCACGAGTGTTTTTCTATTGTTATTCTTAAGCGCCTCTCTAAGCTCTCGGAACTTTATAATATACCTAATAAACTTATTAAGATTTCTTTTATAATAAGATCGAAGTTCACTAAATATTAGGTTAGTTATAGGCTCTTTAGTAGGCTTTTAGCATAAAACTACTACTCTACCTATAATATAAACCGAGCAATACCTTAAATTCTTATTTCTCTTTATGGCTCTAATGCTTGTTAGCCTAAGCTTCTACTCTACCTAGTATTTAAGTGCACCGTTTTTAGTTACGCCTTCTAAAATTTAGTTTAGTCTTCTTAGGAATCTAGTAAGCTATTTACCTTTACTTTTATAATCTAAGCTGTTATTAGAAACATCCGTAAAGTAGGCCTTATCATTACCTACTTAGCTATTAGTGTAATTAAAAGATCTATAGTTATCTGGCTATCTTACTAAAAGGTATTAGAGAAACGTCCTTAATACTAGTAACTATATTCGCGGGGTTAGACGAGCCTATTATTAGGTAAGAAGATTAATAATCTAAACTTAATATATAGGGCTGGCTTTATTATAGCTTTTCGTATAGTCTATTCCCAAGATATATATATCCTTATACTCTTAGGTGTTATAAGGATGCGAAATTTCCGTTCTAGATATTTAGGTAGGTAAAGATGGTATTCCTACTTATTTAAAATTAGATGGTTGCAAATAGTCCTTAACTAGAGAAAGCATAGCTAGTAAGAGCTTAGGGCCAGTATAAAAGAATTAAGAATTATAAGTGCTATAGAGCAAAAAAAAACTACGCGATAGCGCCCTTTATACCCTTATAGGACTAACGCTATAAGTATAGTTCTAATCTAAAAATATTAAACTATGTAAGCTGCTTCGCCGTAATACTAAGTTATATTAATAGTTATAGGATAATCTCTTTACCGCCTATAGCTTCTAGGTATTTAGGGGGCTAATACCTCTACTAGTATCTAGTATCTAAGCCCCTTCTTATAATATTAAATAAATCCCCTATTTAATTCTGGGCGTAAAACTTAGCTTAGCCGGATTATTAACTTTAAATAATAATTAACTATTAGGGCTATTCCTAAACACTAGTATATAGAAGCCCTTATCCGGTTCTAGATAGAGTAAGAACTATATTCCTAAACTTCTTCTTAGTTACGCTAAAGGTAGCTAAATACGCGGCAGCTTTATCTCCTAACTCCTTACTTATACTATATACCTTAAAAACCGTAGTATAGCGCTTAGAAAGTAGCATTGCTTTCACCCACGTTATATAGATTTAGGTAGAAACATTAATTTTAGAGTAACTTATACAATTCCGGCTAATAAATTTATATAAACTTCTCTAGCTACTAAAGTGTGTAGTGTCTATATAAGCTTTTTTATATTAATACTAATGAGAGCTAGAGTACTGAGACTACTTATAATCTAATAAGTAATAATAGCTAAGCACTGCTTATAAAGCTAGAGACTAGTGCGTTAGTTCTTCCGCACTAATATAATATATTTTAGTTAGGTATTTATATTTAGTAATAGCTTAGCTAATTATTACCCCTAGTAATGCCTCCTCTAACCTAAACAGCCACTGTTAAATTTAGTTTAGTAGCTTACACTTTTAGGTATAGAGCATATACTAAGTAAGGAGTAATTATAGCTAATAGATATTATGCGCTAGCTAAAGGGTAAAGGGGCCGCTAATATACTTTACCTTATTTGGGTAATATTAATCTCCCTTTCTAAACTTAGTCTTAGCTTAGCTAAGTAGTAAAGGAAATGTTATAAAGGTGGCATTCGCCTTACCTCTAAATATCCTTAAATTAAGCTACCTTTTCCCTAAATACCAAGCCTCGCTAAAATATAGTTCTTTTTTATACTTGTTAAATAAGTCCTATTATATATATACCTTAGACAAACCTAAATTGGATTACTAATAATTCTTATAGGTCTGCAGGAAGAGCTTAAAAGATAATCTGTATATACTACCCTGGCGTTATATATTTTACACCTTATAATTAAGGATGGAAAGAGGATAGTAATAAAGATAGTAATAAAGAGACGGTAGTTTTAAATAATAGTAATAAGCTATGGACTTCTGGCCACCCTATTAATAGATTACGCTAAAGTAACCTAGTAGAAGGGCGAATTAATACTACTAATATTAATAAACCGAGCCAGAGTAACGCTAATAGATTATTAAGTAATAATAGAGAACTTAGGATTTAGCGTAATTTAGTAGGCAAGACTTTATAAGTGTAATACTATATAGAAGAATAAAGTAGAAATTTAATAAGAAACTATAAAACGCTTATAAAATGCCTAGTAGTCTATCTACGTTCTAAAACCCACGCTTTTGTCTCTTTTAGCTTAACCTCTTCTAAGCTCTATATAATTTACAATGATCTCTTAAGTCCCTTAATATAGGTAGAAGATTTTATTTACTGTATTACTAATAAAGGATAACTAATATATAATAATAACCCTAAACTCTATAAGTTTCTTTCTAAGCTTAAACACTTATATCCTAAGTAAGTACTAGTAGTATTTAAGGTTAGTAGGCTTATAGATTTATATATTAAAGAGTTAAAGAATAATATCTAGTGTATACTCTTTAGCGCTTATTCTATCTATTATAATCTGCTAAGTAGGATTATATACCTCTACTAGTGTAGTAGGAAAGGGTTAGGAGGAAGTATAATAGGACTTCTACTTATCGCTAAATTTGTTAGGCTTCTCTTATAGAAATTTCTCCAGTTCTTTAAGCCTATAGGATCTATTATATGGGAACTTATTTAGCATACTAGGTCTATAGGGCTCTTTATACGGAAACAGCTTTTTCTTTATAGTATTAAAATCATTTTTATTTTTATATATCTATTATTAGTACTTTTTTAGGACCTGCTTTATACCTATACTTACTAAAATAGTTTTTTAATTACTACCCTTTTCTTTTAAAGAAGCTTCTTAAATTAGGGCCTAAAAAATATATCTACTAATCCCTTTTACAAGTGACTTAAAAATCGTCTTACCCTCTATTAAGGGCTCTAATATTATATAATTAGTCAGATATAGAAGACTATTAGAGGTATAACTGTTACTATTAATAGAAGTACTTTCTCCGTTGCCTTTATCTTTTAGTTCTCGGCTAAAATATAGCTATTTTTTAATCGCATCTAAGCTTTTTATAATATAATCGTAATGCTATTACTCTATGCTATAAAGCTTCTGGATTTCTATGCGTAAAGAGCATATAACTGCAGTTTTATTTTTTTATTTTTTTTTATATCCATTGTATTATACTACGTACAATACTGCGCATGCAGCCTCTGGGCTATGGCGCTATAGTTCTATATACATGAATCCTTTCTAGGC
>Ga0307515_10004195_pt1 | contig 29980 bp, 22 predicted proteins | sample 17_EM_MG_FD_194513 | JGI IMG/M metagenome (GOLD analysis project Ga0307515, IMG submission 194513) | Populus trichocarpa ectomycorrhiza microbial communities from riparian zone in the Pacific Northwest, United States - 17_EM | ecosystem: Host-associated > Plants > Roots > Unclassified | place... | reverse complement strand
GCCGAGCTGGTCCACGCGACGTCCGGGCTGCTCGCGCTGCCGTCGGCCGACGATCCGCGCGCGACGATCTTTCGCCGCGGCGCCGGCCCGTGGCAGCTCGAGCTCGGCGCCGAGCTCCGCGCGATCGCCGATCGCGAGCTGATCGAGCTCGACGGCGTGCGCTGGTCGGTGTTCCTGCCGGGCGACCTCGGCGCGGTGCCGACCACGCTCGAGGCCGACGGCGCGCCGCCCGCGCTCGGCGACGCGGCGCTGTGGTTCACGCCCAGCCTCGACGAGGAGCACGTCGAGGTCCGGGTCCGGGTCGACGGCGGTGGCGAGTCGGTGCTGGCATCGCGCTCGAGCCACTACCTGCTGCTCACCCTGGCCCGCGCGCGGATCGAAGATGCACGCGCCGGGGTCGCGGCCGACGAGGCGGGCTGGGTCTACGCGTCCGATCTCGCCGGCATGCTGCGCTACGGCGCCGAGCGGCTCAACATCGAGATCTTCCGCGCGCGGACGGTGTTCGCCCGGCTCGGCTTCGTCGATGCGCCGCACCTGATCGAGCGCCGGCCGTCGAGCCGGCAGCTCCGGATCGGGATCGCGCGGCTGCACGTGGTCCGGCCCGGCGAACCTCACGATCCCGGCGAGCCCCGGACCCGGTGACAGCGCGCGGTTTGCCGCGATCTACCGATCTCGACTGAACTTGCGCGGCGCGACCGGGCCTCGCATTTGGTAGATGTCGTGATGGCATGTCTCGAGGTCGGTTGCGCGGCGATGGGGATCGACCGGTGGGATCTGGGCCGCCGCCGACCTTGCCGGGCCTTGCCGAGGCGCGCGACGCCGCGCCGGTGTACGCGCCGGGCGACGTGCTGTCGCAGCGGTTCCGGATCGAGCGCGTCCTGGGGACCGGCGCGATGGGGCTCGTGGTCGCGGCCCACCACCTCGCGCTGGATACCCGGGTCGCGATCAAGCTCATGCTGCCCGAGCTGCGCGCGCGCAAGCCGCTGGTGCGCCGGTTCCTGCGCGAGGCCCGGGCCGCGGCGCGGCTCGGCAGCCGCCACGTCGCGCGGGTGCTCGACGTCGGCACGCTCGAGGACGGCGCGCCGTTCATCGTCATGGAGTACCTCGACGGCGAGGACCTGGCGACCCAGCTGCGCCAGCGCGGTCCGGTCCCCGCGTCGCGCGCCGCGGCGATCGTGGTCGAGGCGTGCGAGGCGATCGCCGAGGCCCACGCGCTGGGCATCATCCACCGCGACCTCAAGCCGGCCAACCTGTTCGTGACCCGCGATCGCGACGGCCGGCCGCTGATCAAGGTCCTCGATCTCGGGATCTGCCGGCTCACCGCGCCAACCGACGACCAGAGCGATGGGTCGGACACCTCGGCGATCGGAACGCCGCGGTACATGGCGCCCGAACAGCTGAGCTCGGGGCGCGACGCCGATGCCCGGTCCGACATCTGGTCGCTCGGCGTGATCCTGTACGAGCTGGTGACCGGGCGCGTGCCGTTCCGTGGTGACAGCTTCACCGACCAGAGCCGGCGCGCCGTGTTCGAGCCGCTGCCGGCGATGGCGCACGCCGGCGTGCCGCGGCGGTTCGAGGCGATCGTCGCGCGCTGCCTCGCGAAGGCGCCGTCGGCGCGGTTCCAGCGTGCGACCGACCTGGCCGCGGCGCTGGTTCCGCTGGCCGCCGGATCGCGTGGTGCCGCGCCGGCGATGCGCTCGCGGGGCTGGTGGTGGCTGGCGGTCGCCGCGGCGGCCGCGGTGTCCGCCGAGGGCGCGCTGTGGCTGGCGTCGCCGAGCGAGGTGCCGGCGGCGCCGCCGCCCGGGCTGGTGTTGCTCCCGGCGGTGCCTGGCGCGCCACCGCCGCGCGCCGCGCCGCTGCCGGCCGGGCCCACGGCCGCTCCGTCGCTGCCGGCCGACCCGCCGCCACCGCCGCGCGTCCGGCCGGTGCCGCGCCGCCCCGTGCCCCGCCGCGCGCTGCCGGCCGCCGAGGCCTTCGACCCGCTCGCCACGCCGGATTGAGGTCGCCCCGATGGTTCGCTGCGCACGTCACCTCGGTTCCCGGTCATGCCTGGTTGTGCTCGTCGTGGTGATCGGCTGCGCCGACGTCGCGCGCGCCGAGTCCAGCGACCGCGCAGCCGCCGATGCGCTGTTCGACGAAGGCCAGGAGCTGGCCGCGGCCGGGCGCGTGGCCGAGGCGTGTGCCCGGTTCGAGGCCAGCATGGCGGTCGTGCCGCAGCTCGGTTCGCAGCTCAACCTCGCCGACTGCTACGAGCGCCTCGGCAGGACCGCGAGCGCCTGGCTGGCGTTCGGCGACGCCGCGGCGCTCGCGCGTCGCCTGGCCGATCGACGGTGGACGTACGCGCGGAGCCGCCAGGCCGCGCTGAAGCGGCGGCTGTCCCGGCTGGTCATCGCGATCGATCCGGGCGGCACCGCCGCCGAGCTCGCCGTGACGCGCGACGGTGCGCGGGTGCCGCCGCAGGCGTACGGGGTCGAGGTACCGGTCGATCCGGGCGAGCACGTGATCGAGGCGACGGCTCCGGCGCGCCAGCCGTGGTCGATCCGGATCACGGTGTCGCGCCCGGGCGAGGTCGCGACCGTCGCGATCCCCGAGCTCGCACCGGATCCCGCGCCCGCGCCGCCGCCACCGGCGCCGCCGCCGGCGTCCACGACGGTGCCACCTGTGCTGATGCCGGCGGCGGAGAGTCCGCGGCGGCGGCTGACGCCGGCCGCATGGGTCGCCGGCGGCGTCGGCGTGGCCGGGTTCGGCGCCGGTGCGTACTTCGGGCTGTCCGCCGCGTCGGCGTGGCGGCAGGCGAGCCCGGGGTGCGATCGGACGTATCGCTGCAGCGCCGAGGCGTTCGCGGCCGGCGAGCGGGCCCACCGCGATGGCGCGCTCTCGACCGCCGGGTTCGCCGTGGCCGGCGTCGCGCTCGTCACCGGCGTGGTCCTGTACCTCGGGTCGGCGCGAGACTCCCGCGGCGCGGTGCGGGTCGCGCCGGTGATCGAGCCGGGCGCGGCCGGGATGACCGTCGCGGGAGCCTGGTGATGCGGCCGTTCGGCGCCCTGGCCGTGACGTCCGCCGCGACCTGCGCGGCCGCGTGCGTCGAGATCCCGGAGCTGCAGCGCGGCGATTGCAGCCCCGAGGCCGCGTTCGTCGCGGTCGCGCCGGTCGACGGCATCGACGGCGACCCGGGGATCGAGAGCGCCCAGCTGTCGCGCGACGAGCGGATCATCGTGTTCAGCCGCTCGACCGTGCTGCGCTCGGCATCGGGCGATCCGATCCAGCACTACGGCGACCTCTATACAGCCAGCCGCCCCGACCGCGGCGCGCCGTTCGGCGAGGCCCGGGCGCTCGACGAGCTCAACTCCGAGTTCGACGAGCTCACCGGATCGCTGTCGGACGACCTCCAGACCCTGTACTTCGACCGCCAGGACCGCGGGCAGCGGTACCAGATCTTCGCCGCGACCCGCCCCGCGCCGGAGGCCGCGTTCGGGGCCCCGACGGCGATCCGGCTCGGCGACGACGCCACCTCGGACTTCGAGCCGTTCATCACCGCCGACCACCTGTACTTCGGCTCGACGCGGGTCAACGGCCTGGCGAGCCTGTTCGCGGCGGTCGGCGCTGGCACCCAGTTCGGCGCGCCGCAGTGGCTGAGGTCGCTGCAGACGCTGAACTCGCCCGCGGCCTACGAGGCGCCGGTCGTGGCCCGCGACGGCCTGACCATCTACTTCGCCGCGCCGCTCGACGGCCGGATCGACAAGGACATCTGGATCGCCACGCGCGCATCGCGTTACGATCCGTTCGACGCGCCGCGCCCGGTGGACTCGGTCAACACCACCGGGCGCGACACGCCGAGCTGGATCTCGGACGACGGCTGCCGGCTGTACTACATCACCGGAACCGGGCGGCCCGCGCTGCGCATGGCGTCGCGGCGCGCGTCGTGATCAGCGGTGGACGTAGACCTCGGCGCGCGGCCCGCCCAGCCGGGCATAACCGACCTTGCTGCCACCCTTGAACTTGCCAGTGACCACCTGGAAGGCAGATGGCAATCCGAACGACAGTCCATCGTACGACTGGAACTCGGTGGTGAATCCGGCCGGGCTGCCGTAGAACACCCACGCGCCGGTATCACCGAGCCGGGCGTAGTCGGCGTTGCCGTCGCCGTCGAGGTCGCCCGCGATCGGCTGCCAGGGCGACGGCAGGCCGAAGCCGATGATCGGCGGCGGGTAGGTCTGGAACGCCTGCGCGAAGCTGCCGAACTGGTTGACCGTGAAGATCCATGCGCCGGTGTCGCCGAGCCGGGCGTAGTCGGTCTTGCCGTCGCCGTTGAAATCGCCCGCGATCGGCTGCCACAGCGAGGGCAGGCCGAAGCCGATGATCGGCGCCTGGTAGGTCTGGAACGCCTGGGCGAAGCCGCCGGCGGCGTTGCCGGAGAAGAACCACGCCCCGGTGTCGCCGAGCCGGGCGTAGTCGGTCTTGCCGTCGCCGTTGAAGTCGCCCGTGATGGTCTGCCACGGGGAGGGCAGGCCGAAGCCGGCGATCGGGGCCTGGTAGACCTGGAACGACTGCGAGAACCCGCCGGCCGCGTTGCCGAAGAACACCCAGGCGCCGGTGTTGCCGAGGCGGGCGTAGTCGGCCTTGCCGTCGCCGTTGAAGTCGCCCGCGATCGGCTCCCACGCCGAGGGCAGGCCGAAGCCGATGATCGGGGCCTGGTAGACCTGGAACGACTGCGTGAACGCGCCGAACGCGTTGCCGAAGAACACCCAGGCGCCGGTGTTGCCGAGCCGGGCGTAGTCGGTCTTGCCGTCGCCGTTGAAGTCGCCGGTGACCGGTTGCCACGGCGAGGGCAGGCCGAAGCCGATGATCGGGGCCTGGTAGACCTGGAACGACCGGGTGAAGGTCCCGTCGCCGTTGCCGAAGAAGAACCAGGCGCCGGTGTCGCCGAGCCGGCCGTAGTCGGCGATGCCGTCGCCGTTGAAGTCACCCGAGATCGGCTGCCACGGCGATGGCAGTCCGAAGTCGAGGTTCCGGTAGCTCTGCCCGAAGTGCTGGAACGCCGCCATCGGATACAGCCCCAGCGCGCCGGACCGGTCGAGGCTGGTCAGCACGAGATCGCCGCTGTTGGTGCCGTGGCACTGCGGATAGTGCATCACCGACGCCGAGTCGTACGCGGTCAGCGCGCGCCAGTTGTTGTCCTCGAAGCACACCCCCGCCTCGGGACGGGTGTGCTCGTGGCGGAATCCGATCGTGTGGCCGAGCTCGTGGCGCAGGACGCCGGTCAGCGTGATCGGCGCGAGGTTGCCGAACGCCGTGGTGTCGATCAGGACCTCGCGGCCCGCCCGCGCCGTGCTCGGGAAGAACGAGCGCGCGATGAACGGCTGGCTGCTCACCTGGCGGACGTTGAATGTCACGCCGGCGGTGGTGGAGGTGCAGCTCGCGTCGTCCTCGGCGATATGCACGAAGTTCACGTTGGCGGTGGCCTCCCAGGCTGCGGCGGCGGCATCCATCGCGGCCACCACGGTCGCGTACCGGCTGCCGAAGCTCGCCTGGCTGACGCAGAACGTGAGATCCGACGCGGCCAGCGGCGTCCAGACGTCATCGTGCCCCGCGACGCGATTGACGATCAGCCCCTGCTGCGTGACTGAATAGCCGGGCTCGGCCGCGGCGGCCGCCGAGGCGACGTACGCGCTGTACGCGCCCTGCATCGCCTGCTCGGTATCGACCAGCTCGTCGCCGTTGACGATGTACGTGTCGGTCTCGGGGTCGTGGTAGGCCTGCGCCTTGAACTCGTCGTAGTCGAGCACGCCGGGGCCCGGCGGCGCCGAGCACGCGGCCAGGCCGAGCGCGACGGCGAGCGGTGTCGAAGTGAGGAATCGGTGATTGCAGTGACGTATCGATGGAATCTTCATGGTCCCTCCCTGCCGATCAATGCGGCATTGGTGGACCGACCATAGAGACACGCCTCCGGGGCGACCATTACTCGGCATTACTCGGTCGCGCGACGCGACGTCATTGCGGCATCACCACGCCGTCGCCGGGCAGCCCGGTGAACTCGGTGCGCGGCAGCAGGCCGAGCCACGCGTCCGTCCGGGGCGTGGCGAACACCGCATCGTAGATCCACGCGTTGAGCGCGGCGAACTCGGTCTCGCCCTGGGCGATGCGGCGGTGGATCGCCGGCCGCAGCGCGAACTGGTTGTGCGCGGTGTCGGCCACGATGTGGTGCTCGAGCCGCGCGATCATCCGGGCGAGCTCGTCGGGCGTCGCGCGCTGCCCGGCCGGGCCGGCGTTGTGGAGCTCGGCGACGAGCGCGCGGCTGGCGGCGTCGAGGACGACCGAGCCCGGCACCTGCGGCTGCGCGCGGCCCTTCGCGGGTGGCCGGGCGGCGCCCGGCGCCTCGATCTGCCACACGCGCTGGCCGATCGCGCTCCACGCCGCGTCGTCGGTCGGGACCTGGTCGGGGCGCATCAGGCCGATCCGCTGCAGGTCGGGGATCTCCATCGTCGCCTTGGATATCGCCGCGGCCTCGGCGCGCGCGATCGCCGCGTCGTGGTCGGCGGCGCTGGCCAGGACCCGGACGCCGCGGGCGTAGGTCACGTCGCCGACTCGCTGCCAGGTGCGATCGGCCTGGGCGAGCGCGGCGGTGTGGTGCGCGACGGTCGCGCGGACGCGCTCGGCGTCGGACTTGCCACGGACTCGATCGGCGAGCGCCAGGCTGGCGGCGAGCTCGCGCCGGAACACCGCCGGTGCGTAGAGCCCGGGCAGCACGTCGAGCACGTGGCCGCGCTCGTCGAGCACGTAGTGCGCGCTGTTGCCGGTCGTGGTGCGCACGATCTTGCGGCCGTCGCCGTAGTCGATCGTCACCTTGGGGACCGCGCGCTCGCTCGACCAGTACAGCACGAAGTGCCCGCGCAGGAACGCCGAGACCTGGGCGTCGGCGTACAGCGTGGCGCGGAACAGCCGGCTGTTGGCGCACGACAGATCGTCGCGCAGGTCGCCGAGCAGGCGCAGCGCGAGGATCGGCCGGTGCAGCCGGCGCGCCTCGTCCTCGGCGCGATCGAGCTCGGTGAACCAGTACAGCCGCGACACCGTGGCGTGGCGCTGGCCGGCGACCGCGTCGACGTCGTCGGCGAGCGCCTCGCGCTCGGCGGGGGCGGCGCGATCGTAGCGCGCGAGCACGGCCTCGAGCCCGGCGGGGCCGCGGTCGCGCAGCGCGGCGAGGTCGGCGCGCGGCGGGTCGGCGGTGACCGAGCCTGGGACAGCGAACAGCGCAAACGAGGCGGCGATGCCGAGCGGGAGGTTCATGTCGATCACGATGCGGCGGGCGCGGCCGGCGCGCTGTCAGGCTCGCGTAAGCCCGTGCCTTACGTGCGCCTTACACGGGGAGGGGCACGAGGTGGCACAATGAATGGGTGCGGATCCTCGTGGTCGAAGACGAAGCCAGCTTGCGCGACGGCATCGTCGACCTGTTGACCGGCGATGGCCACCAGCTGGTCGCGGTCGGCGACGGGGTCGCCGGCGTCGAGGCTGGGCTGCGCGATCCGTTCGACCTCGTGGTCCTCGATCTGATGCTGCCGCGGCTCGACGGCATGGAGGTGTGCCGGCGGCTGCGCGCGGCGCGGCCGGGGATGCCGATCGTGATGCTGACCGCGCGTGGCTCGGAGGACGACAAGGTCCGCGGCCTGATGGAGGGCGCGGACGACTACGTGACCAAGCCGTTCTCGGCGCGCGAGCTGCTCGCCCGGGTCCGCGCGGTCGGCCGCCGCGCGCCCGCGGGGGTCTCGCTCGACGAGGTCCAGGTCGACGGCGCGGTGATCGATCTCGCGCGCATGATCGTGGTGCGCGGCGACGACCGGATCGCGCTGACTCCGCGCGAGGTCGGCATCGTGCGCTGGCTCCACCGCCACCGCGACCGCGTGGTGTCGCGCGCCGAGTTGCTCGAGCAGGTGTTCGGCCAGCGCGGCGACCTGCAGACCCGCGCGGTCGACATGGCGATCGCCGTGCTGCGCAAGAAGCTCGAGGCCGATCCGGCGCGGCCGACCGTGATCATCTCGGTCAAGGGTGCGGGCTACGCCTGGAGGCTGGCGCGGTGACCGGGTCGCGCGGCCGCACGCTGGTGGCCGGCGGCGTGCTCGCGGTGCTGCTCGCCGCCCTGCTCGGCGCGTGGTTCGCGTCGGGCTGGGCCGACGTGCGCAGCCGGCAGCACGCGGTGCGCGATGCGCCGCGGCTCGACGCCGAGCAGCGCGGCGCCGAGCTCGCCCACGAGCTGCGCGGCGAGCTCGCGCAGGTCATGGCGCGCGAGGTCGAGCGCCCGTACTTCCACTACCAGAACCTGTTCCACGATCCGCGCGCCTCGGCGGTCAGCGTCGCGCCGTCGCCGCTGGCCGAGGGCGTGCGCGACCCGCTGGTCCTGGGCTACTTCCAGCTCGACGCCAAGGGCCGGGCGAGCACCCCGACGATCAACGACGAGCTGCCCGCGCTGTCGGAGCCGACCCGGCTGGCCGACAACCGGCGGTTTCGCGACGAGGTCAGCCGCAGCCTCGCGGGCGAGCTCGCGCCGCCGGCGAGCGGGCCGCTGGTGGCGTCGCTCGCGCCGCCGATCGCGCAGCCTTCGCCGCCGCCGAGAGCGCGGCCCAGGGAGCCGGCGCACATCAACGGTCCGCAGGCCCAGGTTCAGGAACAGGCGCAGCCGCAGCCGCAGGTCGTCACGCTCGATCCCAGCAGCTACGCCCAGAACAACATGTCCAACTCGGTCTACGTCGAGCAGCGCAGCGCACCTCCGCCGGTCCCCGCGCCGCGCCCGGCGCCGCGCCCACGCGAGCGCCCTGCGCCCGCGCCCGCGCCCGCGCCCGCGCCCGCGCCCGCGCCACGGGCGATCACCGAGCCGGTCGCCGATCCAGCCCGGTCGATCACGATCACCGTGTCGCCGCTCGAGTGGCGGACGCTCGGCTTCGCCGGTCAGCCGTCGCTGGTCGCGGTGCGCCAGGTCGAGACTCCCGACGGCCGGCTCGCCCAGGGCTTCGTGGTCGATCGCACCGCGGTCACCGGCTGGCTCGCGAGCCACGCCGGCGACGCGGTCGCCGAGCTGCGCACCGGCGATGGCGGCAGCGCCGAGATCGCGCCGGGCTGGCACCTCGCGGTCGCGCCCAACCCGCGCGCGGTGGTCGCCGCCGCGGCCGATGCGGTCTCGGTCGCCCGCGGCTTCGTGATCCGGTTCGTCGCGGCCGGCGTGATCGCGCTGTTTGCCGCGCTGCTCGTCGTGGTGCTGGTCGCGCGCGCCGAGCGGCTCGCCCGCGAGCGCAGCCAGTTCGCCGCCGCCGCCGCGCACGAGCTGCGCACCCCGCTCGCCGGGCTCCAGCTCTACGGCGACATGCTGGCCGACGGCCTGGGCGATCCGAGCAAGCTGCGCGACTACGCCCGGCGGATGAGCGAGGAGGCGTCGCGCCTGGGCCGGGTGGTGTCCAACGTCCTGGGGTTCTCGCAGCTCGAGCGCGGCAACCTCAGCGTCGACGCCCGCGTCGCGCCGCTCGACGACGCGCTGCGCGAGCTCGCCGACCGCGCCCAGCCCGCGCTCGATCGCGGCGGCGCGGCGCTCGCGCTCGATGTTGCGCCCGGGCTCTCGGCCCGGTTCGATCGCGACGCGCTGGCGAGGATCGTCGGCAACCTGCTCGACAACGCGGAGAAGTACGGCCGCGGCGCCGCCGACCGGACGATCGGGCTCGCCGCGCGCGCCGCCGGCGACACCGTCGAGATCGTGGTCTCCGACCACGGCCCGGGCGTCGCGGTCCGGGCGCAGCCGAGGCTGTTCCGGCCGTTCGCGCGCGGCGTGGACGGCGACGGTCCGGCCGGCCTGGGCCTGGGCCTGGCGCTGTCGCAATCGCTGGCCCGCGCGATGGGCGGCGAGCTCGCCTATCGCCCCGGCCCCGAGGGTGGCGCCGCGTTCGTGCTGACCCTGGCGCGCGCGTAGCGACGGCCCTTCGAGGATGGCCGCGCCGCGTTTTGTTGCGCGCCGTCCGGGGCCGCCGCGCGCGACGGTCGAAAACTACAGGCCAACACCGCAAGTCTGGTCCAATGAAACAGGTGTGTCACAAATCCATTTATATTGGATAGTGATGACACTCCCGTGTAGCGGTGTTTTTCGTAGTCCCGGCGCGCGGAAAACTACACGATGATATTTATCGACGGGAGTATGTGTCCGGATCTGCATGGACCGCGACCCGCATTGACAGCGCGAGGTGGCGCCGCACAGACTGCTTCGCATACGGGGGAGGGGCAAGGAACGGGCTACTTGCGTACAGCAAGGAGGAGCGGACATGGCCACGGGCAAGCAGGCGTTCACGTACAAGGTCGAGCCGTCGATCGGACTCGCGCGAGTCGGTGACAGCGAGGACCACTTCTATCTGGCACCGGACACCATCGGAGGTCGACCGATCGAGTGCGACGGACATGGCAATGTGAAGACCGCGGGCGGTCATCCCGTGCCGGTCCAGCGCTACAAGGATGATCGAATGCGGATCAAGCGCCAGGGCGCGCGGTTCCGGATCATGCGCTATCCCGCCGATGGCAGCCTGTCCGGGGGCGTCGAGGTCAAGCTCGGCGACAGCGACGTCGCGAGCATCGCGTGGACGGTCCACGTCGCCAACAAGAAGGCGGCCTGGTACAGCTTCTCCGAGCTGCTCGGCAATCTGTATTACAGCGGCGCCTACGATCCGAGCAACAGTTACACCGCCAAGGATGTCGAGTTCCGCAATCCCGGCATCGCGGGCGCCGCGCGGAAGCAGCTCATCATCGACCCCGGGCCGCGCACGCTCAGCGGCGCGCGGGCGGCGGCGGCGTTCTCTCGCGGCACCATCCCCGCCGACTATCCGCACGGCTCGTTCCCGGTCTACGGGCCCGACGGACCGCTGCAAGGCTATCCGATCGACTCGCTGGGGAACGCGGTCACCGACGACCACGGCCGCCTGGTCGTGATCGGTGCGTTCGGCCGCGCCGGAGGCGACGAGCCGATCGCGAGCTACGGCGGCGCCGACACCTGGCACGACGACATCGCGGATGGCCCGATCACCTGCCGGGTGACCCTGAAGACCAACGAGGTCATCGAGCTCGACGCCTGGGTGATCGTCGGCTCGCCCAAGTTCGCGCCCGAGCTCGTCAACATCACCACGGTCGACGACATCGTCTACGACGTCGGGGTGCGCTATCACAACCTCAATCCCGAGCTGTACTCCTCCGCCACCGGGTTCAAGACCACGTACATCGCCAGCTACGACGACGACATCCGGCCGATCCTCGATCGGATGGCGTCTTATCAATGGGTGGCCAACACACAGTCGATGACCGCGGCGGTGCGGCCGGGGTTCGACCTGCGCGACGCCAACCCGATCAATCGCGACAATCGCCGCAGCCTGCTCGCGCAGTTTCGCAATCCAGATCGGTCGCAGGACCTGTGGACGGGCATTCATTCGCCGGCGGTGCCGCTCAACTCCGGCACCAACTCGGTCAGCAACGAGCTGATCGTCAAGTTCTCGACGCTGACCGCGACGCAGTACTTCCTCATGCAGCAGTGGGCGGAGGGCCACTTCACGCCGGGCCCGCGGACCGGCGCGCCGAAGGTCAGCCAGGCCAATCGAGCTGACCTCGGCAACGCGACGGGCGAGCCGATGTCTCCCGGGATCGAGGTGACATGGAGCCTGCGCAACCCGACGCTGTACGACGCGCCGTACCACATCCTGCACCGCCACAACGCCGCCTTCTACCGGACCAACGGGCTCGATCCCAACGAGAACGAGACCGAGCCGACCACGCCGACCTCCGTGGTCGGGCTCGGCTGCGAGCCGGGCGATCTCACCAAGCGGATGGCGATCCCGTGGCAGGCCGACTTCTTCCAGTGCACGCTGCAGTACGTCAACTTCACCGACGCCAGCGTCAACAAGGTGAACGGCGTCCCCAAGCCGCCGACCTACTACGCGTACTGGTGGCCGCCGCAGAGCCCGTGGGACGTGCTGTCCGGGGCCGACACCGTCGACGAGCAGACCGCCACCGGTCTGCCGGCGGGAGTCCAGGTCAACTACGCGCGCGGCATCAACAGCTTCGTCGACATGATCACGGGCTGGAAGTACCTCGGCTTCATCCACAACCAGACCCTGGGGCCGACGCGCCACTGGTACCCGTACTTCGTCGAGGTCGAGCGCAACGACGATCGGTTCGCGATGGCCAGCGTGGCGGTCGGCGGGATCTCGAACGTGCTCGATCCGACCAACGTCACGTTCACCCCGACGTGGTTCATGGTCGATCCGGACGACGCCACCGGCCAGCGGCGGGCGCGCAAGGCGCGGATCTCCGCCGGTGTGGAGGAGGCGGGCGCGCCGGAGCCGGTCATGCCCAAGCCGATCACGGCCAGTCCGAAGCTCGGCCTGCCGCGCAACGGCCGGGTGATCCGGTGAGTCGGTGAGCCGGGTGTCCGCGGGCGCCGCGCCGGCGATCGACGCCATCGACGTCGACGTCGCGATCATCGGCGGCGGCCCGGCGGGCGCTGCGGCGGCGCTGACCCTCTTGCGCTACACCCGGCGCCGGGTCGCGGTGATCGAGCGCTCGGCGTTCGAGACCCCGCGGATCGGCGAGTCGACGTCGTCGTCGATCCTGTCGCTGCTCGGCTTCGTCGGCGCGTCGCACGTGCTGTCCGAGCACACCGCGCAGCCGGCGGCCGCGGCCGCGGCGGCGTGGGGCGGCCCCGAGCCGATGGTGCGGCACGCGCTGTTCACCAGCCAGGGCGATGGCCTGCTGCTCGATCGCCGCGCGTTCGATGCCCGGCTGTGCGACGAGGTCGCGGCGCGCGGCGGCCGCGTCCTGCTCGGCCACGGCCTTGGTCGCGCCGTGCGCCGCGGCGAGCGCTGGGAGCTCGAGCTCGCCACCGCGGCGGGCGAGCCGGTGGCGCTGCGCTGCCGGTTCGTGATCGACGCGTCGGGCCGCCGCGCGAGCTTCGCGCGCCAGCTCGGCGCGCCGGTGCACCGCGACGACGCGCTGGTCGGCGTGGCGCTGCGGTTCGCGCCACGGCCGCCCGGCGACGGCGATCGCGGCGAGCCGGCGGCGACGCTGGTCGAGGCCACCGCCGACGGCTGGTGGTACACCGCGCCGGTGCCCGGCGGCGAGCTGGTCGCGGTGTTCATGACCGACGCGCCGCTGGTCCGGGCGCTGCGGCTGACCGAGCCCGACGGCGTGGACGACGCCCTCGACGCGGCGCCGCTGACCCGCGCGCGGCTGACCGGCCGCGCGGCGCCGGCGCCGCCCCGGATCTCGTCGGCGTGCTCGCGGCGGCTCGCCGAGCCGGTGGGACCGGGCTGGGTGGCCGCCGGCGACGCCGCGGCGTCGTTCGATCCGCTGTCGTCGATGGGGATCGGCCACGCGCTGTGGACCGGCAGCCACGCCGCGCGGCTGGCCGAGGACGTCTTGCTCGGGCCGTCGAGCTTCGCCGCCGAGTACAGCGCGGTCCTGCAGCAGCAGTACGATCAGTACCTCGCGCTGCGCCGCCGCTACTACCGGCTCGAGCGGCGCTGGCTCGATCGGCCGTTCTGGCGCAGCCGCCACGCCGCCTGAGCGCTCGACAGATCACGGCAACCACGCGTCGACCGCGACGCAGCTGCGCGCCCGCGTCGTGGACCGCCTGGGCGCCGCCTGGCGCATCTGGATCACAGGCCGGGCGAGCCGGTCTTCGATCCGCGCGTTGGCTCCGCGGCTCGCTGGCTGACAATTGTATGCCGCCTATGCCGAGCTCGGCCTCCTCGATGGTCGCTCGATGGATCTCGGCGCGCTGGACGCGCACACCTCGGACCTCGGGAGACCGCGCGACCGGCCTGTGACCGGCCGCGCACGACCGACTCGGCGTAGTCGGTGCGCGCCCGCCCACAGCCCATCGCCCTGCGCGGAGTCTCCTTTTCCGATTTTTAGGATCTCGGGAGAGGAGGAGAGGGCATGCCCGCTCCGCGCGCCGAATTCCCCTCGCGTCACGCTTCGCCGCGCGACGGCGCTTCACCCGCCACGGTGCTTCACCCGCCACGGCGTTTTCGCTGTCACGGCGCTTCCCCCGCCGGGCGCCACGGATCTTCCCCTGCCACGCGCCACGGACCTTCTCCGCCGCGGATCCTCAGCGCGCTGCCGCCTTTCGGCGTGCCTCCATCTGCGCCGTGAGCGCGGTGACCTGCGCATTGGCGAAGTGCAGCGATGCGCTCGCCTGTTGCGAGGTCCTGGTCGCGAGCGACTGGATCCGACCGAACACGATGCGCTGGCGATCGGTCGTCGGCGCCGGGAGTGCGTCGGCGGCGGCTTCCGCGGCGCGGGCGAGCGCCTCGATCTCCACCACCTCGGCACGGAGGTTCTCGAGCGCGGTGCCGGCCTCGAAGTTGCTGTTCCTGGTCTCGTTCGATACCCTGGGATGGGTGCTGCGATGTGCTGACATCTGCGGCTCCTTGGCCTGTCGGTGCTGTAACACCGGCGGGCCGCTATTTTCATGCGTCAACAGGCGGCGCTGCCTGTTCCCGATGGAACGTTTCTATCTGCCCCCACGGTAAAGAAGGTCAATCGGATTGTTGCCGGAACAGGATTGATCAGCATTGGCGAACAATCACATGGCATTCTGGAACAATCCAGATCAGCTCTCGATCCGATCCGAGAGAGATCCCAAAAATCTCTGCCAGAGGGCGTGGGGTCGAGGCGCTGGGCTGTGGGGAACGGCGGCGGATTGCGAACCGCGCACGCGTCGACCTGGTCGGCTGATGCGCGGTCACAATCCGACCCGTTGTCCACAGGCCGTCCACGCGATCTACCGAGGTTTGCGCTCGAGGCCGGAACGTGCCGGTTCATCGTCGGGCGGTTACAGGCGCCGCGAGCCTCGAAGGACCTCGAGAAGCTGGGCTATCACAAGATCGTGCGCGGCCGCAGAGGGGGCTCGCTGGTCCGGACCGGCGCCCAGGAGCACGTGTGGTTCGCCGCCGCAGCGCGCTGTCGCTGGTCCGGACCGCGAGATCATCGACCGCTGGTCGGGGGCAAGGCCGATGCCCCGAACGAATCCTGCCTGGATCGCGATCGGGCAACTGTCACCAAACAGGTACTCTCTGCGATCTTGTTTGATGATCGCGTAACCTACGATCTCCAATCACTTTTAGTAGTGCTCAATCAGCTTGACAGCCTGCCTCTACGGCACTATCCATGTCTCATGGCGCGGGCGAAGTCGAAGCGAGCACGCAAGCGGCATGTCCAGCAGCAGCTATTCCGCCGCGGCGGAAGGCGGCGCGGTGCCGGACGAAAGCCGAAGGGTACGCGTGCAGGAGAGCGCCACGAGGCGCGGCAGGAGTTCAAGCCGTATCACGCGCTGCACGTCGTGATGCGCGTGGTACCCGCGGTGGGCAGCCTGAGGCGGCGCAGGATGTACAAGGCGATGCGCGAGGCTTCGATCACGGCCGCGATGCGCGAGCGGTTCCGCATCATTCACATCAGCTTGCAGCGGACCCACATCCACATGCTCGTCGAGGCGGATCACAAGGCAGCGCTGTCCCGCGGCATGCAGGGCTTCCAGATCTCCGCCGCGCGGAACATCAACACCGCGCTCGGCGACGGCAAGCGGCGGCGGCGCGGCAAGGTGTTCGCCGACCGTTATCACGTGGAGGTGATCGCGTCGCCCACGCGAGCGCGCCACGCAATTTCCTACGTCCTCGGGAACTGGAGGAAACACAAGGAGGATCAGCAGGGTCTGGCGAGCACGTGGCTGATCGACCCATTCTCGACGGCGATCTTGTTCCCGGACTGGAAGGAGTTGCAGGACAGCGCACTGATGTGGCCGATGCGCGAGACGTACGATCCGATGATTGTTTTTCGACCCAACACCTGGTTGCTGGCAGAGGGCTGGAAACTCGGCGGCGGAGTGATCAGCGCGCGCGATGTGCCGAGCAAGCGCTGAGCACCACCAGGGACCCGGGGGCGCTCAGGGAGAGAGCATCCGGTGGGCCGACCATGACCCAGCGCGGCACGGCACTCGGCCCGGACAGCTGTGGTCCGTACGAGACGCTTGGAGTCGCTACTCCATGTCCCGGTGTTTCGCCGGTCGGGCGCCGCATCAACGGCGACACTCAGGCTCTTGAAAGATCGTGCGCTGCGCTATTGACGATGTGGTGGCCTTCGTCGATTCGACGCACACCCTCGAGTCTTCGAAGCTCTTGCCCACGCAGACCCGGGATCGGCCGTTCTGGCGCAGCCGCACAGCGGGGCCCGCGGCGGCGGTCGGCGCCTGGTCCGGGGCGCCGCCGCGCGCGCCAGGCGCCCAGCTCCTCGCTGGCGTTTGACCGGCCGCGCACGATCGAGCGCGAGGCCTCACGAACCATCACGGAGAATTTCTGGAACAATCCAGATCAGCTCTCGGTGGTCCACACAGAGGTGTGGTGGCAGCCGAACGCCAAGCAGCTCGGGTAGGGTCGTCGCTCAGGGCGATGCTGGCTGCACACCGCTGCCGGCCATCGGCATCGCCAGGCGCTGGATCTCTGCTGCGGACACCGCATCGCCGACGATCTGGCGAATGCCAGCTTCGAGCACCTCGTCGCGGCCGGCCAGGATCCCGGCGGTCGTCGGCACGACGTTGACGTCGGCAACGATGCCGACACCCTGGGTCGGTCTGTGGTCGGGGTAGAACACGCCGATCCCGGAGAACCACGTCGACATGCCGCCGGGCAGCGGAACCGTGGTGACGTTGCCGTCCGCACCCGCGGTGGTCGAGCCGACGACGCTGGCACCTGGCGCGACGCGCAACGCCATGGCCGTGTACTCGGCCTGGCTCTGCGACGTCTCGTCGACGAGTACCACCACCTTTCCGGCGTAGTGCGGCTGCGCCGGCTCCAGGTTGATCGGTCCGTACCACGCGAACGCGCCAGGATTGGAGAGATCGCCCTCGGTGACGCTCGCGAATGGCGTCGGCTTGTCGACCAGCAAAGCGCCGAGCGCGAACACGACAAACTCCGCCGGGTAGTTGCGGATGTCGACGACGAGTCCCTTGGTCCCCGCCGCCTGCTCGACATGGTGGGGACAGTCCGCGGCGACGACCGCCGACAACTTGAGGTACGCGACGTCGGTGGATAGCAGGCGGAACGCGGGCCCCGGTTGGTCGTGGACCGCTGGTCCGGGCTTGCTGTGGTCGGTGCGCGCGACCGCGAGGTGCAGCAAGCGGCCCCCACGCCGCACGTCGATCCTCACAGCGCCGCACTCGCCTCGGGTCAACTGCCGCGCGATGTTGCGCAACCGGGCTGGCTCGTTCGATGCCGAGTAGTACGGGGCCCAGCCCGCGACGAGGCGATCGACTGCAACGCCGCCGATTGCGGTCAGCTGGTCGCCGACCGCGATCCCGCCAGCATCCTTGGAACCGAGCCGGGAGACCACCGCGCGGCGGTCGATGAACCGGACCTCGACTGAAAGCCGACAGTCGCCATCGGGTGGCGCCGCGTCTGGTGCCTTGGCGAGCTGGGCATGGCTGTCGCGAATGCGCGCGATCATCACCGCCATCGCGCGCTGATATTCCTTGGCGCTTTTCGCTGCCATCACTTGCGGGATGCTGTCGGTCAGCACGCGATCCCACGGTGAATCGGCGAGCTCACGGTCGGGCGCCCAATACTGGATGGCGTTCCACAGCCGGAACAGGCCGAGCAACTGGAAGCCGGCGTCGGGCAGCGCGACCGTGTCGTAGGCCGGCTCGTGATGCAGCTCCGGCCACGGCACGAGCGCGACGAAGTATTGCTGGTCTGGGACACGGTTGTCGTATATCCCACGCAATGCCCTGGACAGCTCCACTCCGAGTCGGGTGCGGTCGTCGATCCAGGCGATGTCGGGGCGCACCGCCAGCTGTGCAGGGTCGAGCCTGGCGCAGGTCTGACATCGTGCGACTGGACCCAGGCTCGCGATCCACCGGACAAGCGCGGCATCGGCGGTCGCGCGATCATGTGCGGCGAGGATTGTGGGCAGGGTGCGGAGCAGCTCGTAGTCCCAGTGCCGGCCGCCGCCGGTGACGAGCGGATGGTGATACTTGAGGAAGCCCCACACCTTTGCCAGCGTGATCAGGTTGTCGAGCTGCACGGCGGTCGGGCGCGTCGGCGCGATCTTGGAGCCGCCATCGAACTCGTGATCACTGTCGAGCACGGAAGGCAGACGGCTTGCGTGTGGCGCCTGTGCGATCGGCTTGCCATCGACCAGCAGCTGCAGGTCGGCCACCCATGCCGTTCCGTCACCGACGAGCAACGCCCCCCAGGCGAGCTTGGTCGCATCAGCGTGAACGGGGATCGTGACCGAGTCCTCCACCCATCCGTTCGTCCCGGCGAGTGCGCGTTTGGCCATGTTGTTGAACGCGAGCGTGTCAGGACGGTCGCTGTCCTCGCGCAGCCACAGCCCAACAAAGCCGTGCACGTCCTGCGTGCGCAAGAACCCCCCCAGCTCGATCGTCGAGCCGGCAACATCAAGCGGGTCGATCCTGGTGAGCCCGGAGGATTCCCCCGGGGTGGTCACTGCGCGAGCGAGCCGGACCGTGCGACGGCCGTCGTGGCTGACCCGGTCGTCGACTGCGACGGTCCCAGCGGGATCGCCGCGCCAGCCATCAGGAAGGCCGCCGGAGCCGGCGGGCGCGAAACCGATGGCGAGGTTGGCGGCATCGGTAGGCACGACGTTCGCGGTGTCGGGGGCGAGGGCCGGTGCGACGAGCGGCGTGGCGGGTGTCGGGGCGGGGCGTTCATGACAAGCCGCCAGCGCAACGACGGCCAGCTGCACGATGCGGCGGCACGACTGACAGGCCACGACCACAAAGCTCTTCGCCACCGGGCTCCAGGAGGTGAGCTGTCGCTGGAGTGGCCGGCGGAGCTGCATGTGAACGACCGGTTGGTCATCGACGGCGCTTCTCTTCAAGGAGTCCTCCCGAAATGGTGCGACGCTCCTGCTCGCGAATCACAACCTGGCTCGGCGGCGACGCTGGAATTTGCGCGACGGTGCCGCGCAGACGATCAAGCTGGTCATGGCGGGGCGGTAGAGCGATCCTTACCCGGCGCTACAGCCGGTCCCAGACGTAGGCGAGCTCGACGACCGGGAAGCCCGACACCATCGAGGCGACGCGCCGGCCGGCGCGGCCGCCCATCGCCTCGTAGAACCGGCGCGCGTGGTGGTTGTTGTCGAGCACCCAGATGATCAGCGAGCCCAGGTCCTGGCCGCGCAGCCAGTCGATCACCTGCTCGAGCATCTCGCGGCCCAGGCCGTGCCGCCGGGCGTGGTGCTCGAGGTAGATCCGGTAGACCTCGGCGGCGTAGCCCGCGTCGCTGCGGCTGCGACCGGCGTCGCACAGGCCGACGATCTCGTGGTGCGTGGTGTCGCAGGCGACCAGGGTGAAGATCGACGGATCCTGCAACACGCGGCGCCAGCTGGTGGCGCGCTGGTCGACGTCGATCCGATCGAGCACCGCGTCGGGCAGGATGCCGCGGTAGCTCGTGCGCCAGCTCGCCGTGTGGGCGCGCGCAATGCCCTCGGCGTCGGCAAGCCTTGCCTGGCGGATGGCGAACCGCACACGCCGATTGTAACCGCGGCGCCGGCCCGGCGGCCTCCACGTTCGGGCAGGTTCGAAGATCGGATATCCTGCGGCGAAGATGCCGTCGGGCGATCAGGACGAGCCAGCGTCGGAGCTCGGTCGCGCCGAGACGGTGACGCCGGAGCTCGCCGACACCGCGAGCCCCGAGACCGCACCCGAGGCCGAATCGCGGATCGGCGGGCGGCCCGAGGCGGATCGCCTGGCCCGCGCGGTCGCGCGCACGCGGATCGGCAACAAGCTGTTCGCCAAGGACGAGCAGGTCCACCTCGGGCGCTACCACCTGCTCGAGCTCGTCGGATCCGGCGGCATGGGCGTGGTGTGGGGCGCGTGGGATCCCCAGCTCGAGCGCCGGGTCGCGATCAAGCTGGTCAAGGCGACGATCCCGGCGGCGCGCGATCGGATCCAGCTCGAGGGCCAGGCGCTCGCGCGGCTGTCGCATCCCAACGTGGTGACCGTCCACGACGTCGGCGTGGTCGACGACCAGATCTACATCGTGATGGAGTGGGTCCGCGGCCAGAACCTGCGCGCCTGGTGCCGCGCGCCGCGCACGCTGCGCGAGATCGTGGCGCTCTACCGCGCCGCCGGCGAGGGGCTCGCGGCGGCCCACGCCGCGGGGCTGATCCACCGCGACTTCAAGCCCGACAACGCGATCCGCGGCGACGACGGCCGGGTCCGCGTGCTCGACTTCGGGCTGGCGCGCGGCGATCTGCGGTCGGCCGACGACGGCGAGCCGGCGAGCTCGGAGCTGACCCGCGGCGCGGGCACGCCGAGGTACATGCCGCCGGAGCAGGCCCAGGGCCGCGCGCTCGGCCCCGCGGTCGATCAGTACGCGCTGTGCGTGTCGCTGCGCGAGGCGCTCGCCGGCCGCACCGCCGACGGCAAGGACGCCGACATCCCGCGCTGGCTCGAGGCGATCATCGCCCGCGGCACCGCGCCCGAGCCCGGCGATCGGTTCGCGTCGATGACCGAGCTGCTGCGCGCGCTGGCCCGCGATCCGGCGACGATCTGGCGGCGCAGGGTGATCGCCGGCGGTGCGCTGGCCGCGACCGCGGTGGCGTTCGCGGTCGGCAACCTGCGAGCATCGAGCAGCGCGATCGAGCCGTGCACCGGGGCGCCGCTCGAGATCGCGCGGGCGTGGAGCCCGGCGGCGCGCGCGCAGCTCGTGGGCCACCTCCAGACGCTCGGCCCGTACGGCGCCGGCGAGGCCGCGCGGCTCGACGGCGAGCTCGGCGGCTACACCGAGCGCTGGGCGGCGTCGCACCGCGCGGCGTGCCTGGCGAGCGAGCGCGGCGAGCTGACACCGCAGATCTACGAGCGCAACCTGGGCTGCCTGGCGCGCGCGCGGGTCAGCCTCGAGACCGTGCTCGATCTGCTGTCGCGGGTGCCGGGCGAGCGGCTGTCCAACGCCGTGGTCGCCGCCCGCGGCCTGCCCGACACCGAGCGCTGCCTGACCCAGACCCAGGCGCAGGCGATCGAGCCGCCGCCGCGCGAGCTCGCCGCCCGCGCCAACGCGCTCGGCAACCAGGTTGCGCGGCTGCGCGTGCTGGCCACCGCGTCGGATCCGTCGGTGGCCGCGACCGCCGAGGCCCTGGTCGCGCAGGCCGAGCAGCTCGGCTACCAGCCGCTGATCGCGCGCGCCCAGCTGCTGCAGGGCCACGACCTGATCGTCCGCGGCGAGCTCGGCAAGGCGCTGCCGGTGCTCGAGCGCGCCGCGGCGCTCGCCCTCGACACGGGAGACGATCCGCTGTTCGTCGAGGCCTACGCGCGCGAGCTGTTCGCGATCGCGACCACGCCCCGCGAGTCGCTGCCCGAGACCGCCGCGGCCGCCATCGGCGCGATCCCGTACGTCGAGCGCATCGCCCACCGGCTGGGCACCGCCGCGGCGTTCGAGCGCGCGCTGTTGTTCAACAACATCGGGGTATCGCGGATGTCGGCGGGCGACCGGCAGGGCGCCCGGGCGTGGTTCGACAAGGCGATCGCCGAGCCGAGCACGCGCGACGGCGGCGTCGAGCTGGTGTCGGCGCTGGGCAACCTCGCCCTGGTCGACGATGATCCGGCGCGGCGCGAGCGCCTGCTGGTCCGCGAGCGCGACACGCTGGCCCAGCTCGTCGGCGACAACCACATCCTGACGCTCGAGGCCGGGATCCAGGGCTCGATGTTCGCAGAGCGGCCCGACGCGGCCGCTCAGCGGTTGCGCGACGCCTGCCAGCGCGTGCAGCGCTATCACGCCACCGAGGCCGCCGCGCTGATCAGCCGGTGCGCCTACGAGCTCGGCTGGCTCGCCGACGAGCGCGGCGACGCGGCCGAGACCCGCAGCGCGATGCAGCTGGTCGCCGACAACCACAAGCCGATCGCGCTCGCCTACCTCGCCGCGGCCGACGGCAAGCTCGACGATGCGCTCGGCCAGGCGCGCCGCGCCGCGGCCGGTCTACAGAGCGAGTGGTGGAACCGGTTCTACGCCGGCGATGCCCTGCTGCTCGCCGCCGTCTGCGCCGACCGGCTGCACCGCCGGAGCGACGCGATCGCCGGCCTGCGCGCCGCGCTCGCGATCTACGACCAGCTCACCATGATCAAGCAGGCGCCGTACCACCAGCGCCGCGTCGCGCGGACCCAGGCGCTGCTCGCGCGGCTGGTGGCGCCGTCGGACCCGGCCGAGGCCCGCGCGCTCGCCGGCGCCGCGGCCACCTGGTATCGCGCGGCCGGCGGCTACGACGCGATCGCCGCCGAGATGGCGGCGCTCGCGAGCCGCCGGTGACGCGCGCCGGCTGACGCGGGACATCTCGTCGATCTGGACGATGTGGCGTGCTTGTGATGGCACAATCGCGCCCGATGTGTGCTCGACCGTATCGCGGCGTGTTTCCCGTGGCGCCGACGATCTTCGATGATCGCGGCGAGCTCGATCTCGACGGCCAGCGCCGCTGCATCGATTTCATGATCGACGCCGGATCGCAGGGCATCTGCATCCTGGCCAATTTCTCCGAGCAATTCGCGCTCGCCGACGAGGAGCGCGAGCGCGTCATGCGCGCGGTGCTCGATCACGTCGCGGGGCGCGTGCCCGTGATCGTGACCACGACGCACTTCGCGTCGCGGGTATGCGCGGAGCGGAGCCGGCGCGCCCAGGCGCTCGGGGCGGCGATGGTCATGGTCATGCCGCCCTATCACGGCGCGACGATCCGGGTTGCGGAGCCGGCGCTGTTCGAGTTCTTCCGCACCGTGTCGGACGCGATCGACATCCCGATCATGATCCAGGACGCCCCGGTGAGCGGCACGCCGCTCTCGGTGTCGTTGCTCGCCCGGCTCGCCCGCGAGCTCGCGAACATTGGCTATTTCAAGATCGAGGTGCCGCAGGCCGCGGCCAAGCTCCGCGGCCTGATCGCGCTCGGCGGCGACGCCATCGAGGGGCCGTGGGACGGCGAGGAAGCGATCACGCTGATGGCCGATCTGGACGCCGGCGCCACCGGCGCGATGACCGGCGGCGGATACCCCGACGGGATCCGCCAGATCATCGACCCGTTCTTCGCGGGCCGGCGCGACGAGGCCATGGCGGCCTACCACCGCTGGCTGCCGCTGATCAACCATGAGAACCGGCAGTGCGGCCTCGCCGCGGCCAAGGCGCTGATGAAGGAAGGCGGCGTGATCGGCTCGGAGCACGTCCGCCATCCGCTGGTCCCGCTCGATCCACGGGCGCGCAGCGGCCTGATCGAGATCGCGAGGACGCTGGATCCTCTCGTCTTGCGCTGGGCTGCGTGAGCCGAGAACGACGCACCGACCGGTCACGGACCCGCGACCGGCGGCCTGGCGACCGCGGCCGGCAGCGTGCGGCGGGCGCGACGGGCGATCCTGCGCATGACCAGGAAGACCGGGACCGCGACGACCAGCCACGGCAACAGCGCGATCAGCACGACGGCGAGCCAGCCGGCGAAGTCGCACATCGCGGTCAGCGACGCGCGCAGCGCGCTCGACGATTGCGAGCCCAGCGACGGCCGCACCGCGCCCGCCAGCTCGGCGCTCCTCGTCATCAGCTCGATCGTGAGCGTTGACAGCGCGACGCGGTCGCTCCACTGCTTGAGGTGGCCCTGGTAGCCCTCGATCTCGCCGCGCACCCGCGCCAGCTCGCGCTCGACGGCGAGCACCTGGTCGATCGTCGCGTTGCGCGCGGTGGCGAGCTCGAGCAGGCGCTTCTCGAGCTGCTGGGCGCTGGCCAGCCGCGCCTCGGTGTCGACGTACTGATCGGTGACGTCGGCCGCGTCGGTGGCCTCGCCGGTCACCTCGCCGAGCTGGGCGAGCCGGGGCAGCAGGCTGGCGAACGCGCCGGATGGGATCCGCACGACCAGCGTCGCTGCGCTGACCGCCCCGCGGTGGCGGTTCACGCGCGTCGAGTCGATGTAGCCTCCCGCGTCGTTGAGCAGCGCATCGATCTTGCTGCGCGCCTCGTCGTAGCCGGCGACCACCAGCTCGATGCGGCCGGTGTGGATCACCTTGCGGCGATCGGCGGGCTGGGCGGGTGAGAGTGACTGCGCGGGCTCGGCGGCGGCCGATCCGGAGCCGGCGGCGGCCGAGCCAGCCGTTGGGGCGGGCGGCTCGGCGGTGACCGAGCGACGCAAGTCTGCCGGCGCGTCCTTCTTGCTACACGAGACGACGGACAGCGCTCCGAGCAACGCGATCGTGATGGCTCTCATTGCTGGCTGTAACGCGCAGCCGCGACCGGTGCGTCGTACCCTTTGGTCGCGACTTGTCGCGTTTCGCTGACAATGCCGCAGCGCGGCGGACCTGGCGTCACGCAGGAACCGCGTCGCCGCGAGCTCACGCGCTGCTCATCCGTTCGTGGTTGGCTTGGCGCGCGTCGAGGCGTTCCTCTACACACCCGACTACCCGGCCTCGGTCGACCTGACGGTCACCGACGTCCAGCGAGCCTCGGCTGGCGGCCTGGACGTGTCCATCCACAACGGCGGACGGCCCGGAACGGTCACGTTGATCAGGTGCAACACCGCCGGGCACGAGCTGGACCTGGGGCTGACAGCGCTGATCAATCCGGTCCAGACCCAGATCATTCATCTCAATGCCCTCTCGGCGAGGCCGGGCGAGGGGGTCATGTGCACCGTGTCCGGAGTGAACGAGGACGGCAGCCCCGAGGCCAACACGTCGAACAACGTGGCACTCCTGGTCGCGCACTAGATTTCGCATTGACGTTGGTGAGCCCACCCGGTCAGCGGCGGGGTCGTGAATCGTTGCGATCGCGGTCGTGGTCAGCGCCGATCCGCTCGTCGGTGAGCGCACTCGGAGCTGGCTCGGCGGCGTCGGATGGCCGTCGCTCGGTGCCGTCTCCGGGCTCGATGGTGGGTTCGCCCGGTTTGCGTGCGACGCTGTTCCCGATTGATCATGGGCGGTCGAGAGTGGCGGGTGGCACCGGATAGTCCTCGGAACCAGTCCCCGTGATCTGCTGGATCAGCTCGACGAACTGCACACGGCCCTTCACACCGAGCTTGGCGATCGCACTCCGCAGGTGCGTGGCAGCGCTCGACTCCGACACACCGAGCTCGTACGCGATGAGCTTGTTGCTGTGGCCCAGCGCGACCAGATGCGCGACCTGCCGCTCGCGCTCGGTCAGGGCGCGAGGATCCGGTGTGCGCGGGTCGTTGCGCCTGGCCACCAGGTAGCGGCGTCCATCGCTATCGAACTGGTCGACCAGCGACCAGCGTCCGGCGACCAGGCCACGCCACAGCTCGAGGGCCGCGTGCGGATCGGTTCGCCGCAGCGATCCTCGTGCGCGATCGAGCTGCATGGCCGCCGATCGCAGCGTGTCGCGAGCGCTCGCGGTCCGGGCCCCTCCCTCGGCATGCTCGCAGCGTCCTCGTGGCGAGAGCACCGCTTCGGCACCGGAGAAGCCCACGGGCGAAGCTCCGAGCCCGTGAAGCAGCCGGCGCAGGCGATGCGCCGCCGCGATGTGGACACACAGCCGGCTCCACAGCCGCGCAGTCGGGCGCGCGATCGCCGTACTCTCGGCAAGGGGGGCACATAGCGAGAGCGCGACCCCGGTCGGGTCTGCTGCCTTGATCATCAACACGTCCTTCACGCCGTGAGGAGTCATCACGCTGCGCATGAACTCGGCCCCGGGACCACCGCCGAGCAGCTGGTGCACCGTGATGCACGGCTCCGACCAGTAGAAGCGATGGACCGTCTCCGGCGGAGATTGCGGTGCGACCGCTCGCAGGATCTCGGGTACCGCCGGCGGTGCTCCGATATTGACCACCGCGCCGAGCTGCCATGCAGTCCGGTTCATCGTCTGATAGAGAAAGACGAACACCCCCATTCCGCGCTGGAGCAGCCCGGCCGATGCGGCGACGATCCCGCGCAGCCAGGTGTCGTCGTCGGTATCGAGCTGATAGGCGCATTCGAGTAACGAGATCAGATCCGTATTGTTACTCATGTCCGGACCCTTGCGTGAAGCGCTCGGACGAGCTCGGTGCGAGAGTGAACTCCGAGCTTGCGGAACACTCCGGCGATCTGGTTGGCGACCGTGTGCACCGACGTGCCGCGTCGCCGTGCGATGTCGGCATTGGATGCCCCGCGCCGGATGGCATCCACGACCTCGGACTCGGATCGGGTCAAGCGCAGATCGGGCAGTGTGTACGCGTGATCGAGCGGACAGCTCATCACCACGAGCTCCTCCGTATGCAAACGAAACATCGCGACCCGGATACCCTTCGTCGACCGCACCTGCATGCAACGGTGGACGTACCGCGGCCGGTTTCGTTCAGACGTGCGGTCCTGGCCCTCGCTGAATTGACCATGGTTGCGGCAGCTCAGCCGCCGTCCTCGGGAGTGTGTTCGTCGGACCGATGGTCAGGTGCATCGAATGTGCGATGCGACGCGGCAAGAGATGACAGGGCTCGTGAGCCGCCGCTGACCGAAGTACGGTGAGCGGAGCGACGTTGCAGGCGTGGGCCGAAGGCCAGCAGAAGCGTAATAGCGGCGATCTCTCGAACTTGGGTCACGTTGCCTCGTATCGAGGACAGCGCGCCGCCCGTGGCGATCACCAGACTCATGGCGGCGATCGATCTGGCGCGCAAGGTGATCGTCGCGGCGATCAAGGCGGTCGGCCAGGCGCTGATCGCGATCAGCAACGTCTTGCTCGCGGCGTTCCCGGGGCTCAAGGCCAAGTTCCAGGGGCTGGTTCGCAAGGCGGTCGACAAGGCGGTCGACACGGTCAACAAGCTCGCCGACGGGCTCAAGAAGGCGGTGCAGAAGGCGCTTGACCTGCTCGGCGCCGTGCTCGACAAGGCGCTCGGGCTGCTCGAGAAGGGCCTCAACGCCATCATCGACGCCGCGAACGCGGTCGTGCAGGGGGCGGTCAAGGCGGCGCAGGCGGTGGTCGAGGCGCTCGGCACCTGGGTCAAGCTGATCAAGGACATCGCTAGCGCGCCAGGCGCGTGGCTGAGCAAGCTCGGGTCCGCGGTCGTCGACGGCATCAAGCATCACCTGTGGGCGGCGTTCAAGACCGCGGTCGTCGACTGGTTCAAGAGCAAGGTGTTCGAGCTGCTCGGCGTCGGCGGGATCATCCTCGAGCTACTGCTCGAGGGCGGCCTCACCCGGGAGCACATCATCCAGATGGCGCTCGATGCGTTGATCGTCGCGATCCCCGCCGCGCTGGTCGCGATCCTGATCGAGAAGCTGGTGTCGATGATCGTCCCCGCCGCCGGCGCGGTGATGGCGGTCATCGAGGGCCTCCAGGCCGCGTGGGGCACGGTCAGCCGGATCATCGCGGCGTTCGCCGCGTTCATGGCGTTCCTGCTCGCGGTCAAGGGCGGCAGCGCGGGCGCCTTGTTCGCGGCGGTGCTCGCCTCGGCTGCGGTTGTCGTCCTCGACTTCGTCGCCAACTGGTTGCTCAAGAAGCTCGCCAGCGCCGCCCGCAAGGTCGGCGCAAAGCTCAAGGGCATGGCCGACAAGTTCAAGGCCAAGCGCAAGGCCAAGAAGGATGCCAAGGCCAAGAAGCACCACGACGATCACGACGGGCCCAGCGGCAAGCAGAAGAAGCATCACGACGATCACGACGGGGCCAGCGGCAAGAAGCATCACGATGATCACGACGGCCGGCCGGCCCGCGATGGGCGCGAGGAGAAGAAACGCGCTGACATGCAGAAGCGCCTCGATGCCGCTCGAAGCGCTCTGAAGGCATACCTGAAGCAGCCCCATGGTCGCCTTGCTTTGAAGGCCAAGCTCCTTCAGCTCAAGCTGCGCTACCGACTCAAGGAGCTATCGCTTCAGATAAGCGGCAACAAGGCGCAGATCCATGGACGCATCAACCCGGAGTTCATTGAATACGCGGATGCCGAGGAGATCGTTAGCAACGATGAGCTTACGCCTCAAGCGCAAAGCGAAGGCCTCGTGTCGTTCTTTCGCTCGATGAGCCTCGCGGAATTGAAGAAGATCGTCGAGACCGGGCGCTTGACGACGAAGAGCAACAAGGGGAAGCCTACCAGCGAGATGATGCTCGCGGAACAGAATTTCTTCGAAGGCCATGCCAACGGGGACCTGGGCAAGGGCTATTCGATCGACCTGATCGAACGAAAGAACAACACCAAAGGCAACAAGGGGTATGATTACGCTGTCCTGGTGAAAATCGACGTGTTGCGCTCAGCCAAGACCGACGTGCTCCTGAATCCTGCACATGCTCGCTTGCACACGCCGACAACGCAAGGCAACGAGGACATCCTGGAACAGCACGGTGTGAACGTTGGCGAGATCACCACGCCCGTTGCTGCCAGTGAACTGGGCGTGGTGATGTTGAAGGTCGAATCCAACAGAGGCACGGCCGTCGCGTCGGGGGGAGGGTTCGAGAAGCAAAAGGTGCTGAACTACAGCATTCGTCCGGTCGATCCGCAGGGCTTGCTCGAGGGAGATCCACTGGCAGAATTCAACAAGAAGATCTATCGGATCACTCTGATCGGAGGTGGGATCGGCAGGAAGGAGATCGTGTTTCTGTGACCACGGAGGCTGATGAGGTCGCGATCGAAGCAGCCGTCGACCGGCTCTACGCGCAGCACCGTACGCCGCATTACGAGCAGACCCGTTCTGACCTCGTGAAGGAGCTGGATGTGTTGGCGTCCCGGGACGTCGCGTCAGTCCTTGCGGTGGTGGAACGACATCTCCAGGCGCTGGGTGGTGTTTCTCCAGATGTTGATCGTCTCAATCACAGCCTGAACTTCTTCTTCGACTTCTTCGAGAGCAGACAGAGTCCACGGATTCGCTCGTTCGTCGAGCGAGCATTGCAGCTCAGTCCGTTTCGTATGAAGGAGCGCTATATTCAAACACTGGAAGAACTGGGAGACCCTGATTCTGTTCGGACACTGGTCACGCTGCTGTCACTGCATCGTGGGGATCGAATCGAAGATGACGACGTTCGCGTTGCGGTCCTCAAGGCTCTCACAGGATATTTCCCTCCGCTTGCAGATCCTTCGCCCGTTCTGAGCGTGCTGAACGATCGCGCGCTGCGAGTTCGTTCGGCGGCACTGCAATACCTCTCGGCTCATCTGGATGCGCGGGCAGTTCCTGTACTTGCCGCACGCGTGCAGGTCGAAGACGATCCCGACCTCCTCGTGACCGCGCTGGACTTGCTCGGAACGGTAGCCCCCGCCAAGGCGCTCACGGCCGCCGAGCAGCGGCTGACGTCGACACCAGCAGGTGAGACGGACATTGTCGAACCACTTCAACTCGCGGTTGGAGAGCTTCGTGAACGGTCACGTGGACTCTAGCGACACACATCGGGTTCTCGCCGCGTTCGACGACGAAGGTGTTTGGGTGTATCAGGCATTCCGGCCTTCGACCGTTGCCGCGGCCGTGGCCAAAGGAACGTTCGGACAGGGATTCGGCCTGGACCGCATGACATGGATCAAGCCGTCCCTTGGCTGGATGTTGCATCGCTCGAACTATGCTTCGAGCAAGCGCCAGGAAGCGATCGCTCGAATCAAGCTGCGCCGAAATGGTTTCGACGAGATCCTCCGTTGTGGTGTGCTTACCTCGTTCGATCCGACCGCGCATGCGTCTCCAGATCAGTGGGCACGCGAGCTACGAGCGACCGAGGTGCACGTCCAGTGGGACCCCGACCGAGACCTCGATGGACGCCCGCTGAAGCGCCGGGCCATCCAGCTGGGGCTTCGAGGAAGCATGATCAAACGCTATGTTCATGAGTGGATTATCTCGGTCACCGACTTCACCTCCGTGGCCAAAGCGATACAATATGCGCTAGAGACGCGAACACCCTACCCCCAGACACCTCTCGAGACCGACTACCCCGCCAGCCCCGAGATCCGCCACCAACTCGCGATTGGTCTGCCGTGAATTCCCAGCCCCGTGACTGCGCGCTCACGACACGCCTCAGTGCTTGTTGTCATCCACAACCCGATGGCG
>Ga0307515_10004194_pt1 | contig 29988 bp, 22 predicted proteins | sample 17_EM_MG_FD_194513 | JGI IMG/M metagenome (GOLD analysis project Ga0307515, IMG submission 194513) | Populus trichocarpa ectomycorrhiza microbial communities from riparian zone in the Pacific Northwest, United States - 17_EM | ecosystem: Host-associated > Plants > Roots > Unclassified | place... | reverse complement strand
TTTGCTCAAAAATTGAGTTCCAAGGTTATTTCGACTGATGAGATAAAAAAATTTGCACAAGAAATTACCAAAAGCGCCTCCACGCAGCGGCAAAAGGTTACGGCCATTCATAACTGGGTCCGAAAGAACATTCGCTATGTGGCCGTTTATTTGGGAGCCGGTGGCTGGGTACCGCATGACGTGAATTGGATCCTCAAAAACGGTTATGGTGATTGCAAAGATCATGTGCTGCTAATGCAAACTTTGCTTGAGGCCGTCAACATTGAAGCTGCCCCCGTACTCATCAACACGACCAACACATACGAGTTGCTTGAGTTGCCGGTCGGTTTTAATCACTGCATCGTTTATATTCCCGGCTTGAACCTGTTTGCAGACCCTACAGATGGCCGGATTCCAGCAGGTGCATTGCCTTGGGCAGATTCGGACAAACCGGTTGTCGTAGCGTTGAACGAGGGCGCAAAAATCATGCGCACGCCGGTTTTTACGCCGACCGACAATCACGTGACGGTCAAGACGCAGCTCGATATCGCCAAGAGCGGCCAAGCCACCGGCACCATCCTGCTGGATGCCGTCGGCTCGCCTGCCACCACACTGCAGGACCGGCTGGCGCAAATTCCTGCTGACATGGGAGACGTCGCGGTGCAAAAAATGCTGGAGGAAAGCCATTTGCGTGGACGAGGCATTGCGCAGTACCCCGCCGTACAGCGAGACGTCCAGGTGCAGACATTGAAAATCACCGATCTTAAAATTGAAAACCTGCTCAACGATCCAATGGCCGGCAGCATCAACCCCCACCCCGCGCTCAATTTCCCCATGTACATCCTGCGCAACGCAGGCAACTACACCGCGGCCAAACGCGACTATGCCTTTGCCTGTTCGCCGATCGCTGTGCGGGAAGAGTTCGAACTCAGGTTCGACTCGGCCTTTGAACTGCTACGCATTCCCTCGGACTTCCAGGAGTCGAGCCCAGACGGCATCGAATTCGAGGCGCATTACATCCGGGAGGGGAATTCGGTGAAAGGCTGGCGGGAGATGACGCTCTCCCACAAGCGACATGTATGCAACCCTGCGGATTTTGAGTCGCGCAGGCCAGCGATGAGTCGGATCATCAAGCATTTACGCAGTGGCATCCTGTTTCAGCAATAGGCTGGCTTGATATGCCTACGGGCCATGATCACCCGCTCCTGAGAAAAGTCTGTTTACGCGCCCAAAACCACCACCCGTCCCATCGCTGCAATCGTTTGCGGACGATGAGCAATCACGATGCGGGTCATGTCCAACTGCTGGATCACCTGGTTGACCAAGCTCTCGGTATCAGTATCCAAGTGGCTGGTCGCCTCGTCCAACAACAGGATTTTGGGTCGCTTGTACAAGGCCCGCGCCAGCACCACCCGCTGGCGCTGGCCGCCCGATAAAGCGCTGCCCATATCGCCCACCAGGGTGTTGTAGCCCATAGGCATGCGGACAATCGCGCTATGCACTGCCGCCATCTGGGCCACCTCTTCGATACGGCCGTGGTCAATGTGCGGATCAAACAGGGCGATGTTTTCGGCCACCGATCCGGCAAACAGACGGTCATCCTGCATCACCACGCCCACCATGTCCCGGTACGCCTGCAGGCCCAATTGTTTGATAGGCAAGCCGCCCACCAGCACCTCTCCCTCCTCCGGCGTCAATTGGCCCAGCATGATTTTGAGCAAGGTAGTTTTGCCGCAACCGGACGGCCCGGCAATCGCCACCGACTCGCCTGCTTCGATGTGCAGGTTGAGATCTTTCAGCACCCAGGGCTCATCGGCCGCATAGCGAAAACAGACATTGCGCAATTCAATGGAGGTGGGCACGCCACCTTGGGTGCCCTCTTCGGAGCGGTAGGACGCAACGTCCAGGCGCGGCTCGGGTCGGGCCAACACAATGTCAGCCAGCCGTGCGGTTTGCAAGCCCAGCATCTTGAACGACAACGCCTGGTCCACCAGTGCCGAAGCCCGCCCCACAAACTGCCCTTTGTAGCCTAAAAAGGCCACCAGCATGCCCACCGACAAGCGTGCGTCCAGCACCAGCTTGGCCCCCAGGTACAGCACTGCAGCGTTCTCCGCAGTCACCAAAAAACCATTCAGCGCATTGAACGCCAGAGACTGGCGCTGCACCAGCAGCCCGGCATTGGTGCTTTCCACCGCCAGGTTCATGAAGCGGCGCAACCGGTCGTCCTCGCGGTTAAACAGCTTCAGCGCCTGTACCCCCCGAATGCTCTCCATAAAGTAGCTTTGCTGCTGCGCAACACGCACAATCTGCTCGCCGTTGGCCTGGCGAACCACACCATAGCGCAGCACCCGTACCACGACATACACCACCACAGCCGCCCCGGCCACGGCAGACAACAGCGGGCTGTAAACCAGCATCACCCCCAGCGTCACCACCGCCATGATGCCGTCGATCACCGCGCCCACCATGCCGCTGGTCAGCGTCTGTTGCAGGTTGTTGATGCTGCCAAAGCGCGACACCACATCACCCAGATGACGTTTTTCAAACCAAGCCATCGGCAGCCGCAGCAGGTGGGCAAAGGTATTGCTGACCCACTGCAAATTCAAGGTGGTCGTCATGTGCATCAGCACCCAGCCGCGCACCCAGCCCGCCGCCACCTGAAAGCCGCCCACCAGCACCAAACCAACGACCAACACCGCCAACAAATCCGCGTCGCCCGACACCAGCACATCGTCAATCACCCATTGCGAAAAGAACGGCAGTACCAAGCCAAACACCTCCAGCGCCACCGCCAGCGCAAACACCTGCAGCAAAGACCGCCGTAGACCCCGCACCTTGCCCAGCAGCGTGCCCAGGCGCAATTGCTGGCGTTCTTTTTGGGGCTGAAACTTCACGCCCGGTGCCAGCTCCAGCGCCACGCCGGTAAATGAACGGCTGGCCTCCTCGCGCCCCAGGCTGCGCTTACCGCGGGCCGGGTCCAGGATGTCGATGCGCTCACGCCCCACCCCTTGCAGCACCACAAAGTGCTTCAAATCCCAGTGCAAGATACAGGGCAGACTCAGCCTGCCCAGGTCTCGCATTTCCAGCCGCACCGGTCGCGCTTGCAAACCCAAGGCGGTGGCCGTTTTCATCAATTGCGCCAGCGTGGCCCCTTTGAGCGAGACCGCATGTTTAGCCCGCAGGCTGGCCAAATCTGTCTGGTAACCGTGGTAGCCCGCCACCATCGCCAGTGATGCCAACCCGCACTCGGTGGCCTCGGTCTGCAAAATGAGTTGCAGCTTGCGGCCAAAGCCGAATTGGAGCTGCTCCACCCAGCGGGTCACAGCAAATTTCCCGATATCGAAAACACTGGCTCAAACACCCATTCCAGCAGGGTGCGGGTATCCAGAATCAGGTTTGCATCAAATCCCATGCCTGACTGCAAAGGCTCCTCGTGGCCATAGGCGGTGACCGTCTTTTTGGGCAACGACAGACTGGCGATGTAATACAACTCGCCCAACGCATTGGCTGGGGGATAGGGCAAATCGCTCCCCATTACTGCCACCTTTGACAGCTTCACCACCTGTGCGGCCTGGCTACCAAATTTTTGGTATGGAAACGCCTGAAATTGCAGCAGCGCTTGGGACCCCACTCGTACAAAACCGACGGCACGGGCGGGCAGGTACACATCGGCTTGCAGCTCAGAGCCCGCCGGAATCAGGTTCAGCACTGGCTGCCCGGCCCCCACCAGCTTACCCACATCGGTCAGGATCGCAGTCACCACCCCGGCCTGCGGGGCTTTGAGCAATAGCTCACGACGGGACTCGTTTTCAATGCCGTCTTGCGCCAAACTGGCCAGATTGCGCTGGACTGCCGCCAACTCATTGGCCAATTTGGCAGGCAAAGCGGCAAGGTCCGCCTCGGACGTGCCTACGTCACGCTGCAGGCTGGTGCGGCTGCGCCGGATGGACTCCAGCGCCGCAAGCTCGGTCAAGCCGTCTTGCTCTTTTTGCTGCAATGCCATTTCGGACAAAAACTTTTCGGCAAACAGCTTGCGCTGGTTGGCCAGCATTTGCTCACTCAGCGCCAAGCGTTTTTGCTGTAGCACCAGCGCCGCATCCACCTGCGCCAGCTCGGTGCGCAAGTTGGCCAACCGGGCAATCAGCGCCTTGTCTTGCTGGGCGTACAGATCTTGGATTTTCAGTGCGTCCTGCTGTAGCGAGGCACGGCGCAGATTTAGCTGCTTCTCTACCTCGGCAGAGGCCCCACCGGCTGCCGTGGCACGCTCGGAATTCAGTACTGCCAACACGTCTCCCTCCGCCACGCTCTGCCCCTCGTGCACCGCCAAGCGCACCACAATTCCTGGCTGTGCCGGGGTGACTTTGATGACACCGGTGTTGGGCACGATGGTGCCACTTGCCCGGATTTTGCGGGTGTACTCCCCCCACACCAGATAAGCCAGCAAACTCAAAGCCAACACCGCAAAGCCCAGCGCCAGCACGGCGTGCGACACCGGTTTACTCAACACCAACTCGCCCAGCCACGCATCTTGCCTGGCGGTAAAAACCTCTTGGCGGAACAGTTTGGAGGCAATGGGAGGGGGATTTTCGGACATGGGGTTGAGACTGGAACGGGTCAACGCTCTTTTGAGCGCTTGCCTAGTTTTTCTTTGACCCACTGCACACAGATTTGGCCGTAGGGGCTTGCACCGAATACCACCCCCGCAACAGCAGGCAGGTCGTTCCATTGAGGCATGGACTGCCCGATGGCAAAGTAGTGGCAAAACATAAGAGCCAACTCACAAACCAGAAGAAGAACTAAAAATTCTCTTGCTTTCATAATTCATGTTTGAAGATTAATTAAGCTTTTTGAGAAAAAATACGAACAAACAAGTGATACCATCAAAAACCATTCGAAATATCTCCAGTTAATAACCCCAACAAAAACTGATGATTCTTTATATTTTTCTTTTTTTAGATCCTCCAGTTTTAAAAAAAGAAAAAACACCGCAATACAAAATATATAGGCCGAAATTATTGAAAAACCAACTATTCCAAAAAACAAGAACCCTATAAATTCTTCACGAAAATTAGTGACGGCCGCCATAGCCATAAAACTGCTGAGCATTAACATTAAAACAATCCACGGACCTAACCACAACGCCCGTCTCCATTTATTTTTAATGAAAATACTACAAACCCCAAAATTCGTCTTTAGTAAAAAATATTCATTCATAAAATTTAACAATCAATTAAAACCACTCCAGCTCCATTGACTGGAGTGGCCCATGTTACTGACCAGCCAATCCCGCTACTCCAGCTGCAATTCCCAATACAGCAGATACTCCCGCATAAGCAGCCGCTGCAGCTGCCAATTCAGGGGCGGCCACAGCAGCAAGAGCAGCTGCTCCAAGAGCAGTAATGCCGGATCCCGCCCAAAGCGTATTTGAAACTACGGAAGTGGCTACAGCAGGCTCCCCTCCATATACGGCGGCTGTGTCTGCTGCGACAGAACTGGGAGAGCACATTCCACCCGAATCACCCGAGTCGCCCGAATCCCCCGAGTCACCTGAGTCACCTGAGTCCCCTGAGTCCCCTGAATCTCCCCCACCATCATCTCCCCCCGACACCAGCGCTAGTTCATGCGGCTCGAGCTCACGGTAGCCCCAGTAATCGGTTGCCGTTGTAGTAGCTACCGATGCCGCTTGTAAAATCTTTTCCATCTGTGTCTCCAACTTAAACACTGCCTCTACGGCAGCTGTACGCGAAGCCAAGACCCATTCTTGGCTCCGCAGCCGACGCACCAGGTTGCCGCCTGGGTCGTTGCTTCTGGCAGCGGTTGAAAGCCTCTTTCAACCGCTCTTTTTTTCACACCGGAAAACCGTCCCCACCCAGCATGCCGATGGTCTGCGCATAACGGCTGAGAAAGGGGAATTTGTAAACCGTGCGCTGCTCGATCAGATTGGCGCACTCCAGTACCAGCAGGTCACCTTGCAAAGCGCTGGGTCGGCCGATGCTTTGCAGAGGTGGCTGGCCATCGATGTCCGTCCACACAAAATGGCCGCTGCGCAAAGAGTTCTCAAACAGCATGGGGCGCGGCAGATGGGCAAATAGCCAAACCAGGGTTTCAGCGGGCTCGCCGATCAGGCGAATGACATTGGCGCGCTCGGTTTTGGGCACGCTGACCTTGGCAAACACCTGCGTACCGTAGACCGAATGGAACAGCCCAGCCAGCTGCAGCGGACGTGCAGCGCCCCAACGGGCCAACAGGTCATGCACACCAGCCAAATGGGCCCACAGCGTGTGGCCGCTGTGCGCGGCATGGTGGGCACCGCGTTGCTGCAAAAAGGCGGCAAATACGGGGTCTATGGAACCGCGAGCCAATGGATCAAGCATGCGGATCTCCGTCCAACTCGGCACCAGGAGCGCGGGTTTTGAACATCAGCGTGACGCGCAGCGCCGGGCACAGGCGGGTGACGGCGCGGGCGCTATGGACGATGGTGCCGTCAAACACCACAGCCCTGCCTGGGCGGGGCAGCACGGCGTGGGCGATATCGCCCAGGTCGTTAATGAAGACGGTTTCTCCAGCCCACTCGGGCTTCCACTGGGGATTGATATAGAAGATGGTGGTGTAGTTGCCGGGCTTGCGGCTGTCGGTGTGGGGGTAACCTTCTATACCGAAGGTGTGGGCATTGGCATAGCAGCGCACCAGGGCGTGACCGGACAACAGACGGGTTTGTAGCTGGGTCCAGAGTGCCGCAATGGGGGCCAGTGAACTATCGGCCAGCAACTGGTGGGACAGGTCGGTTTGGTTGCTGCTGCCAACACCCAAAAAGTCGTGATTCCAGTGACTGAAGGGAATCTCGGAATTTTTCTTGTTGCTTTGCCAGCCAAAAGTCCAGGTAACCTGGTTTTGAAAAAAGGCCTGCAGGGTTGCCAATGCGTCCTGGGCTAAAAAGTTGTCATGTTGAACAAATCGCTCCACGGAGTTCACTCCCATTAGGTTGTGACCCCATCGTATGCAAAATTTATTAAAAAAATATGGCCCGCGCGGGCCAATTGACAAATGCGTAAAGTTGAACTAGTAAACCGACGACAGTGCGCCCAAGCAGTTGCTCAATCTCGTTTGTCCACAGGCTTCAAACTCGCGCACTTTGCCACTGATCTGGTTATTTCACGCGAGACGCACAGTTCGGCATGCAGGGGTGCGAAACGGCGCCCCGCGCCCAAAGGACGCCCTACTCCAGCGGCGGCGTGGCGCTCAGCACTTCCCCGATGGTGGTCAGCCCCTCGGCCACGCGCAGCGCGCCGGCCAGCCGCAGGGGGCGCATGCCGTCCTTCACCGCCAGCCGGCGCAGCGCGTCGATGCTGGGCGCCTGGTTGACCTGCGCCTTGAAGGCCTCGTTCACGGTGAGCAGCTCGTACAGGCCCATGCGGCCCATGAAGCCGGTCATGCGGCAGTCCACGCAGCCCACGGGCTTGAAGGGCGTGTAGCTGCCGCTGGCGTTGATCTTCCAGGGCTTGATGATCTCGTTGAGGTTTTCGCGCGACATAGCTTCGTCGGGCGCCTTGCACTGCTTGCACAAGGTGCGCACCAGGCGCTGCGCCAGCACGCCGAGCATGGTGGCGTTGAGCAGGTAGGCCGGTACGCCGAGCTCCATCATGCGGGTGATGGCCGAGGGCGCGTCGTTGGTGTGCAGGGTGGAAAACACCAGGTGCCCGGTGAGCGCGGCCTGCACCGCCATCTCGGCGGTGGCGAGGTCGCGGATTTCGCCGACCATGATGATGTCCGGGTCCTGCCGCATCAGCGCGCGCAGGCCTTCGATGAAGCCGAAGTCGAGCTGGGTCTGCACCTGCGTCTGGTTGAACGCGGGTTCGATCATTTCGATCGGGTCTTCCACCGTGCTGACGTTCACCTCTTCGGTGGCCACGCGCTTGAGCGTGGAATACAGCGTGGTGGTCTTGCCCGCGCCGGTAGGGCCGGTCACCAGGATGATGCCGTGCGGCCGCTTCACCAGGGCTTCCCAGCGCTCGGCGTCATGCGGCGCGAAGCCGAGCGCGTCCAGGTCCTTCACCGCGGTGTCGGGGTCGAAGATACGCATCACCATCTTCTCGCCGAAAGCGGTGGGCAACGTGGACAGCCGCATTTCGACCTCGTCGCCGCGCGGGTTGCGGGTCTTGATGCGGCCATCGAGCGGGCGGCGCTTTTCCACCACGTCCATGCGGCCGAGCAGCTTGATGCGCGCCACCATGGCGTTCATCACGCCCATCGGCATCTGGTAGACCGGGTGCAGCACGCCGTCGATGCGAAAGCGGATCACGCCCTGCTCGCGGCGCGGCTCCAGGTGGATGTCGCTGGCGCGCTGGTTGAAGGCGTACTGCCACAACCAGTCGACCACCTGCACCACGCCCTGGTCGTTGGCGTCGAGCTGTTTGTTGGTGCGGCCCAGTTCCACCAGTTGTTCGAAACTGCCGCCGCCGGCGTTGCCGCCGGCCTTCTGCGCGATCTTCACCGACTTGGCCAGCGCGAAGAACTCGGCGGTGAAGCGGTGGATCTCCAGCGGGCTGGCCACCACGCGGCGCACGCTGCGGCGCGACTGGCGCTCCACCTCGCCGACCCAGTCGGTGATGAAGGGCTCGCTGGTGGCCACCACCACTTCGGTCGCGGTGACCTGCACCGGCAGCACCTTGTGCCGCTCGGCGTAGACCGCGCTCATGGTGTCGGCCACCTTGCCGACTTCGACACGCAAGGGGTCGATGCGCAGGTAGGCGAGCCCGGCACGGCCGGCCAGCCACTGGGTCAGCGTCTCGATGTCGAGCGGCTTGCCGTCGCTGGCGCGCAGCATGGCCACGCTGGCCAGCCGCACCAGCGCGGGCTGGGCGCTCTCGGCCTGCGAGCAGCGGGCGATGGTGCGCTGGGTTTCCTCGGCCGAAATCACGTGGTCTTCGCCCAGCCACTGCACCAGCAGGCGCCAGTGCACCGGGCCGACGTACGGCGTTTTTGCAGATTTCGGATGGCTTTTGGCTGAAGCGGCTGCAGTCATTGGTGTACCTCCGTGCTGCGCACTGCGGTGCGAGCTTGCTTGGGGCGGCCCGGCGCGACGCTCATAGATCAGGCCTCGATGGGTTTGAAGACTTTCAGCCACTTGGGCGCGGGCAGGCCCCAGCGGGTCTGGATCGCCTCGGCGCGCTCCAGCAGTTCGGCACGCGGCGGGCGTGTCGGTGCGCGCTGTGCGAGCACCACCGTGTTGCCCTCGCGCGTGGGCCGGAAAGCCCAGACCGCGCCGGCACCGAACGCGGCGCTGATCTTGGCCAGGCTGTGCGGATAACTCGAGTCTTCACCAAACAGGTTCACCGTCATGCAGCCTTCTTCGGTCAACAGGCGGCGGCAGTCGGCGTAGAAGTCTTCGCTGTCGAGCACCGGCGCGGCCGCGTCCTGGTCGTACAGGTCGACCTGCAGCGCGTCCACCGTGCCGGCCCATTCGGCCTGCTGGATCTTCAGCGCGGCGTCGCCCAGCACCACCTGCAGCCGGTCGTCGTCGGGTGGCAGCTTGAACCAGAAGCGGCAGGCCGACACCACCTGCGGGTTGATCTCGACCGCGGTGGTGCGCATGCGCAGCTTCTTGCGGCTGAACTTGGTGAGCGCGGCGGCGCCAAGGCCGAGCTGCATGGTGTGGCGCTTGGCCACGCTGGCCGGCGGCACGAACAGCAGCCAGGCCATCATGCGCTGCACATAGTCGAGCTCGATGTCGAAAGGCGCATTGAGCAGCATCGAGCCCTGAACCCATTCGGTGCCGAGGTGCAGCGTGCGCACATCGCCATAGTCGGAAAAATTGACCTCGGGCAACGAGACGGAACGTATAGCGGTTTTGCGGGACATTAAATAATCAAATTAAATAATCAAATCAATCCATAGGGTTCAAACACGGCGCGCCAGGCGGCCAGCTTGCGCTCGAAGCTCCACGAGGCATTGGCCGGGCTGGTGGACGGCAGCTTGTGCACCGGCACGCCCAGCGCCTGCACCAGCGGCGCGAAGCGAAAGCTTTCCGCGCCATTGTGCGCGACGGCCGCGAGCCGCGGGCAGCGTTTACGCAAAGCGGCGAAATCGTTCACCACTGCTTTACGAATGCGGCTGTCCAGGCTGCCTTCGCGCTCGCAGCTGGCGTAAACGTCCCACAGGCCCAGGCCGTGCGCCAACAGCCATTCGCTGCGGATCTGGTAGCTGGCCCTGTAGCCCTCCGCGCCCTCCGGGTCGAGCAGGCTGAAGACGATGCGCCAGAAGTGGTTCTGCGGATGCCCGTAGTACTGCTGCGCGCCGAGCGAGGCCACACCGGGAAAGCTGCCGAGAACCAGCAGCCGTGTGTCTTCGCTCACCAGTGCCGGCAGGCCGACGAGGCGCTGCGACGTGGCATCTGCGATATCCACTTTCTTCACTTTCTTCACTTCCTCCGCCATGGCCTCGGTCAGTCCACCGGACGAACCAGCAGCGCTTCCAGCCGCGGCAAGGCCGCGAGCGCATTCGCCGTGGTCGCAGCGGCCACGGCCTCGCCCGCCATGCCGCGCAGTTGCGCCAGCACGGCGCCGATGCGCGGCAGCTCGGCCGGCGAGTTGATACCCTGCGGCTTGCCCTCGGCGCGTTCGGCGGCGGTCGTGTAGAGCCACTGCGGCGGGATGTCGGGGGCGTCGGTCTCCAGCACCAGCGCGGCAAGCGGCAGCTCGGCCGCCAGGCGGCGCAGCTGCCGCGCCGGCTCGAAGGTCATCGCCCCGCCGAAGCCCAGCTTAAAGCCCAGGTCGATGAAGGCCTGCGCCTGCTGCGCGCTGCCGTTGAAGGCGTGGGCAATACCCTGAATACCCTGGCAACCCTGCCCCGCATCACCCTGTGCACCCAGAGCGCGCAGATGCTTCAGCACCAGATCGGCACTGCGGCGCACATGCACGATGACCGGCAGGCCGTGGCGGCGCGCCAGCTTGAGCTGGGCGCGGTAGAAATGCTGCTGGCGCGCCAGCATGGCCGGCTCGATCAGCGCGGGCACGAACAGGTCGATCCCGATCTCGCCGACCGCCACCAGCCGCGGGTCGTCGCGGTGGCGCGTGAGCGCGGCGTCGAGCTGCTCCAGCGCGTCGTCGGCCGCCCGGGGCACACACAGCGGATGGATGCCGAGCGCGTAGGCATCACCGGTGTGATGGGCGAGCTGGCGCACGGTGTCGAAATTGCCCACCTCGACCGCTGGCAGCACGCAGATCGCTACATTTTCCGCAGCAGCCTGCGCGCGGCGGCTGAGCGCCAGCGCGTGTTCCGCGCCGAATTCGGGCGCGTCGAGATGGCAGTGCGTGTCGATCCACATGGTGGCCACACTGTAGCGCCTGCCCCGGTTCGCCTGCCCCGCTTCATTCCCGAGGGCGCGGCCGCAGCTTGCCAAGGGTATATGCACTCGCCCAAAAAGCGTGGTAAGGTCATTCGGCCAGTTCAGTCATCTTCAACGCTCCGAGGTGAACACATGCGCAGGCCAGCCCTTTACAGCAGCTCGACCCGTTCCGCGCCGGAGGCACCGGACGCGGCGGCCGAAGCGGCAGCCAGCGCAGCGCCGGCCGAGGTGCCCCCACCAGACGCAGCATCCACCACACCAGCCGCCAAGCGCAGATTCCGTCTTTCGCAGCCGCGCGTGTTGTGGACCGCCATCGCTGTGCTGAGCGCCGGCCTGCTGGTCAGCCTGGGCCTGCAGCTGCGCCCGGGCAGCCACCAGCTCACCCAGAAGGATATCGACAACGCCGTGATGCACACGCTGGCCAACAACGTGATGCCCTCGGCCGCGGCCAAGGCAGCCGAGGCCGTGCGCCCCGCGGTGGTGCGGGTGATGGGCTATGTGAAGAGCAAGGACGGCAAGGAAGACCTGCAGCACGGCGTGGGCACCGGCGTGGTGATCGTCGACAAGGGCATCATCCTGACCAACCTGCACGTGGTGCAGGGCGCCGACAGCATCAAGGTCACCTTCTTCGACGGGCTCGAATCCACGGCCTCGATCACCGGCATGCAACCCGAGAACGATCTGGCGGTGCTGCAGGCCCACAAGATTCCCGACGACATGATCGCCGCCACCATGCGTTCCACCGCCGACCTCGCGCCCGGCGACGAAGTGGTGGCGGTGGGCTTTCCGTTCGGCATCGGGCCTTCGGTGTCGGCCGGCGTGATCTCGGGGCTGAAACGCAGCTTCCGCTCGCCCGAGGGCAAGCAGGAAATCAACAACCTGATCCAGTTCGACGCCGCGGCCAACCCCGGCAATTCCGGCGGGCCACTGGTCACCATGGATGGCGAAGTGGTCGGCATCGTCACCGCCATCTTGAACCCGACCCAGCAGCGCACCTTCATCGGCATCGGCTTTGCCGTGCCGATCGAGAACGCCGCCTCCGCCGTCGGTTTGCACCCCTTCTGATCTTTTGAAAAGGACTCGCGCATGACCTCCGCCTCCACGCCCACCACCGACACCGCGCAGCTCATGGAGCAGATCCTCTACGAAGTCAAACGCGTGGTGGTCGGGCAAGACCGGTTTCTGGAACGGGTGATGGTGGCCATGCTGGCGCAGGGCCACCTGCTGGTCGAAGGTGTGCCCGGACTGGCCAAGACGCTCACGGTGAAGACCCTGGCCAACACCGTGCAGGGCGGCTTCAAGCGCATCCAGTTCACGCCCGACCTGGTGCCGGCCGACCTGGTGGGCACCCGCATCTACAACCAGAAGACCGGTGACTTCAGCACCTCGCTCGGACCGGTGTTCACCAACCTGCTGCTGGCCGACGAAATCAACCGCGCGCCGGCCAAGGTGCAGAGCGCGCTGCTCGAAGTAATGCAGGAGCGCCAGGTGACGATTGCCGGCGATACCCACAAGGTACCGAGTCCCTTCCTGGTGATGGCCACGCAGAACCCGATCGAGACCGAGGGCACCTACCCGCTGCCCGAAGCCCAGGTGGACCGCTTCATGATGAAGGTGCTGGTCGACTACCCCAGCGACGAGGAGGAATTCGTCATCGTGCAGCGCGTCACCGGGCCGGCGGTCAACGTCACGCCGGTGGCCACCACCGAGCAACTGGCGGCGCTGCAGGCCGAATGCCGGCGCATCTATGTCGACCCGTCGCTGATGCAATACGCGGTGCGGCTGGTCTCGGCCACGCGCAAGCCCGAGGCGCATGGCCTGAAGGAGATCGCCCGCTTCATCACCTTCGGTGCCAGCCCGCGCGCCACCATCAACCTGGTCGAAGGCGCGCGTGCGCTGGCCATGCTGCGGGGGCGCACCTACGCGCTGCCCGAAGACATGAGCGACCTGGTGCCCGACGTGCTGCGCCACCGTCTGGTGCTGACCTATGACGCCTTGTCCGAAGGCCTGAGCTCCGACACCTTGATCGGCAAGCTCATGGCGAAAGTTCCGCCACCGCCAAAACCTCTCGAGCATGAAAAACTCGCCGCCTGAAATTGGCACACCCCCAGGTTGCGCACTGCCCCGGGATCGGCCCAAAGGGCCGATAACGCATGTCGCGCCCACCCCCTTGCAGGGGGCAGCACCAGCGGCCCGGCAAAGCCGGTTCCGCGGTGTTCCCCGTGAAGAGTCACGTCGATGAGCAAAGCTGAACCTTCAAAGCGTGTTTCCGTCTCTGAGTCCGCGGACCACATCCTGCGCCGCCTGGAGTGGACGGTGATCCGCCGCCTCGACGGCCTGCTGCAGGGCGACTACCGCACGCTGCTGCGCGGCGCCGGCATGGACCTGGCCGACCTGCGCGAATACCAGCTGCACGACGACGTGCGCCACATCGACTGGAACGTCACCGCACGCCAGCAGGTGCCGCATGTGCGCGTCTTCACCGAAGACCGCGAGATGGCCGCCTGGTTTCTGCTCGACCTGAGCCCCTCGGTCGATTTCGGATCGGGCGACAGCGCCAAGCGCCAGGTGTCGGCCGAGTTCGTCGGTGTGCTGGCCCGCATGCTGACCCGGCACGGCAACCGCGTCGGCGCCATGTTGTATGGCGCGGGCGTGGACGCGGTGCTGCCCACGCGCAACAGCCGGGTGCATGTGCTGCACCTGCTCAAGTCCATGCAGCAGCGGCCCGAAGGGGCGTCCACCGGCAAGGTGACGCGGCTGCAGGACCTGCTGCTGTCGGCGGCCAACCTGGTCAAGCGCCGCTCCACCGTGTTCGTCGTGTCTGATTTCATCAGCGAGCCCGGCTGGGAAAAGCCGCTGGGCCAGCTCGCACAGCGCCACGAAGTGGTGGCGGTGCGCCTGCTCGACCCGATGGAGCTGGAGCTGCCCGACCTCGGCCTGATCCCCATCGTCGATGCCGAGACCGGCCAGCAGTTGCTGGTCGACACTGGCGATGCCGGCTTTCGCAAACGCTTCGCCCGCATCGCCGCGCAGCGTGAGGCCGAGTTGCGCGAAAGCCTGGGGCGGGCCGGCGTGGACACGCTGGAGTTGTCCACCGACGGCGACCTGGTCGACACCATCCTGCGCTTCACCGACCTGCGCAAGCGCCGCAGCCGGCTGTCGGCCGGCGCCTCGGCCCACGCCGTGTCCCGCGTGCCCTCTCATCTCGCGGGCCATCTTGCCCAGACTGCCTGAGCCACAAGGAGTCTCACGATGCAACTACCGACCCTGCCCAACAACTTTCCCGTGAACTTTCTCTGGCCAAGCTTCCTGTGGCTGTTGCTGTTGCTGCCGCTGCTGGTGGTGCTCTATGTCTGGCTGCTGCGGCGCAAGAAGAAGATGGCCCTGCGCTACGCCAGCCTGTCCATCGTGCGCGAAGCCATGGGCCGCGGCCAGAGCCTGCGGCGCCACATTCCGCCGCTGCTGTTCCTGCTGGCCATCGCCGCCATGCTCGTCGCAGCCGCGCGGCCGATGGCGGTGATCACCCTGCCCTCCTCGCAGGAAACCATCATCCTGGCGATGGACGTGTCGGGCAGCATGCGCGCCACCGACGTCAAGCCCAACCGGCTCGTCGCCGCGCAGGACGCCGCCAAGGCCTTCATCGCCGAGCTGCCGCGCAGCGTGCGCGTCGGCATCGTGGCCTTCGCCGGCTCGGCCCAGGTGGTGCAGCCGCCGACGCTGAGCCATGAAGACCTGGTCACCGCGATCGATCGCTTCCAGCTGCAGCGCGCCACCGCCATCGGCAGCGCCATCGTGGTGTCGCTGGCCGAGTTGTTCCCCAACGCCGGTATCGACCTCACCACCATGACCTATGGCCGCGACCGCCCGCGCGGCGCCTCGATCGACGAGGTCGGCCGCAAGGACAAGAACGACGCGAAGGATTTCGTGCCGGTGGCGCCGGGCTCGTACAACTCGGCCGCCATCATCCTGCTGACCGACGGCCAGCGCACCACCGGCGTCGACACCCTCGAAGCCGCCAAGATGGCGGCCGACCGCGGCGTGCGCGTCTACACCGTGGGCGTGGGCACGGTGGACGGCGAGACCATCGGCTTCGAAGGCTGGTCGATGCGGGTGCGGCTCGACGAGGAAACCCTGAAGGCCGTCGCCACCCGGACCAATGGCGAGTATTTCTACGCCGGCACCGCGGAAAACCTGAAGAAGGTCTATGAGACGCTGAGCTCGCGCCTCACGGTGGAGAAGAAGGAAACCGAAATCTCGGCGCTGCTCGCGCTGGCCGGGGCACTGCTGTCGGTCGTCGCCGCCGGCCTGTCGCTGCTGTGGTTCAACCGGATTCTGTAAGCTAACCCGGCTCGGTGTCGCCACGCGCCAGCCAGCGCTTGAGGCCCCAGCCGCCGGCCGCGATCAGCGCCAGCGTCAGCACCACCAGGCCGATGGTCAGCGGGCCCGGGTGCTTCAGCGCCTCGACGATCTGCCCCGAAAACAACCCGATCAGCACCGTACCCGGCGCCATGCCGAGCGCGGTGCCGAGCACCATGTCGCGCAACCGGATGTGGGTCGCGCCGGCGATCATGTTGACAATGGCAAACGGCGCCACCGGCACCACCCGCACCGCCACCACCGCCCACAGGCCATGCCGGGCCAGGCGCCGGCTCAGCAGCTTGACACGCTCGCCGGCGAGTTTTTGTAGGGCCTCAAAACCGAGGAAACGGCCGATGCTGTAGCTGGCGGTGGCGCCCAGCAGCGCGCCACCCATCGCGCACAGGAAGCCGGTGCTCGGCCCCAGGGCGACAAAAGTCACCAGCGTCAAAAAGCTCAGCGGCACGGCCAACACGCTGGCCAGCGCGAAGCCGCCCAGCGCCGCAAATGGCCCATAGGCCTGGCCCAGCGCCTGCAGCCCACCGACGATGCGGTCCACCTTCAGCCATTCGCGCAGCGGCGACCAGCTCCAGGCCATCGCCAGCCCGACCAGGGCCAGCAGCAGCACGGCCAGCAGGATGAGGCGGCCACGGCCGGTTGGCAGCGGCTCAGGCATCGGCGCGGCGGTCGGCGACGCCGACGGGGTTCGATGCAAGGGTTGGCAAGACGGGGTTCTCCAGGTAGGCGGCCAGCACGGCCGCGAGTTCGTTCACATGGCCGTTTTCGAAGATCGAACCATGCAGGCCCTTGATCTGCTGCTCGGCCAGCCGGCCCGGCATGAGCCGGCGCCAGGGCTGGAACAACCAGCGGCTCCAGCTGGCCAGGCCTGACGACGTAATCAGCAGCGTGGTGCCATCGTATCCCGAAGGCTTGTAGCCATTCAAGGCCATCACCTGGCTCACCAGGCCAGGGTCGTTGAACATCGCGCCCAGGCGCCGGCCGTTCATGCTCAGCTCTTGCACGTGCAGGCGGCGCACCAGCCAGCCCGACAGCCGCCAGAAGGCCGTGCCGCCCATCAGCGAGGCCGGGTAAGTGGTGTCGATCAGCATCAGGCCGCGCATCGGCACGCCGCGCTGCTGGAGCAGGCGCGCCGCTTCCAGCGCCGGGATGCCACCGACGGAAAAGCCGGCCAGGTAGCCCGGGGCCCGGCCGTGCCCGGCGACGCAGTCGGCATACAGGTTTGCCAGGTCGTCGATGCAATGGATGCCGCCATTGAACGGCGGCTGCAGCATGTGCAAATCGCAGGCATTGCCCAGGGCCCGCGCGAGGTTCTTGAAACGCAACAGGTCGCCGTGGCCGGAGGCGGCCAGGTAGACCGGCACGCGCCCGGTGTCCACCCCGAGGTTGACCATGATGCCGGGCGGCGCGGCCTGGGTGTTGAGCGCCGCGGCGAGTTGCTCGATGGTCGGGTGTTCGGAGATCAGGTACAGCGGCAGCTTGCGGCCCACCAGTTCCTCGATGCCGGTAAGCAAGCCGACCGCGGCCAGCGAGTCGCCGCCGAGGTCGAAGAAGTTGTCGTGCACGCTCAGCTGGCCTGGGCTGTCGATGCCCAGCACCGCTTCCCACAGCGCCAGCAGTTCACGCTCGAAGCGCCGGCTCGGCTGCCGCGCGACGCCGGTGCGCACGCCCTGCCCCGGCTCGGGCAAGGCGTCGTAGTCGATCTTGCCGACGGTGCTCGACGGCAGCGCGGGCAAGATGTGGATGCCGCTCGGAATCATGTAGTCGGGCAGCCGCGCGCGCAGCACCCGTTGCAGCCCTTCCACCGTCTGTGGCTCGGCCGAGGCCACCCAGGCGTGGATCATCGGCTTGCCCTTGCGCTCGACCAGCTTGGCCGCGGCCTGCAGCACACCCGGCACGGCCGACAGTGCCGACTCGATCTCGCCGAGCTCGATGCGGTACCCGCGCAGCTTGATCTGCCGGTCGAGCCGGCCCATGAAATGCAGGTTGCCGTCGCTGCCGAGCCAGCCGCGGTCGCCGGTACGGTACATGCGCTTGCCCGGCCGGTAAGGGTCGGCGAGGAACACCTGCGCATCGAGGTCGGGCCGCTTCAGGTAGCCGCGCGCCACCGCGTCGCCGCCGATGAAGATTTCACCCGGCACGCCCAGCGGCATGGGCTGCAGCCTGGCATTGAGCACATAGATGCGGGTGTCGTCGATGGGCCGGCCGATCGGCAGGGCCACGTCGGTGCGGTGGTTCTCGCATTCCCAGGCGGTGGCGAAGATCGCGGTCTCGGTAGGCCCGTAGACGTTGTAGAGCCGGGCGCCGGTCTCCTTCAGGAAACGGCTGGCGAGTTCGGGCGACAGGACTTCGCCGCCGCAGCAGGCCACGCGCAGCTTCAGGTCGGCGCGGTGGCCGGCGGTGTCGAGGAAACGGCTCATCGTGGACGGCACGAAAGCCATGATGGTCACGCCGTGCGCCACCGCGAAGTCGGCCAGCGACTCGGGCAGCAGCCGGCCCGGCGGCGGCAGCGCCACGCTCGCGCCGTGGATCAGCGGCAGCAGCAGCTCGATCAGCGCGGGGTCGAAGGTGACCTGCGTGGCCTGGGCCGAGCGGTCGCGCCAGTCGACGCCGTAGGCCCGCGACAACCAGCCGAGCCGGCGCGCCAGCGTGCCGTGTTCGATCATCACGCCCTTCGGCCGGCCGGTGGAGCCGGACGTGAACAACACATAGGCCAGGTCGTCCGGCCCGACAGGCGCGCCGCGTGCCCCCGGGGCCTCGAAAGTCGCGGCACCATCGTCGGCGGCTTGCAGCACGGTCCAGTCGACCAGCAGCACGCGGGCATGCAGCCGGCCCAGCGGCTCCATCCGGCCAGGCTGCAGCAACAAGGCCATGGCCTGGCTTTCCTCCAGGATGGCCGTCAGCCGCGCCGGTGGGGCCTCGGGGTCGAGCGGCAGAAAGGCCGCGCCCGCCTTGGCGATGGCGAGCAGGCCGATCACCATGTCGGCCGAGCGGTCCATGGCCATGGCCACCACGCGGTCGCGCCCGGCGCCGAGCGAGCGCAAGCGCTGCGCGAGCCGGCTGGACAAGCGGTCGAGCGCGCCGTAGTCGAGGCTGCCGCCATCCCAGACCAGGGCCACCGATTCGGGCCGCAGCGCCGCCTGGTGCATGAACAGGTTGACGAAGGGCTGCACCGCGTCGTGGCTGGCCACGTCCTTGTGCAGGCCGTCGATCAGTGCCCAGGACTCCTCTTGGGGCAGCAGCGCCACGTCTTCGATGAGGCTGGTGCCGGAATGCATCGCGGTCTGCACCAGATGCCAGATGCGCCGGCCGAGCAGCTCCACCTCGCCGGCCAGGAAACACGCGGCACTGGCCTCCAGCGCAAGCTCCACATCCTGGTCGGCATGGAACTCGCAAACCGTCACCCCCAGCGGAAACCGGGCCTTGCCGGAAAACAGCTGGCGCGAATCGACCAGCGCGGCAGCACCGAAGGACACCGCGTAGTCCTGCCGTTCGAAGGACAGCAGCACGTCGAACAGGCCCTCACGGCGCTGGCGCGCCATCTCCAGGGCCCGGCCCATTTCGCTCAAGGGGTAGCGCGGATGGCGCAGCGCCGCACGCATGGCCGCGCCCACCGCGGCGAGCAGGCCGTCGATGCTCATGTCGGGCGTCGTCTGCACCCGCACCGGCACCACACCGACGAACATGCCCAGCGTCTCGGTGAAGCGCCGCCCGCCGCGGTTCAGGCTCGGCACCCCCACCACCACCTCGGAGCGGCCGCTCACCCGTGCGAAGTACAAAATCAGCGCGGCCAGGAAGAAGTTGAACGGCGTGCTGCCGCGCTCGATGGCGAACTGGCGCAGGCGGTCGTAGTCGGCACGCGCGATGCGCTGCGCCGCCAGCCGCGCCGGCGGCAGCTCATGCGGCGTGGCCTTGGCGTAGCGGCGTTCGATCAGCGGCGGCGGCAGCGCCGGCATCTGTTCGCCCCAATAACTCGCATCGCGCTCAAAAGCCACCGAGTCGCGGTAGGCGTTCGACTCCTCGATGAACTTCAAATAACCCGGATCGGCCGGCGCCGCCGGTTCAGTGCCGGTGGCCAGCGCGTTGTAGATGTCGCTCCAGCGGCGCATCACCAGCGAGGTGCCCCAGCCGTCCATCACCAGATGGTGGAACTGGATGGTCAGGCCATGCAGTTGGTCGTTGGCGCGCAGCAGCGCAAAACGCCAGGGCGGCAAACCGTCGAGCACGAAGGGCACGGCGATGCGGGCCTGCCACCAGTTGCGCATCGCGGCCTGCGGGTCCTCGGCCTCGCTCAGGTCGATCTCTTCGAGGTTCACCACGCCGGTGGCGAGCAGGTGCTGGCTGCCGTCGTTCATCGGCGCCAGGCGCAGGGCTTCGTTGTCGGCCACGAGCCGGGCCAGCGAGCGCCTGAAAAGCGGCAGGTCCAGCGGACCGTGGAGAAAGGCACCACCGCCGATGTTGAGGTGGGCGCTGCCGGCCCAGGTGCGCTGGTCGAGCCAGACTTCGTGCTGGCTCAGCGACAGCGCCAGTGCTTCGCCGGGCCGGCCCGCATGGCCGTCCACCGCGGAGACGGCGGCAGCCTTGCCGTCGATGAAGCTCAGCGGCTCCATTGGGCGATCGCCTCCATCGCATGCCGGTAGCCGACCTCGATGATTTCATCGGCCCGCTTGTAGGCCATGAGCGAAAAATTGGCGACCGGCGGTTCGAGGTAGTGGTCGGACTGCGCCACCGTGTGGGCGCGCCGGTTGAGCCCGCCGATGTGGCCCGCGCGGTAGAGGATGTCGGCGATGCCGGGCGTGGGGTTTTCCGGCTTGCGGAAGAAGCCCTTGAGCGTGTGCCGCACCGACAGCCGTGTCAGCGACGGGTCCACACCCATTTCTTCGCGCACGTCGACGTCGATGGCGATGATGGTGCCGTTGCCGCGGCGCTTTTCAAGCGGCGTGCCCAGGCGCATGCGCATCGCGTCCACCGGCACGTTCTCCAGGATGGCGCCATCCACCAGCAAATTGCCTTCGTGCACCACCGGTGGAAACAGGCCGGCCGGCGAATTGCTGGCCAGCACCGCTCGCCACAGCGGCCCGGTTTCCTGCACCGTGGTGCCGCCCTTGGTGAGATTGCAGGCGGCGGCGAAAAACGGCCGCCACAAGGCATCGACCGCGGTGTTGCCGAACATCGCCTGCAGGTCGCGCTGCACGCGCCGGCCCGACACCAGCGAGATCAGCGGCAGCGTGAGCCGCTCGCCGCCCAGAGCGAACTGCCGGGTCCGGTCGCGGATGGTGTCGAGCGGCAGGTCGCAGGCGTATTGCGCGCCGATCAGCGCACCCATGCTGTTGCCGCCCACCAGGTCCACCGCCAGGCCGGCCTCGGCCAACGCGCGCAGCACGCCCAGGTGCGCGAAGCCGCGCGCGCCGCCGCCGCCGAGCACCACGCCCACCGCGCAGCCGCGCAGGAAACGGCCGAGCCGCTCGTAATCATCGCTGCGGCCGCTGCGTACCGGATAGACCCGCTCCAGCTCGCGCCCGGCGCGCCACACATGGGTTGGCTCGGGGTGCGCCGTGGCGGCCGCATACAGCACGGCCAGGTGCTTGCGCTTCATGGCGAAGCCCGGCTCGGCGAACAGTTGCCGCTCCATCGTGCCGCGTTCGGCGGACGAGCCGGCGGCCGCCACGAAGATCACCTGGTCGGCCTGGCGGAAGGCACGGCGTGTCCAGGCGGCGCCCACCGGATCGGTGCCGGCGTCGGCCTCGTAGACCAGGAAGTCGAACTGCTCCTCGAGTTCGTCGAAGCGGTGCCTGCCGCTGCCAGCATCACCACCATCACCACCCTGCGCCTGGCGTTCGCGTTCGGCGCCGGGGGTAAGGTGATGGGTGCGCCCAAGCTTGGCAAAGGCCGCGGCGAGGCCCCGCGCCACCTCGGCCGCCATCGCCGCATCGGCGCCTTCGTGCAGCGGTACCACCACGAAGGACTGCGCCTGGTGCCGGTCCACCACCTGTGTCGCATGGCGCAGATGGTCGAAGATAGCCTGCGAGAAAACCCGGTTCAGGGCCAGAGCGTGGCGCGCCAGCAAGGCTTCGAAGGGGGCGCGGTGCAGCACGGCCAGGGTCGAGTCGCGCACGGCGGTCACGTCGGCGGTGCGCGGCTGGCGCAGGATCAGCCCGACTTCGCCAACGCTTTCGCCAAGGCGGATTTCGTTGTAGAGCAGCACGCTGCCGTCCGGCATGCGGCGCGACACCCGCAGCCGCCCGCCGACCACGAAGAACATGCTGTCGGCGGTGTCGCCCTCGCGCACCACCAGGCTGCCGCCAGCGATTTCCTGCAGCTCGAGCACATCGGCCAGGTCGTTCAACAGGGCTTCGTCGAGCACACCGAACACCCTGCTGTCGCGCAGCACCTGCAATACCCGCGCCCTGAATTTCGCCTGTCCCAGCATTGGAAACGTCCCCGTCCAGAATCCATCGGCAAAGCACCGCGCATGCGGCTGGCACTGCCTCATGTAAAGACAGTGGTTTACACAACGTTACCAGCTTAACAATACCTCGCGTACCGGGCTAAGCAGGATTCGGTGGCGAAATCGAGGTTAAAAAGTCACAAAACGCCATTCCTGACAGTCCTCTGCGCGAAAACCCAGGAGCGTCGACAAGTTCTAGGCTGCAAACAGCCCTTGGTTCAGCCGCAGCGTGCGCCCGCACCGGGTGGCCAGGCTTTCGTCGTGGGTGACGAGCACGAAGGCCGTGCCCTGGTCACGCGCCAATTGCAGCATCAGCTGGAACACGCCGTCGGCCGTGCTGCGGTCGAGGTTGCCGGTGGGCTCGTCGGCCAGCACACAGGCCGGCTGGGTGACCAGTGCGCGGGCGATGGCCACACGCTGGCGCTCGCCGCCGGACAGCTCGGCCGGCCGGTGGTGGATGCGCTCCGACAAACCCACCGAGGCCAGCGTGCGCGTGGCCATGGCCGCGGCATCGGCGGGCGCCATGCGGCGAATCCACAGCGGCATGGCCACGTTGTCGAGCGCGCTGAATTCGGGCAGCAGATGGTGGAACTGGTACACGAAGCCAAGATGCTGGTTGCGCAGCTGGCCTTGCGCGGCCGGGCTCAATTGCGCCAGCGCCTGGCCCTTGAGCTGCACCGTGCCGCTGGTGGGCGCGTCCAGGCCACCGAGCAGATGCAGCAAGGTGCTCTTGCCCGAACCCGATGCGCCGACGATGGCCAGCGTTTCGCCGGCGAAGACCTGGAGTTCGACGCCTTTGAGCACCGTCACATCGAGCCGGCCTTCGGTGAAGCGCTTGGTGAGGCCGTGGGCTTGTAGAACAATTTGCCCGCCGCCGGGCCGCCCCAAGGCGGGCAGCGCCCCCTCGGGGGGCAGCGAGGACACGCCAGTGCCGAGCGTGGGGGTCATACTATTCATAGCGCAAAGCCTCCGCGGGATTGACGCGGCTGGCGCGGTAACTCGGGTAGATGGTCGCCAGGAAAGCCAGCACCAGCGAGATGACGGCGATCGGCATGATGTCGCCGCGTTGCGGGTCGCTCGGCATGCGGCTGATGAGGTAGACGTCGCGCGGCAGGAAACTCGCGTGGAACAGCTGCTCCAGCGCCGGCACGATCACGTCGATGTTGAAGGCGATGGCCAGGCCCAGCGCCAGGCCGGCCAGCGTGCCGATCACGCCGACCATCGCGCCCTGCACCATGAAGATGCCCATGATGCTGCGCGGGCTCGCGCCGAGCGTGCGCAGGATGGCGATGTCGGCGCGTTTGTCGGTCACCGTCATCACCAGCGTGCTCACCAGGTTGAACGCGGCCACGGCCACGATCAGGGTGAGGATGATGAACATCATGCGTTTTTCCAGCTCCACCGCGGCAAACCAGGTCTTGTTCTGGCGCGTCCAGTCGCGGATCAGCAAGTGGCCGCTGAGCGTGCCGGCGAGTTGCGCCGTAACTTCACGGGCCTGGTGCAGGTCTTTCAGCTTGAGCCGCACACCGGTCGGGCCTTCCAGCCGGAAGATGCGCGCCGCGTCTTCGATGTGCACCATCACCAGCGCCGAGTCGTATTCGAAGTGGCCGGAATCGAAGGTGCCGACCACCGTCATCTGCTTGAGCCGTGGCACCACACCGGCCGGCGTGACCTGGCCGCTCGGGGCGATCAGCGTGACCGGGTCACCCTCGCGCACGCCCAGGCTGCGCGCGAGCTCGATGCCCAGCACCACGCCGAAGCCGCCCGGCACCAGCTTGTCGAGGCCGTGGCTCTTCATTTCGCCATTCACCAGGTCGGTGACCTCAGGCTCCAGCTTCGGATCGATGCCGCGCACCAGCGTGCCCTTCATGTCCTCGCCGCGGGCCAGCAGTGCCTGGCTGGCAATGAACGGCGCGGCGCCGATCACCGATGGGTTGCGCCGGGCCTCGGCGATGGTCTGGTTGACGTCGGGCAGCGCAGCACCCTCGGGCGCGAAGATCTCGATGTGCGAGACCACGCTGAGCATGCGGTCGCGCACGTCCTTCTGGAAGCCGTTCATCACGCTGAGCACGATGATCAACGCCGCCACGCCGAGCGCAATGCCCAGCATCGATACGCCGGAGATGAAGGAAATGAACCCGTTGCGCCGGGTGGCGCGGCCAGCGCGGGTGTAGCGCCAGCCAACTAGCAGTTCGTAGGGGACTTGCATCGACTGTCGGAAGGCTGTTCACCTTCCAGGCAAAGCACGGATTGTGGCATCCCGGACAATACCCACATGTCAGACCCGTCCCATTTGGTGATTCCCTTCGCAGCTGCCGATATCGGCCTGCCCTCTTTGCCGGGCTTGCGCCTGCCCCACCTCGAAAAACTGCTGGCCCGCCTCACCGCCTTGCCGCCCGATACCGGTAGCGCCGAGAGCCTGTCGCCACCGCACGAACGCGTGCTCGCCGCGCTGCGCGGCGTCACGGCGCCCGACGGCCAGTTGCCCTGGGCCGCGCTGCAGGCCGCTGGGCTGGGCCTGGAAGGCGCCACCGGCCAGGCCTGGGCCATCGTCACCCCCTGCCACTGGCAGATGGCCTCGGCCCATGTGGACATGGACGATCCCCAAGGCCTGCAACTCGGCGAAGAAGAATCACGTGCGCTGCTGGCCGCCATGCAGGCCTATTTCGCGGAAGACGGCATCACCCTGCATTACCTGGCGCCCACCACCTGGCTGGCGCGCGGCGAATGGTTTCGCGGCCTGGCCACGGCTTCGCTGGACCGCGTGGCCGGGCGCCGCGTGGACGACTGGATGCCGCGCGCCGAGCAGGCCCGCGGCCTGCGCCGGCTGCAAAACGAGATGCAGATGCTGCTCTACACCCACGCCGTGAACGACGCGCGCGCTGCCAGGGGCCTGGCCCCTGTGAATTCGTTCTGGGCCAGCGGCACTGGAGCCTTGGGAACAGGGGGCAACCCTCACCCCAGCCCTCTCCCGGGGGGAGAGGGAGCGAAGACCATCGTGCCGCGCGGCCTGGCCGATGCCGTGCGGCGCGAAGATGGCGCGGCCTGGCTCGCGGCCTGGCAGCAGATCGACAGCCACGAATGTGCGGCCTTGTTGCAGCAGCTGGAGCAAAAACAAGCGGTGCAACTCACCCTCTGCGGCGAAAGCGGCGCCCAAAGTTTCAGCAGCGCCGCGGCCGGCCTGCGCCAGCGCATCGCGCGCCTCCTCAAGCCACAGCGCCTGGCGGCCGTGCTGGAGAAACTATGAAAATCATCACCCGCGACATTCCGCCGCGCGCCGTCTGGGCGCTGCAGCAGGCCGGCATCCACCCTCTGCTGGCGCAGCTCTATGCGGCCCGGGGCGTGACCGGGCAGGACGAACTCGACGACGATCTGCGCCGCCTGCTGCCGCCTGCCGGCATGAAGGGCATGGCCGCCGCCGCCGCGCTGCTGGCCGACGCGATCCGCCTCGACCGCAAGATCTGCATCGTGGCCGACTACGACTGCGACGGCGCCACCGCCTGCGCCGTGGGCGTGCGCGGCCTGCGCCTGCTGGGCGCGAAACATGTCGCCTACATCGTGCCCGACCGCGTGGTCGACGGCTACGGCCTCACCGCGCCGATCTCGCGCCGCGTCAAGGAAAGCGGCGCCGACCTGCTGGTCACCGTGGACAACGGCATTGCCAGCGTCGAAGGTGTGGCCACGGCCCGCGCGCTAGGCCTGCAGGTGCTGGTGACCGACCACCACCTGCCCGGCCCCGAGCTGCCCGAGGCCGAAGTCATCGTCAACCCCAACCAGCCCGGCTGCACATTCGAGAGCAAGTCCATGGCCGGCGTGGGCGTGATGTTCTACGTGCTGCTGGCGCTGCGGGCCGAACTGCGCGCGCGCGAAATCTTCAACAGCAGCAATCAACCGAAGCTCGACGTGCTGTTGCCTCTGGTGGCGCTCGGCACGGTGGCCGACGTGGTCCGGCTCGACACCAACAACCGCCGCCTCGTGGCCCAGGGCCTGAAACGCATCCGCGCCGGTGCCATGCCGGCCGGCGTGAATGCGCTGTTCACCGCGGCCGGCCGCAAGGCCGCGGTCGCCACCACCTTCGACTTCGGCTTTGCGCTTGGCCCGCGCATCAACGCCGCTGGCCGGCTGTCGGACATGACGCTCGGCATCGAATGCCTGCTGACGGACGACCCGGTGCGCGCCCAGGCCCTGGCGCAGACGCTGGACAGCATCAACCGCGAGCGCCGCGACATCGAAGGCGGCATGCGCGAACAGGCCATGCAGGTTTGCGAGTCGCTGTTCGAAGCCGGCGAGGAGCCGCCACCGGCCGTGTGTGTGTTCGACCCCGACTTCCACGAAGGTGTGGTCGGCATCGTCGCCTCGCGGCTCAAGGACCGCTTCCATCGCCCGAGCTTTGTCTTCGCCGCCAGCCAGGCGCCGGGCAAGGAACACGAACTCAAGGGCTCGGGCCGCTCCATCCCCGGCTTTCACCTGCGCGACGCGCTCGACCTGGTGGCCAAGCGCCACCCTGGCGTGCTGCTGCGTTTCGGTGGCCATGCCATGGCGGCCGGCTGCACCGTCAACGCCGACCGCTTCGACGAATTCGAGCAAGGCCTGACCCAGGTGGCGCAGGAATGGCTGGACGCCGCCACCCTGACGCGCCGGCTCGACACCGACGGCCCGCTCGCGCCCGAATACCGCCGCGCCGACCTGGTCGACGTGCTGCACCGCGAAGTGTGGGGCCAGGGCTTCGCGCCCCCGACCTTCAGCGAGGAACTCGAAGTGGTGTCGCAACGCCTGGTCGGCGAAAAACACCTGTCGCTCAAGCTCAAGCACCAGGGCCAGCCGGTGGACGGCATCTGGTTCGGCCACACCGAGGCCCTGCCCGCGCGTGTGACGCTGGCCTTCCGGCTCGACGTCAACGAGTGGCAGGGGCAGCGGCGGGTGCAGTTCTTGGTGGAGGGAGCGGCGGAGGTCTAGGGGCTGGCTAAGGGTGGCTTGGGGTGGCTTGGCGCAACTTGTCTGTCGCGCTTCGCATTTGAAATCACCACTTTATCTTCGACTGTTATGGTGAAGTTCAGCATCCATTACTCCTGAAAACACCGCCGTGATGACCTGGTTTCGCATTCGCCAAAACATTTTCACCTTAGCCCTCAGTTCCCTGCTGGCCGCCTGTGGCGGTGGCAGCAGCAATACCACCGCCTACACCCTGGGCGGCACCGTCAGCGGCCTGACCACCAGCGGCCTGGTACTGGCCAATGGCACATCGAGCGTGGCGGTAGCATCCGGCGCAACCAGTTTCACTTTCAGCGAGCAGATGACTGGCGACTACGCGGTCAGCGTCGCTACCCAGCCGGACGGGCAAACCTGCGTGGTCGCCAATGCCAGCGGCAGCGGCGGCAGCACCGTCACCAGCGTGGTGGTCAATTGCCGCAACTACGCCGCCTACACCGGCAACCTGGCGGGCATGAGCCTGGCCCAGTTCACCGTCGGCAGCACCGGCGCCTTGACAGCGCAAAGCCCGGCCATCTTGGCGACATCCAATTGGCCGTCCAGCCTCAGCACCAGTGTCGACGGCAAATTCGCCTATGTCGGCTTCCTGGACAGTTCGACCATCGGCATCTACACGATCTCCGGCACCACCGGCGCCCTGACCGCACTCGGCACTGGCACGGCCCAAAGCGCCGGCTACGGCCAGGCCATCAGCCCCGACAGCAAGTACCTGTATGTGGCCAACTACGGCAGCGCCACGGTATCGCAATTCACCGTCGGCTCCACCGGTGCCCTGACGGCCATGTCCACCGCCACGGTGGCAGCGGGCGTGAATCCCCACGGTATAACAATCAGCCCGGACGGCTTGTACGTCTACGTGGCCAACAACAGCGACAACACGATTTCGCAATATTCCGTGGGCAGCAGCGGTGCACTGACCGCACTCTCGCCGGCCACCGTCAGCGTGACGGCCTCTGGCACCGGGCCGGTGAACGTCGCCGTCGACCCGAACAGCAAATACGTCTACGTGACCCTTGCCAACAGCGCCAAGCTGGCCCAGTTCAGCATCGGCAGCGGCGGCGCGCTGACGGCTTTGTCGCCGACCAGCGTCAGCACCGGCACCTTACCGTACGGGGTGGTGGTCAGCCCCAGCGGTCGTTATGTCTATGTGACGAATGCCGGCGACAACACCGTGTCGCAGTACAGCATCAGCAGCGGCAAGCTCACCGCCTTGACCACCGCCACCATCGCCACCGGCAGCAATCCGCGCGGCATTGCCACGTCGCCCAGCGGCGCCTATGTGTACGTCACCAACTACTCAGACGCCACCGTGTCGTCATACAGCATCGGCTCCAGTGGCCTGCTGACTTCTGTCGGCACGGCATCCACCACCGGCAGCGGGCCACTCGCGGTATCGGTGCGCTGATGCGCTGTTGACGGCTGGTAACGGCTACACCGGACTCCAGGTCTTTTCTCCGTAGATGCTGGCGTGGTCAGGCACGGAATAGGGATGGATACCCATCCCTTCGAGGAAGATCTTCTTGCCCGGATCGACGTCCCGCGATCCCTCCACATGGACATACCAGCCAGGCCGCGAGCGATCGGGAAAGCGCTTGAAATACTTCGCACGCTCGATCAGCAGCCAGCGCAGGAAGACCTCGTTCTCGCCAAGTCCAAGGCCAAAGATCAACAAGGGCTTGTGAAGAAAAACCTGCAGCCAGGTGTTGGCCCCCGGCCAGGAACGGATGTCTTTCGCACCGAAGAGGCGTGTTCCCGACTTGTTCAGCCATCCGCGCGCACGCTCCACCGAGCCCATGTAGTGAGAAAGGCCCAGCCGAATGCTTTGCCGGTACACCTGCATGCCGTTGATGTGCCAGATCGCGAAGGACTTCAGCGGATCAACAACAGGGTTTGGCGCGTAACAAGAACTCCAGGGGTAATAGGCTGTGAACTTGTGGGCCGTGAACTTGTCTGCCCCACACCGACGCAGCTTTGAGGAGCACGCCTGGCCCAGCGTTCCCTCGAAGTTGGTGGTCAGTACCGGCGTAGCCCAGCGCTGGGCCCACTGCGTGATGAGCCGGTGCTGGGGCAGCGGCGTCCAGTCGACCATCTGCGCGCAAAACTGCGCCTGCAGGCTTGTGCGTCCCGCCGTGGTACCGACGGCCAGCTCCAGCACATCGTAGAACTCTGTCGGAGAGACGCCCGTCGGGATGCTGGTATGGGCTGGGTCGATGTGCCGCCGGGCCAGTTCGGTCAGGATGCCCTCCCATGAGTTGCGGCCTGCCACGGCGCCATACCGGTTGATGCCGTTGCCGATGACGAGGGCTAGATCGTGCTGGTGAGCACCAAGGAGCTCATGCATGTTCGGTGCGTGGATCTAGGTTCGAGACAAGCCAATGCTGCGGCACCGCGGCACCACTGCGGCGGGGAATTCTCTAGAAACTTTCCCAGTCACCCTCGGCATTCGCCGAAGCCTTGGCCGCGGCAGCGGGCCTGGCCGGAGCGGCGGGCTTGGGTGCGGGAGCAGGTGCCACCACGGTCAGCTTGCGCATCGGCGCCGCAACCGCCCTGGACCTGGCCGCGGCCAGTGGCGGCGTGACGGCCGGCTTGGCCGGCTTCGTCGGGGCCGACTTGAGCATCTTGGCCGGCTGGCTCGCCTGCATGCTGCGCACCGGTGTCGGTGGACGTGGCGCGGACGCAGGCGCACGCGATGCCATCGGGGCATGGGTGGCCACGGCCGCGTGGCTGCCCACATTGAACACCGACACCACCTGCGACAGCCGCTGCGCCTGGTCGCGCAGGCCGGCGGCGGCGGCGGCCGACTCTTCCACCAGCGCCGCATTCTGCTGCGTCATCTGGTCGAGGTTGGTCACGG
>Ga0307515_10004193_pt1 | contig 29999 bp, 21 predicted proteins | sample 17_EM_MG_FD_194513 | JGI IMG/M metagenome (GOLD analysis project Ga0307515, IMG submission 194513) | Populus trichocarpa ectomycorrhiza microbial communities from riparian zone in the Pacific Northwest, United States - 17_EM | ecosystem: Host-associated > Plants > Roots > Unclassified | place... | reverse complement strand
GTCGCCAGAACCAGACGACCGTCTCCAGAGTCAGACGACTGTCGCCAAAACCAGACGACTGTCGCCAGAGCCAGACGACCGTCGCTAGAACCAGACGACCGTCGCCAGAACCAGACGACCGTCTCCAAAGTTAGACGACCATCGCCAGAACCAGACGACTGTCGCCAGAGCCAGACGACAACGACTAGCCAGCGAACACTATAAACAATTCAATCAATTGATCGAATTAAGGTAGTATAGACAGGTAGGCACAAATAGGGATGCTAATGGGTAGGTAGATGTAGATAGGTAGGTAGATATAGACAGGTAAGCAAATGTAGATAGGTAAGTAGATATAGATAGGTAGGCAGATGCTAACGGGTAGGCAGATATAGACAGGTAGGCAGATATAAACAGGTAGGCGATATAGATAGGTAGGCGATATAAATAGGTAGGCGATGCAGACAGGTAGGTAATATAGATAGGTAGGCAATGTAGATAGGTAGGTAATGTAGACAGGTAGGCAATACAGATAGGTAGGTAATGTAGATAGGTAGGCAATGTAAATAGGTAGGCAATGTAGATAGGTAGGTAATGTAGATAGGTAGGTAATATAGATAAGTAGGTAATATAGATAGGTAGGCAATGTAGATAGGTAGGTAATATAAATAGGTAGGTAATGTAGACAGGTAGGTAATATAGATAGGTAGGTAATACAGATAGGTAGGCGATGCAGGTAGGTAGGTAGATAGGCAGGTAAGTAAGTTAATAGGTAGATAGGTAGAAGAGAACTATCGCTATATTATATTAAATTATTTAAAATAATAATATTTATTTTGCTAGCCTTATAAATAGCTTTAAAATAGCTTTTATTTATTTAAAATATGCTATTAGTATAAAAGAGGTAAATATAATTATGGTTGCCAAATGCGCAGATTGCTAGTAGGTTGCGCGTAGGTTGCGCGTAGGTTGCGCGCAGGCTACGCGCAGGCTGCGTGTCAAAAAAACACAATATAGGCTAGTCGGTCGAGTTGCCAAATGACCTCAACTGCGCGCCAATTGCGTCAACCACCAGCCATTGAGGCCATTGAAAGGGTACCATATTTTCCCGATGTTCAACCCTTTCAATGATTCTCCGAGGCACGATTTGCTTGATCATTGCGTAACCTATACGTTTAGGACAAGTTATTAAAGTACCTCACACCCATATATACGGATAGCTTTTTATAGCATTCTTAACGAATTCTTTATTAACTCAAGGCTCTGCTCTAGTTATCTTCCGCCTTTAACTCACGACCTAGGGCTCTTGATAAGGGCATGGCTTAAAAGAGTAGGAAAGATGGCCTCACACTGTTTAGTGTCGACCTACCAGAGTCTGCCGTAAGCGAACTCACTCATGCAAGTCACTACTATATGCAGGTCAAAATACATATAATTTAGTGCTTTTATCAATATTCAATACTTATCGATAAGGATTCAGTATTTTTCAACAACACCATAATAACATATTATTGAATAATATAGATATTTAAATGCTTTTTAATTTATATTTAATTCAACAACACGTTTTTATAGTGTTGTTGAAAAATACTGAATCTTTATCGATAAGTATTGAATGTTAATAAAGGCGCTGCATATCCTTGCAGCACATCATGTGCCCAGCTATTCGATTTTCAGCTCTTTTTCGGCTCTCTTCAACCTTTCCACCATAGAAGAGATTTGCACTGCTCTTCACAACCCGCACTTTTGAATTTCCTTATCGTATGATACCAAGAAATGAAAGACTTGGCAGCGATTTAGATGAGCAGATTCATGATCTGGACCGTAAGGATACGACGCTGCTCGCCAAGCCAAAGCCAAAGCTGAAAACGGAAGGTATAGAACTAGAAAAAATTCCCGCTATTAAAACCCCTAGGTATACCAACTGGATTTAGGCAGAACAGCAATACACATAGCGAAATAAGTTAACAAGAAAAAAGGTGGACATAGTGCAGGAGCTGTTTCGACTATATTAAGAAGGCGGGGATTCCGCCGAATTCTATCATTATCTATTAACAAAATCCAAGGAGATATTTTCTGAATCCTTGGAAAAACTGTCTTTAAATCATTCGGAAGAGTGCTCGTAGCATTAGGGGGTGGCGAGCATATGCCTCCTTCAAAACTCTTAAAAATTGCATATTAGACGTTCTTACTATCACGTATCTGCTATGCGGAGGATGCGCAGGGAGAGCCTTGTATATAGCCCATTCGTCATCTTAGAGACAAACTAGCATATAGTACAATACGTATCTTACAGTTTGCTCATTCTTCCATAACAGTATCCATATCTCGACACACCGGCCAAGCTAGGAGCAGGGACTAGGAGTTTGCAATCAGCCACTTCCCAAATCTCTACATCAACACCTGCAGCTCTACTAACTCTGAAGCACCTCTACCACCCATGCTGAGTGCTTCCACAAACCGGCCTACAGCTGCCTGTAGCTAGCTTTCCTCCAACAGACGCGACTCATGCTCATGAAATGCGCTCATGCCAGAAACACGCTACGCGGGCCCAGCGCGTCAGGAGCAGCGCAACAACAGCGCCGCAAAATTGCACGTCGCCATCGCTGCGTCATGTCCTTCGGCGTGGCGAATGCCGAGCTCACGAATCATGTCGTGCGACGCGGGGTGCATTTACGCTGAGGCTGCTAGCTCACAGCATGTCGCAAAACGTCCATCGGAGCAGGCCCCGCAAATCTCGCCCGCTCTCCAGGTTGCGTCAGATCTTGTAATCGCACTAACAGCGGCCCTAAAAGTGTGAAGAGCAGCCCGCCTGCCACGCGGGGCAAAGCTGGGCAGCTTTCCAGTTGGCTAGGTAGTTAGGCGGTCAGGTTTTTTTTTTTTTTTAACTCACCGGTCGCGGGACCCGTGCCTCTCTCCCCCTCACTACGAGTAAGAGAAACATCATCGTGTCGACTTGTTTGCCCCATAAACAAGGAGGGAGCTGGCTAAGCATAAGTTTGGCGTTCCGCTAGTGCGAAGCGATCGCCGTGGGTCACGAGCACGAGCGCAGAGTGGCGGTGGTGGCCTTAGATTTAAAAGCCGCACACTCTTAACTTCATACTATCCGGAGCAACTGGAAAATTCGGATGCAACCGAGGGAGAATAGGGCTGCAGTTAGGGGAGTCCTGGTGAAGCCAGGAAGACGGTAAACGATGAGGCGCTAGGACCATTGAATATTGAGGTGCTGAAGGGACTAGTGTTTCGCTAGTTTGCGCGCCTTGCGAGTTTAAAGACGAGTGAAAAACGAGGCGGTTTAGGTTCTTGAGAAAGGGTTTGAAACGAGACGAGGCAGTACGGTAGAAGTGGGGTTCATGGCCGTGATCAGGCTTCAGGAGGGATCATGGTGGTGAGGCTTTTCTTCGCGGTGCTTGAGTAGTAAATAGGACTGTTCGTGTGCCGACTTTGGCGAATTTGATTGGGATTTGAGATATCTCAATGCGAAACTGGATCATAGAGCTGAAAATGATCCGATTGAGTCGTTTGGATGTTGTCTATTCTTGATATCTATCAATTCCGTTGGCTTTGCGTCCTTTTCACCTGTTACAGACCCTATTCGATATTGTGATATACCTAGCTTTAGCTGTGAACAAGCTATTTGTTTGATAAATCAGTTAAGATATTCAACAAAGATGCAATAGATAGTCGATACGAATTAGCACCGAAGGCTAGTATGCAGAATAAGACTCAATTGACATGAAAGAAATGTGGGAGTGTTGATTCAGGTAAATGTTAATTCCCCAGCCTTTGCCAAACCGGCGTCCCGGGGAACAGCTTGTTCCATCCATAAGGCATCGTAGCCCCACACCTCTATCTCCGCTCTACGCTGCATGAAATTGAGGTCTAAGACATCTCACCATTTCCCGCTTTTTCCGGTGGTTCAAGAGGAGCTGCCAGGGGTTTGGAAAGGAGGCCAACAACGATGCTAAAAAATCTGACGTGGTGATAGAAGGCCGAACGAATTACTGGAACTCAGGATCTCGTGCCGAGTACATACGCGCGTATAAGAATGAAGAATTGGCCTGCAGGGCGGGTCGATATTAGGCAAGCAACGGGCTCGACTATCATTTCACCGAAGTGGTGTGGGTGCGAACGGTCAGAAACCTGTGCGCTGACAGATTGATCTGGAGTAGCGGTGAGCAAAGTCTGGGGTAGTTTGAAACAGGTGTTCGTAGATGGGGTGTGAAATGAGCTGGTTATGCCAGGAGAAGATGGATTAAAGATCACGATGTCTGAAAGTGAAACATATACAGCGCAGCGGGCTTTCTGATGGCCCTACTGCAAGGCCACCATAGCTGGAACGTGTGGATTGGATGGGAGGGATGGTAATCCTTAGCGGGATGGCCGATGAGGGTGAGCAAAGAAGTACCCATGGAATGTCAAACGTCAACCTCTGGCTATTATTTACCCGACCTGGATTTATCCTGCTGCGGGGGTAGCCCGATGTCGTTTTGGAAGTCAGACGTCTGGATACAGCCTCGTGCAAGATTACTGCAGTGCAGCCTCTACACATTAGCCGGTAGATCTGGGAGGTACAAGGCGTTGGGCTGAGGTACATGGTCGGAAGTCGCTTTGGAGGGATTGAGATCAAGCGGTTCGGGCCTTCTATCGTGCCCTCAGGAGATAGCACAGTCAGACGGGTTCCAGAGTATCGGTTCTCTTCGAGAATAGAAGAGATGACCGTGCTGAAAGCTGTCTTGCGCGTCTAAGCCATGACTAGGTGGCACAAACCCCGGTGTCGGGATTCTAAAAGTACAATCGAAAGAGGATAATATACCAATTCCAGGGAAGACCTGGCCAAATGGTTGATTAATTCCAAGCAGATGACCAGAACGATGCCCGTACTGCCACACAGATAAAATTGGAGACGGGCTTTTGTCAGCGCAGTCCCGAGAGAGTGGTCTCTGCAGTTCTCTTTCCACTCAGCCCGAGACTGGGGAACAGGTTGCATTTTAATATCGAACACTGACTAAGGCCTGGCTGACCACCACGATGGCGAAGTTTATGAATCCACGGGTTGAGATTAGCATGAATTTCACCGTAAAGAAAGAATGCAGCTGACGGATAAGCAAGCAGTGTCACCATAACTAACGGAGATTCGAAAATAGTAGAAAACAGCGCGCTAGCTTTGGAAAGACTGAATCGATAATGTAATGGGTAATGCAGGGAAGTAGATGAAATTTAGATGTTCGTGCCTCTGAGATGGAAGGAGGCCAATAAGCAAGCTCGCACACAGCATACATAGGCGCCGTGTTTGGGAGCATGTCACGGCCGGTGCTGGAACACTAAAAGTTGGAAGCCCAGGTCTGCAGAGAGCAGACCTTACTTTTTTCGATAGCATCACTGGCGTGGTATAATTGGCGTGGAATATAAATGGTTGAGGCCGATCCGTTGGGACCTTTCCCAGCTAGGAGCTGCGATCCTAAACTGCGGCAATGCTAGGAAGATTTTGGCGAAGCCACGGACAAAGAAGGGACGAGTAGCACCCAAGCCGTTGCCAGGGAACCCAAGTTCGTGGCACGGATTGTGATAAGCACGTGGGACATCAGTCGCATGAGCAGCGTGTGCCACAGGTGAGCGTGGGGGGAAACGGACTTGGATTGGGGAGCGCAGAGCCAAGTGTGGGCAGTGGGCAGTGGGCAGTGGATAGTGGCACATGAGCGTTGCCTATCGCTTGGAAAGAGGAGGCGGTCGCTTACCTCGCAGAAGCAAAACGGCATGGCTACCTTTTCGCTCTAGAGAGTTAGAAGTTGGAGAGATGGTAATGGGAAGAAATGTTGTCGTCATGTCCTTGCACCGCGGTGCGTGTTTCAAACTTCTGTGCAGCTGCGAGAAAGAGGAGACAGTCGATGCATCTGGGTAACGGCCGACAAGCTTCAGCTACTGTCCCGGGACCAGAAGAGCGGCATCGCTGCTTTGGCCCGTTCGAGCAGGCAGCTCAATGTAAACGCGACGACCACGCGACGAATCGAGCCTTGTGCCCCGGGGTCCTCATAATCGGAAGCGTGGTAACCTCGGTTTTGGTCCCGGAAACGATGCTAGCGGCTGGCTGGTCTCCCTGGGCTCAGACGAGGTCGAGTTCTTTTCTTTCGTGCGCAAAAAAGACATGGTCTGCAGGGTCTAAAGCTTGGTGAGTCGCGACACTTGGCCAAGGGAGGAGCAGGCTCCGTGCGCGGAAGGAAAATTCACCTCCCCCCGTGAGCTATCCGTCCCGACGGGTCCGTTTAGCGCGCCTCTTCAAGCCTAGAGTGGTGAATCTTTTGTAGGAGGCTGGGGTTGCAATCTCGGGAGTCGGCGTAGCTAACCGGGAGTCGGCGCCATCAGCTGATAAGACAACGAGTTCTGCAAGCGCCAGGTGCGGATTATGCCGTGAGATGAATATGTGATGTGGCTTGTGATGAGAAAGGGTACGGGAAGCGGTCAGGCTGCCGGAGGGAGGCGATCGCTGAGCCAGTCCTACATTGGCACTGTGGCATTCCAGCCGACATGGGGTATGGCTATAGCATTTGAAGGTCTGGTGGTCAGCGATTATATCCATCTCCGCTCGCTTTTTGACAGTAGCAGCAGTGGCGGCCACGGGATGGGTCCTGCTTGCTGGGTAAGAACAACAAGTGGAGCTGTCATAGTGGGAGATGCCCCCGACGCTGATTGGCCTGGGGAAGGCAGAGCGCCAGTCAGGGGAGGCCATACGATTCGTGAAGCGGCAGTCCCGTCAAGTCCGGGCTTAAAAGGGATTAACCTCGAGCCATTACCAGGCTGTCGGGCTCCATGGCGCTCAGCCCGTGTCCGGGGAACTGGATGGTGGTGTTTGCCTCTTTTCACGAGTAGGATGCCCCTGTCAGCAATCGCTGCGGAGCTGTGGGGAACATGCTTAAATTGCGGACAGCTTTTGGTGTCGACCTATCAACCTATCGACCAAGTCAACCGAGTGATTCGTCATACCAGTCTGTTCACCCGGCCACCCGTCCCGAAATGGCCATTTCGTATTCGCTATGCGATCGGGTACACACAAAAATGGTAATGCATTCATGTTATAGGCGTAATACAAAGCACTTACTACAACGGGTATCACCTAATACTACGGGGGGCTTCCGCAAGTTCCCTTTAAAATTCTCCTTTCTTTTTGGAACTAAAGACGTCTGAGGCATAACGTCGTCCAAGGATTGACTTCCCTACTCAGAATGCACGATAGGTAGGACATGGGACGCATCGCATAATCTAACCTTCTGTGTAACACATGCTACTTCGACAACAATTGCCTACCTCACCGCCGTCGTGCATCGTAAAGGTGGTTCGTTCCACAAAGCTGAGATGATCGTAGCAGTTGCACATCAGGCTCCAAAATCTCCTCCTATGATCATTCATTTGGCAGCCATGTGCAACCATTTCACGCCGAGACAGTAAGCGAAGGGTTCAAAAGAAACGATACTCTATTGGGTCCGGAGGGAAGAAAGCGAGCTAAGTCCTACTAATTTCTTGGTGAGCTTGGGTCCGGGGAGGCCAAATGAGCATTCGGATCCTACCGTTTAGGCTCATATCGCGCGACTCACGAGAGACTCCTGGAGTGGAAGGTAAGACATGTATTCATCAGTGCTGTAACCAGAAATGGAGGAAGAAATTGAGAGTACATTTCTGCTCCGGAAATGCGCACAAGGAAACAGTGACGAAAAGTCTCGGGCCTCGCCCTGGGGTTGTCTCTCACATATCGCTCTGGACCTGATCAGCACATGTCAGAAATGCAGCTTGGGAGGCTGGGCGGTCGAACATTCTGGGGCCGCGAAAAGTAGGGGCTTAGGAGTGACTCCAGGGATGGTGGCGATCTTCTGGGTGGGCCGGGTATTTGTGGGGTAGAAACCAACACGAAACTCCCTTCCGGACCCGCGGACCGTGTAACAACTGGTAAAGTCTTGCCCTGGTCACAAGGTTGGGAGGTAGACCTGCTAGGCAACCTCGCCGGGGGTTTTGGGAATCGCCACCCTTTCAGCAACGCGGTGAATCTGATGCCGAGCCTAATCTGGGCAGAAGTCTGCAGAGGACATAGGTCATCTGCTTCTCCTGGAGATCAGGAACTCGGAGTGCGGTAGCGACAGCGCGCTGCTTATTGCTCGAAGAGAACAGGCTCTGTAGCAGGAGGCCACGCAGTGTTCCTGATAAACGTCCGGCGATGGCTATCACTTTTGCGAGCTGTACAACGCATGAAACCGGCTGTGCCTTGCGATATCATGCCGCGTCGAGAAGAGGGTTGGGGTTGCACATGATTCCTGTGCTGCGAAGCGATTCGGTGCAATTTAGCAGATGACCTCGAGGGAGAAGGCCTTTTTGTAAAGGCTTGACGTAGCATTATTGGTAGAGACTTGTACCTCTGCGCCCGTAACAGCAGTGCGCTCGTTGTCCGCTCGGTGACTCGAGAAGTCCCAGCCCCCAGGCTGAAAGCTGGGGCAGCGTGTCTCAAGGTGAAAGTACCCCACTGACACGAGAAACGGGAATCTCAAAATACCCCGTGCTACGCTCCGCCGCACAAACCTAACCAACAGTCTCGCGCGGGCCGTCGCACGCGTGAGATTTGGCCGTTTTGCACTCGCCAATCATAAAGGTTAGCCATGGCCGTTGTTTCGTTGTCGCCGCTGGCAGCAGAATCCTCTCGCTCTCAAAACCAGCAGCACCTGGGTAGAATTGATCCGCCAGACGAGAAGGCGGCCTTCCTAAAGGAGAAAGTCACCAGAACACAGGTTTTCTTGGCCGCTGACGAGAAAAGCCGGCCAAGCATGTGACGCCTCTTTCGCGGCGTCGCGTTTCGAATGGATGACAACAACGCAGCTCATTTGGAATCTCTATAACGCGGATCCTGAGGCTATTAAGCTTCAATAAAACGGGGCTCGTCGCTGCCCAAGGGTCCGAACTGCACGGACACGTGAGAGTCAAGTATTGCCGAAGTACCGTCGTGTTCGCGTTGGGTCAGCAGCCCACCGGGGAGAGCTCGGAAGAGGGAAAAAGAAAAAGGCGCGGAGGGCAATGAGAGGTACCTATAGTTAGTAGGCAGGTTAAATTCGCAGACACTGAAGATGCAGATCCCTGCCCCCTCGTAGTGACCGCTTTGGGACGTCTGTAACAGTACGGCTGACTTAGCGGTATCATGATTCACGCAAGGTATCATTGGTTTCCGGTGCAACCAATGCCTGCGGCGGAGCGACAGGCGGCGCTCAGGTGACGGGCGGAGCACGACGCGCCGTGAGAGGCTAATATGGGTGATTGATGGACCCCGACGCGCTGCTCAGCTCGGCCGTATTCGTGGTGGCCACGATGCCTGTGCTGCTGAAAATGTAGAGGCACGCAGGCACACAGGCAGCGTCGATAGCAGAGCACATGAATCAGATATGAATGACAAGAGGCTCCAGCAGTGGCGGTGCGACGAGTCAGCGTTGCTCTGCCGGGGCTTCTGGAAGAGAAACCTTCTTGACGGCCTGCCTCGTGATGTGATCCCCACGCCCAGACCGCCGTCCGCAAAGGCTGAGCCCCCCGTTCGCTTTGGCCCAATCCGGCTTCCCGGCAGCCCCTCTGCGCTCAGGCTGAGGCAATGCCTCCTGCCCTCCGCAGCGCCCCAAAGGAGATAAAGCACACCAGCAGACGCGCCGACTCAGTGATGCTCAAAGAGTCGCGAGTCTGCGCGAGTCTGAGATGCCGTAGTGTAGCGCGCAAAACGGGGCTTGCTGCGGTGCCGAGTGGCCAGCAACGTTTAAGACGAGGAGCGGTGTCGATGCTTGGCCGGAGCGGCCTTTCTGGTTCAGTAGTCCAGTAGTCGCACGCTTCTGGGGGAAGCCCGAGGTAGGTCCCGCGTGTACTGGCCGACACATCACTTGTACAAGGTGGTAGGTACCCTGGCCAACACTCGCCCTTGCCCCCAGCGCCATCACCCCCATGCTCTGCCCATGTCCATGCGCCCATGCACTGTCCCATGCCCATGCGCAAACGCCTCGTCCCACAGTTCCGGTAGCAGGCTTGTGGTGTGGGAGAGACAGTGGGAGACAGTCGCACCGCCAGCCCACACCTGCCGGATTTATTATGTAGCACCTTTTCCGCCCACCCCCAGGCTTGCCCTTTCCGACAAAGACCGTCACCAACGCCCAAACCCAAACCTCCTCTCCATACCACCAAGCACACACTCGCTACGCTCCAGGCCGACTCTCCCAGCATTCTTTCGACCAGCCTTCCGCCCGCTGTCCGACTTATGATTACGGAGCCTCGCACTTGCCGCGTGAATCTTCCGTTGCTCGCCGCGGCTCAAGTTCCTCCACAGGCCTGCCGATCTTGACGCAATCATCACCACCAGGAATACTACCCACGACGAAAACAGCCACCTCTGCCATTCGACCGTCTTCATAACAACTACGGCGCCCAGCGACGCCCCCAGCGCTGTTAGAATGCCCTTTCGCTCAGAAAACCCCATTGTGCGGGTAGAGCCCAGCTCCATGCACACAATCGACACCCGCAACGCTGAGAATCTATTCGGGCTATGGTCTGGTGAGTTCCTGTGCTGTGCAGCCCGCCGGACTTGTGAATTGCCTACTGACGGTGAATCCAGTTTTCTCGAAATGCGCAGAGTCGATGGAGGATGGCAAGCGATACGAAAACCTTAGCTGGAGGCTATGGAACCGCGAAACCTTCTGCTGCGCACCTGATCACAACACTGTCTTTTCACCGCGGTGGTCATTGATGCGCAAGCTATCAAATGACCTTCATGTGCCGGGCCTTTCATCAAGTGTAGACTCCGAATCATCAAACTCAGACGGTGCTCGCACAGCAAATACCTCACGCTCAGACTCAACCTCATCCAGGCCACAAATTCGAAGACAGGATTCTACTGAAAGCCGGAGTAGAGGCAGGGAGAAGCACATCACACCGATTGATTTGGAGAAGATTGTGAATTCGATCAAAGAGAAGAAGAATCTGGAGCCGCTTTCACCCTTGCCACCACAATTATCTCAAATATTTCCTCGTCATGAGACAAGACCTTGCGAAGACACCACTCCTCGCCCATCATCACCGCCACCTACTGTTCATATCGCACCGGATTCTTCCACATCCACCGTAGCCACCGCTATTGGCAGCGACGGATCAAGTATGAGCCCACCTGTGGGTTCGGACGTCAGCACGTCCACCGATCTCAGCTCGCATAGCATCGTGCATGGCTTCTCGATAGGTCGTATTTCTTCCTCTATCCGCTCTAAGACGCAACTATCGACCCCTACACCTATCCTAAAGGCAGCAGCCCTCCCGAAGGAGCCAGCGAAGAAGAAGGCTCCTGTATTCACACTCGGCGGTTCTTCAGACGAAGGTGACAACAGCTCCTTCGAGACTCAGATGTACCTGGCAAAGCACAGTTCCCTTTCCGATGGCCTAAAGAAGCAAGCGTTCAACCGAAAGACGACCTCTTTCAAGGACGAGGTCACTACGAGAACAATCCAGGATAATAGGTCGTCTGAAAGCGACGAAGCAATTGAGACTGACAGCGAGTCTGAAGAGGATGATTCGGATGACAACGCCATTGAAGACGATGATTATGAGGATGATGAGGACCAGTGGGAGGACGACGACGCCAGTGGTCCATCCAGTGTCAACGACCGGGAACTGTTCCAGCGGGTTGACTCGAGGCCGAATCTCACTTCGCATCGATCTCTCCTAACTACTCTAATGCACGAAGGAGACCGGGCTCAGGCCCTTCAGAACGCAGCTTCACGATCAACTCCTGCTATGCGTAGATCCCGCACTTCATCACCAAACGGACCCTCACTTGCTACGTCTCCACAGGAAGACAGTGGTCTAATGATGCGCTCAACTCAGATTCCTCGTTCGAAACCCATTATCATGACAACTTCTAACACGCATCCGCCAGCATTATCTCCTCGCACCACACGTAGGAACATGCTTCAAACTGAGTTGACCGAATCGCTCCGCAAACACCTGTTGTGGGAACGCCAGCAGAAGAACGCGACTAATAATGCTGTGCTTAAGCGACATCAGAGCGCGATCGCTGCTAACCCAGCCCTTCGACGCGCAATGACTACCAGCGACATTAAAAGCATGAATGTTTTTCAGCGGGAAGGAACCGGCAAACCATCTGCCTACCGAGATATGGCAAAGAACAATTCCTCATACAACGAATACTTTGATCAAGGCCTCCAGGAATACCATCAAAAAGGGTGGTAGTGACCTTTAGCATAGCCACGGGCACTTTGCGAAGCCCGTGATGTTTTCCTGTACTTTTCATTGAATCATTGCAATCATTATGTTTTGGGCGGCATTTACGGACTGCGTAATGACACATTTTGGCGTTTCTGGGTTATTCTTTCACTTTCGGTGTCAACGGCTGCACGGGAGGCTCAATTGTGGGTAATGTTTTTGCTCAAAATCTCTTGATACCACTTCCGGCACTGCTATTGCCAATGAGGCTATGACTTTTCTGCTTCATCTTTTCATTTCGGACGGCAGCGGCTCATTTTACTTTGGAGATACGTCACTGGCTCGCGCTGGGTTGTATCGGGTCTCATATGTGCGCTGAGCGTATTTCCGTCGTTTGGTGTGTACTATTACTCACATTGTACTTTTATGGGGCTTTCGGGTGGAGCCGATATACCCTGTTGCGCAAGGCGAGGGCAGCTGACGACTCCACTGTCGTCGAAAGCTCTAGCTATTACCTCACAACCAGTAGAAGGTAATCAGTTTAGGTACTTAATCAAAAGCAGAACTTGAACATTAATGCTTTCAGCTGAGACCATGGAATGTGCGGATGAGTCGAGCATGGCACACGTTAGGCTCTCTTTTCCTTGCTAGTCGCCAGAAGCATTCTCCCCCATCGGCTTTGGTAATTCCCAACAAGATGCAACCACAACCTTGATACGAGCGACGAGCACATGAAAACAAGCTCTGCTTTACCGCTCTTCTGAATCATCACAGAAGTCGGGATGCCCAGTGGCGCTTATGCAGCTTGTGCTGTACGTTTTTATGCATGGCCGGCGCCAATGGCCGGGTGCTGTTTGCAACCGCCGCCGGAGCGGTCGCCAGAGCCGTAACGGGCAACGCGAGGGCAAGTCGCGACGGTGCGCCTGGGCATTTGCCGCAAATGCTTGAATCATCGTGTCACAACTCCTGACATGGTTGATTTCTCACATCGCCCTGCGGGCATTCGCATTACTCACGTAGCTCGAACATTCTTTTGATAGCTCGCGGAAAGCAATACCAGAAAAGCAGGGAGGCAATGGCAAAAGGAAAAAGTCAAAGTGTGGTGTGCTCGACTACTTTTGACTACTCTGAGAGTCTAAAGGTGCCGTCATCTCTGGGCTTGCTGGCTGCTAGTTGCGGCGCATGCTACGACGACGACGGCGACGACGACGCTGCCAGACTGCCTCGTGAGAGCGCTCTCTTCCCAGGGTCCAGCGGGGCCGGAGCAGTGGCGGCCGCGTGAAGCGCATCGTGAAGATCTTCCATTGCCAGCGCCTGGGCGGCTCGCAAATGCAGCCTTACGAGTCAAATCGCCCGGCTGCTGCTTTGCCCGGGCGGACGCTCCCAAGGGCTCGAAGGGTTCTAAAGAGCTGGACTCGCTGTGACTCTCTTACGCTCTCACGCCGTTTCAGCATTCGCAGGTTGCAGAGCGTGACGAGAGCGTCACGGCCAGCGTGCCACTTCTCTTCCCGTTCGCCATTGCGTCTCAGATACTGCTCCAGGCACACTGTGTGCTACAGCGCTGCAATCGATTGATTGCCGGCGCCACCAGGCAGAGCAGCCGTTGTTCAATTACGACCAGCTGACCAAAGGGAGTCGGCCCGGGGCAGAGCTCCTGTCACTGCCCTACCCCGGATCGCCCCAGGTTGCAGTCCCGCGCCAATCTTTATCATTCATCACTCCGTCTAAAAACAACGTCCTATCATGCCCGGGCGACCGCAGCTCTCCGTCAGGCAACCGCAGCGCCCCCGTCCATGGCTTGCCCGGTATGTTGATGTGATGCGCTGGCGCTGGCTAGCCGCTGCAAATGGGTCATCTGCTCATGGTGTTCAGGGCTCGCGACCGCTGAGTTGGCAGCTCCTCAGCCTCATCAACAGGGCCCTGCGCCACCGCGCGCGAAGCCGAAGCTGCTCTATCGATATTTTGAATCAAAGTCCGGTAATGCTGACGCCTCCCGTCAAGTGACCCCATCGCCATTCCTCAGTCATTCTCCGTCACCCTTCTGCCAGCCTTCCCGTGATTTCATTTGTCGCTTCATCTTCCTCTTGCGGTCGCCCCGTGGGGGTCGCATCACCTGCCCAGCCTCAATGTGACAATGTCACTGCCGTCCACAAACTCGGCGAGCTGACTTGTTTGTTTTTCTTCCAATAACCCGGCCTGCAGAGCCGGCGACTCCTGCCCCTTTGTCCACGACAGCTCACGATCCTCTCACCAGACCGCTGGCGCCATGCAGCATGCCCAACGTCGATCACAGCCGTCTCGGGTCCATCACGGATCCGTCGTGACAGATACCGTTCCTAATCGCCAGGTTCCGCAAGATACACCCACTCCAGGTAGTCAATTTGTCGCCCCGTCTATCGATACCTCTCGCAATGCTCGCCGGCCAATGCCAAAGGCCCAAATTGAAGATCCAAGAGGTTTCAATTATCGCAGATCCGTCGGAGATTTTCTCTAAGGGGGCAAAACGACAGTGATGGCACTATGCCAACTCCCGGATGCGCTCACCGACCCTGACTCCCCCTTTGACATCGAGGCGCTTGACTGCGTCCTCCGCGTCCCGTTTGATTACTCTAAAAGTGGTAAGCCAAGTAAAAAATCCCGGTATGGAACGAGGCTATCAAATCAATGTCGAGAGGGGATTCGATGCGATAGTTGCAAACGCTCGTGCCTCCACCCTGTTGAATCATATTGATGCCCTGGATAAGCAACTTGAAGCTCCCTTGGTGGCGCAAAAAACAGCCACCATTAAGATCATATCCAATCTTAGAAAACCAGAGAAGCCCCCGTCTGGGATTCTCCTGAAATATGAACTTCCACACCTCCTCCCAACAATAGCGGAGTCGCAGCCGTCTGCTTCTAACCAACCTGTAACTTATAGCGCTGAACAAAATGCACAAGCACAGTCCAGACGCGAGGCTGAAACCCGCCAGCTAGAATCCAGGCTTGGGAGGCTACCTAAGTTCACCAAATCTCTTAATGGGCTAGAATATACGGTGCCTATTGAACCTCGTAACGCATTAGAGCTTCCCGGGGATCTCAAAGCTATCAATACCACCAGTCTCATCGTCCCTGCTCTTTACAATCTAGAGACATGTAGGATCGAGCTTAGGGGTGTTGACGGCGAAGCAAAAACGAATGTTGAGAGAGCTTTTCAAAAAAGAGTCCTGCATTACCCTCAAATGACTCCCACGAACCACGTCAATTACCTTTCACAGAACATGCATACTATGGTTACTCAGAAGCAGATCACAAAGTTCGAAATCCCTCGCAATGCACCGCAGTCTTATTCGCAACCAACGACAGCTCAAATAGCCCAAGGATTGTCGAACCCTCGTTCAAGTGATGATAACTCCACACTGCCTCCGCACGAAGTACCAGATCGCGCCCCGTAAGTACAATCCCTAGACCCCCTGAATGGAACATTGCCGATTATGATGCCAAGGATACAAACGACTCGTTTGGATCTGACACCGATGACATCGGTGAAGAGCAAGAGGAAGCCGAAGCAGGGGCATCTGACAGAAAGTCACAAATTACTTCAGCTTGTGAGTCTCAGTATTATTATCAAATGTGACCGCTGTAAAGACACTATAGACGTCCCCAACGTTAAGGACACTAGGAAGCGGGATGGCGCAGGCACTCGCTCGGAAACATGCAAGAAGTGTGCCAATTCTCTGGGAATAAGTAATGGCTTACGTCCCGTGTGGGTGATTCGTTGCTGACAATGGGGAGGCTTTAGGACATATCCCATACATAGCAATTCCATACGTGCTGGTACTTGGACCTCGATGGATGTACCGTGGTGGATCTGTTGCTAAGGTGGTAGATGCAGATTTCCGTGTCATCTCCACAAACTCACTAACCTGCACGGCACAGCTTGTTCATCCCAACATGCGCTGAATGCTCAACGCCATACCCGGCCACAGGAGTTACCTCCGTCAGAGGAGAAATGTCGGTGGCGTTTTGTCGGGAATCCCACCGTAAGATGAGTATGCTACCCGATGAGGTCGGCACGCCGACTGGCTTCAAGACATTTCCATCTACTAATGTGTTTTGATGATAGGCTTTCCGCATTCCAGAAGTGAAGTTCCTCCTAGTCAGCGCTAGCAGGTGTGGTTTCATGCAAGTGCTAATAGAGATTCCACCCTTGGGAAGCGGAGGCACCGCCGCCGCTAAGACCTGCAGGCATAACCTAATCTAACACGGCAGTTCGCGCGAGTCGAGCGCCAGCGAAAAGGAAGGTACGTGGATTGATAAAACCCCATAATGTCTCGCCCATGGTAAATACGAACTTTACTATGGTTTTCCGGCTGGAATTTCCTGGAATGTCGCGTCGATCCTTGCTGATTCGGATCTGACTGATGATTGGGACAACAGCCAGCGGAAAACTCGGCACAGTTGCCGGCAATGAGCTGCCAGACCGCGGACGGTGCATACATTACAAGAAATCGTATTGATGGTTTCGGTATGTCACAAAATCCCTCTGAAAGCCATGCAGATATTCCCCGTCTCATGCGAGCCAGGTTTTCCTGTTGCCACAAGGCCTTCCCGCCTTCCCCTTCGCATCCCACCACTGAGATTGCGCCTTACTGAATGCCGTATTATGGGCGGGAATGTTTGGCGTTAGTGGCTCCTAGGTGCCATGACCAAAGGACGGATCACCCCATCGAGCAAGCAAACAGAATGATATGGTAAGTGTAGTGCTGTCCGGGTCAGCAGATGGCGATGTCGAAACTTGCAACGTCATCTGCGCTTTGCATAAGAATGATTAAGCTTTCCCCGCAGCGTCTCGCTTCCAAGCCTCAAACACTTGCCCCCACTCCCCTGTAGACGTGCGCCTCATCAGCGACAGTTCCTCCGCTGGCCATCATTGCCTCGGTATGCCATCTGCTGACTCCTAATCCGCTATCTGGTGGCCTTTGTATGTTCTCTCACCCGCCCGTCGGCTCCCACCCCGACCCCCGTCCGCTTCGTCTCCAATCTGACACGTGAATAACACGATACATTAGGTTCGCGTGAACAAAACTACCGTCTAAAGGACTGCGGCGTGTGCCATGCTTGGCTCACAGTCCGACCTGGAAAAGGCTGCTGGGAAGGTGGCCAGGGTGAGTTGTGATTTCTCATATATCTTCCCTGCAACGCATCCTCTGCAATTACCGTGTCCTCGGGGGGATTCCTTTCCAGACGGCGACACCGCGTCGGGGCTGGTGACGCGTGCCCAAGGCTCCGTTGGGTTTCTCGAATTCCTCCACCTCTCGACGGAACTTTTCGGTGCGTCATTTTCCCCAACCTAAATTCTCCGCCCGGAATGTTGTCCGCGCACTCTTGCGCCGCTAACATGGTTCCGCCAGCCACTCTTGAACAACATAGCCCGGCGCCGCGCAAACTCAAAACTGTTGGCCGTGCCAGGAACAGCCATGTCTGGAAAGTCGAAGAAAAGATTCTTTACCCCGGATCTACAGTGCTGCACGCGGCGTTCAAAGAACTCATAGGGCTGACCATGCCCAACTTGGACGACCGTTTCGCCACCATGTCACTCTTTCCATCTGGGCTCCCGCAAAGAAAACAATGACTTCCTCCGCTTCTTCTGGCCGATAGCGACTGGGATGGTTTCGATCTTGTGGCACGACCATGGGGTGATATTTCCTTGTGACGCGTGCTGTGGCTAACACTTTTTCATCCATATGCAGGAACGAGGGATAAGATAAGGATGTCTCGAAGGGGCGTGCAGCTAACTACTTTTTCTTTACCGTTATTATCGTAATGTTTACTTTGAGAGTAATGTTTGTGGGTCTTTCCGACCATAGATCTCAGATCCACGAAAATACAAGCGCCGGGCCGGCACGAACCGAACGACTTGATTAATCTCCGGTACAAAGCGGAGAACGAACACCCAGAACAGCATTGCAGCCGCGACTTGCAACTTTCTAGAAAAATCGGAATATATGTGGAACCGTTCAATCTCAACGTTTTTCGTACGAAAAGTTTATTATATGGAGCATGTCGGGCGAGAGGTGGGTAAAAGTCGGGTTTTCATGTGAAAGAAAAACGAAACGTTCGAGACATTTTCACGAGTTGGCCAATCTACACAACTAAGAACACGTGCTCCTCCGCCGCTGTGCTAATATAAGAAATACTCACAAATCAAATAGCTGCTGACAGAATCTTCGCTCTTTACCGCTCCCGACTGCTGGAGTTTTTCAGCTGAAAACGGCAGACGCGAACAAGGCGATGCTTTGCTGACATCTCAGCCCCCCCGGTGCTGCTAGCAGTGACCGAGGGAAAATGTGACAGTGACTTCCAGATTGTGTCGTCTAGTTGGTAGCCAGCGGGGTTTTCAGATAATGATTATTGATGAGGGTTGCACGATGTCCCGATAATTTTTTTTCTTCATTCTACTCCTTAATGTAGAAGTTACAGCTCCAACCCAATGGAAAGTACCATCCTCAATATAGCACGGCTTTCGCAGTGTCCATTCTTTATTTTCGACTTTGACGTCGTGAGGGTGATCATAAAACATGATGGCATCGATCTGCAAAATGCAGATACATAACGCTATTCCAACCACACCCGATCAATCGCCTTTCCTCTTCCGATGCCATCACTACTTAAGAGCCTCGATAAATCTAAATCAGAGCGCAGTCTTGCCGTGTAGCCAAAATGCATGCCAACTACGCAAACATCCCCTTTTTGATATTATGACGTAATGACAGGCAGTCCGCTGCCTCATCTGTCGCAAATCCTTGACAACACCTAGCCAAACTCGAGCACCTTACTCCCGGATACGTCATCAAACTAACGAATACAGCAGTGTAAGCATCAACGATTTCATTCTTAAACTCGAGAAGAGACTCAATGGCATAGCCATCACAGTGTCGCTCGCGTTCTAACAGCTTTAACAGCTGGCAGTCAAACCCACGCGACAATCACGACATTGAGCGTCACCATGCCACATTAAGTGCAGTCTGCACATTTTCTACAACTACCTAGAGGGATCTAACATCTGAGTCACCCCGCCCAGCCCCGTAGTCATCCAATCCCAAGCATCCACACCTCAGCGGAGCTAGCTCCCTCAAAGCTTGGCCTTCTTCCGCTCCACCCCACCCACTCCGCCGCTCAGAACTCATTCTCGTCGCTTCCGGCGATAATTACATTATTGACCTGGTACGCACGGTTACACAACATGCCGCTAAAGGGTGTTGGTGCGCAAACTATGGCGCAAGCCACGGGGTGCGATACGAGCAGCAAGGCGGGAGGGAGCGGGGAAGGGGCGCGTGCGCGCCGCCATTCGCTAATAGGCGAGTATGTGCGAATGCATGAGGTAAGGAAATAGACAGGAAATATGAGAAGGCTTGAGGTGGAGGACTGTGGAGGTACGGGATCACACGGGCGCGGGTACCACGTACGTGGCGTTTGCGTTGTGTTTCCGGTGCTGAAAGGGGAACGGGAGGAAAGGGATGTAAGGGACGGCCGATTGTTTCGGTCTTTTACTTTTTTGGGGACATGAGAAGGGGATTTATTTGGGATATTGGGAACCCCAACAAAAGTTGTTGGTGTTGTTCAAGGCAAGGAAAATGTTGCAGCAAACGCCGACGTACCTTCAGGACCATTCTGCATAGCTGCGTTGCTAGTAGCAATTGTTGTCGCTTGGAGATGAGGGGATCGATGACAAAATGTTCGCGCATATCTACCAATGAACGCCAGAGCTGTCAGCCAGTAGTCCAATAATCTGTTTCAGGCATTCGGTGATGCGAGGACGCGTGTTTTCGGTGTTGTCTTGTGTGATAAAAAGAAATAGCAAACGGGATTGAAGAGCCGATGCGTAGATAAAACGTGGGGGTTTGGCTGGGCGGCTGAGGATGGCGTTCCGTGAAAACGCCCCGCTTCCGGGGATGCATACATCGCATCTGCATCTGCATCTGCATCTCGAGCCCGCAGGGGCTTTTGGCGAGCTAGCCGGACCAACTATCTGCAGTGACAGCGGCCAGCCACAAATGGGGATTGCTACCAATTGCCGAACGATGTTGCATGCATGCGAGATGTGATGGTGCACGCCTTTGGGTTTCTCGAACGGATCGGCAAGGTCAAATGGAGATCATGGGTTAAGGACAGGAGAATATTGGAAATAGAATTACCATTACTGCCTGTCTGCATGCAGTCAACCCCAAGGCGTGTGTTCTTTTCTTTGACTTGTCGAGACTTGATAGCGGCCAGTGTCTCGATTGGGCTCAGCCCGGAGTTCTCGGCCAGTGCCATTGGCACAGCGTCCAACGCATCGGCGAAAGCACGCATAGCATATTGCTCGAGGCCAGGGCTCTGCGGATGTGTCAGAAACATGCAGGTTTCAGGTCAATGTTGACTCTGCCTAAATTTGGTGGCGCCATGTTTACCTTGACGGCTGCATCCTCTACTGCTAGTGAGCAGGCAATTTCAGCTGCACCACCCCCGTACACTACGCGGTCGTCTTTGACCAGGTTTCGGACGACACAGAGCGCGTCGTGCAGGGAACGTTTGGCCTCGTCGATAATCTTCAAGTCATGTTTAGTCAGTAAGGTTCCCAATTAGTTCTGGGCGCAATATCAAAACAAGCCAATATCAACCGTATTATAACACCGATAGGAACCTAATGATAGGACACGTACCATCTTGTTACTTCCTCGGACAAATACGGTGACTGCTCGTGTATTAGCACATTCCTCGATGACAAGCATCTTGTCTCTGGTCGTGCCAAAGGTCATCTCTCGAACAACACCGGCAGTCCCAAGCTTCTCAGAGCTCAGGTCCTCAAAACGGGGTACTATTCTACCATTCGTGGCAATGGCAATAAGCTCGATCTCTGGTCCGCCAACCCACCGTACGGCCGGAAGTTTGTTGGTAAGGAGAAGATGGTTGGCCTCATCATCAAATCCCCACTGGCATATCACTACGTTCGCTCCGGTGTCCTTAATCTGCTGGATCATCTCGGTGAACTTGTTAGCTTCGTACTTTTGTAAGCGCTTGAATTCCTCGACGGAAGTGATATCCAGTTTGTGTTTCGTTTTCGGCTTTGGAGGCTCAAATGCGCATGTGAGGATCGCCAGCTTTGCATCTCGCACTTCGGAAGGCATCTGAGGATGGGAGAAGTCCTTATCCACGATGACGCCTTTAACAAGCAGAGAGTCTTCCAGCGAGCCTCCGACTTTGCCATCCACCTTGATCAATTCGAAGTCGACATCTTTTCGCTCCAAATCAGCGACTGATAATACAGCATCCACAGCTATCTGTGCAAACTGATCGTGTGCCTTCGAGACAATCTTGCTCCCTAAACTAGTCTTAGCAACCTTGAAGAGGTTCGATGTCTGTTCTTTCGAGAACGGTATGGTGTCGCTAATTTTGTCTAACTCTGCCACGGCCACCTCGCATGCTTGATCGTATCCGTCAGCTATCCTGATGGGATGTATGCCCTTGTCGATGAGGTCTGCCGCTTGTTCAAGAAGTGCCCCGGCAAGGACAACTACGCCGGTTGTGCCATCTCCTATCTCGTCATCCTGGGATTTGGAGAGTTCGACTAATAACTTGGCGACATGATTTGAAATTTCCATCTGTAGATTCCGTCAGAGATTGAAAGAACTCTTGGGTCTGTCTATGCGTACTTGTGACAGAATTGTAGCGCCGTCGTTCGTTACAGTAATATCTCCATCGGGCGATATCAGAATCTTATCCAGTCCTCTTGGGCCCTATTACCACTCATAAGCATGACCCCAAGTCACAACCTGCGAAAGCCATACGAGAGAAGTTTTAACAATGTTCGCGACTGTTCTGGCAGCTAAAATATGTGACTTGACTGCCTCATTGCCATGCAGTCTCTTTTTCTTTCCTTGACTATAAGTTCAGTTAGCACCAGTTTAGACGCTCACGAAAGCTAATCTAGGATATCTTAAGGTGCATACTCTCTAACTATAATGAACGGCCGTCCCTGCTCATCCTTCATCACCTGCGCTGTTATTGACCATGTTAGTTGCCTGTCACTGGTGGTGTGTTGCTTTTCCGGATGCGCTGGATAGGATAAAAGGTACCGTTAGACATATCAAGTTCTGTTGATGCCAAATATTAGCTTGTGGGCCTTGGGAAGAGTCTGCTAAAATAGAAAAGCCTTTTCAAGCTTTCTTGGAGCCCGTAGTACATACGCATTGCCATCTTCCTGCCCGGCTGCTTCTTGGGGATTTCCTAAAACTCCGTAGCTGTTTCTCAGACACTCAGAATACAAGAAAATAGTTGTGAACTAATAAAGTCAAGTAGGTGGGTTACAAAACGCGTGGTGGGGTTCGTCCGTGGTGTTGCGGCTCTGCTCAAAATTCTGGAGACGTGAACTTTGCCAAGCTTCGCGATCTTCATCTACGCGACATCGACCATCTCCACATTCATCAACATACAAACATCACAGCTATACCAACCTCTGTAGCTGGCTACTATCATTTGGGCGCACTGTCAATTGAGCTGCTGCGACTTTATCACATTATTCGTGATTGTCATAGCTTCTCATTCGCCTCATCCAGCGCGTCAAGTCAAACTCTAGGCAAAAGATGCCTCGTAGGTGCCTCCCGCGTCGAGCTATCGGCCCAAAATATTTTGCTTATGTATCGCATCATAGCCGCAATTAGCGATGATGAGGTCTCAGCCTCTGAGGACGAGATTCCCTTCCGCAATAAGCCTGAACAAAACAAGGACGAAAGCGCGGACAAGAATGATGAAGAGGAGGACGAAGGCGATGGCGGAGAGGAGTACGCGCACTTGAAACATTGCAAAAGAAAAACAGCTGATGTAGACTTGAAGATATGTCGTTGAGAAGATTCTGAGTCACGCATTCGATGCCGAAGTGAGCTGTCCTCAGCTTTTTAATTCTGTACACACTACTAATACACTTTAGGGAATTTGCAAATATGAAGTCAAGTGGTTAGGCTACGAAAAGAAAGAAGACCGAACGTGGGAGCCGGAAAGTAATCTGTAAGCCATCTAGACGCGCTCAGCGCACCCGTTACAATCGCTAGAAACTGAGAGAAAATGGCAGATCTGGCGCCTCTGACTTATTAGAAGAATACTTCAAAAAGATCGGCGGACGTCCAAAACCTCCACAAAAGAAGGAGCGGAAAAGGAAGCAATCAACCGGCACACCAAGTGAGCCTAAGGGCACAGGCAGGGGGCGGAAGAAGATAAGGGGCGAGGATGAAGATTCGGGAACCCCAGCTTCAGCAGCTGGCAAGAAGGCTAAGAAAACGAAAGAATGGGAACCCCCAGCAGGCTCATGGGAGGACCACGTTATGTCCATCGATACCGTGGAGGAAATACCTGATTATAAAACTGGCGAGAAGGTTCTCTACGGTTACGTGGTGTGGAATAATGGGAGGAAGTCCCAGCATCCTCTGAGGGTGATAAACAACAAATGCCCACAAAAGGCATGTTGCTTTGCTGAAATCTCAAATCCTTTGGAATGGAGCTAACAATATTACATAGATGCTTCGGTATTACGAACAACATCTGTAAGCACCATATAAAACTGCGTTAACAGAAAATTTATTCTAACCTCTTCTAGCGTATTCAAAACAGGCGAAGAGCCCAATGGCGATGCTGAGGACGAATGAAGTCCTTTGTTCCGACACCCTTATCCCGCTTCATCTTAGAGTAATGACACATCAACACCTACTCAGAGGCAGGAGCATTCCCCAACTACTCTCAGATATAGTATTTTTTCGGTTGGCTTATGCCTGAGATTTCAGACTCCAAGCACTAGGTATCTCTGTTCTGGTTTTTGAAAGTCATGGCGTGGGTGGAATTTTGAGCCACGAACTCGATTGGCATATTTATTCTGGTGTGCTAGGCGTCAAACCTCCAGGGTTGCTTAGAGTCTTGGAATCCATGCTTCTGCTTCTCAAATTGTATTTAACTCAACTGAACATTGAGCATTTAGCGCTTTACCACATAAGCTCGGCCCCCTAGAGCCCGGCCACCCCCTGAATTCGGCCACCTAACCCGATCGATCACACCACACACTCCCAAAGCGATACACGACATTGTTCCGTATTAAGGCAGAAATAATCCGGAACAAGTCATATACCGGTATTGGGCAGAACGGGAGATAGTATTACAGTTCTACCTCTTCTTTCTACTTACAACCTATTTACCCTATTTATATACTTAGTTATTACCCCCACAACCTCAATCATGCGCCTGCACCTACTAGTTCTATATATACAACGTCTCTCATACGTAGATCAACCTCAATACAAGCCTCCTACGTCCCGAACACCGACTTTAGGAGGTGGCCGAGCTCTAGGGGTCCGAGCTTATAACAAAATCTATCACCTATAGGTGGTAAAACGAGCATTAGCCTGGTGCGGAATGTATTTGAGTACTGTTCTGAATTTATGTTTACTATTTAACATTTGAGGCCGCAGCTACGTGCGGAAATGGTCAACGGGGTTTTACCCTACTGAGGTGGCTCATAGGGCTTTTCTCCCCCCAATATACCAGGGGTTTTTCCCGTCAATATTACTTTTCCCCTACGTGTACGGAGTAGTCTGCGTGGGCCCGCGCTAGGGATCCGAATCAGACGTTAAGCAATGAATGAACAATAATATTTAACATTTGAAATTTACGATCTCTCTCCTTTCTGCTCTTACTTCTCGCCGAGTAAGTACAGTGAAGCATATGAATTGAATTGTTATGGTTAAGAATTCCATGTATTGTCTACATATATATAGCCGTCCGCATCTAGTAGCAGGGTATTTAATTCACATCTAGCATCGCTAAACGTCGCTCAAGAAGAAAATAATAGCCCAGCAAAACCCAATCCCAAACGTCAATTATGCTATGCCATTTCAACCTATTATCCATAAACCCGTATGTAGTAGATTTCGGCAGTCATATCATCATTACGCAATTAAGCGTACTTCAATTCATCAACGCACCGCCATAGCTCCTTCTCTTTCTTTCCTTTTTTTTTTTAACCAGGGTGACTGGGCGTATTTACCCCTCTGTGACATCGCTCATGGCGCTGCTCGGCGCCCCACCGCCGACGGCCATGCGTGTTTGTAGGTAGTAGATTATGTAGGCGATTAGGGCAATCAAGATGAAGAGGATCAGAATGATCAGGAAGATGACAATGTTGCGCTTCATGGTGGAGTGGTTGTGGTTGTGGTTGTCACTGCCGCGAATAGGAGCTCTATTCAGCCGGAATTATATGTGGAGCAGTCTGAGGATATTCTGATTTGAGGATACTCTGAGAGGATTTGCGTAGTTAGGTTGATGAAGGTTCGTGAGGGTTTGGAGAACTGGGAAGCTTGGTATGAAGAAGCCCGAGGTAAGGAAGCTTGATTTAAGCTATACTAAGATGTCAGTAAGTATGTATAAAGCTTCCAGTAAACTGCACCCACAATAAAACTACCCGAATCTTTAATCGCGATGCTGTCCTCTGCGTATCGTAGCGAATATACCGTTCACAGTAATGGAGTTTGGTCGATGCTTGAACAGCTCAGCAGGGTAGCTTCAGCCTGGTTCAGTGCCGTGTATCCCACAAATGCAAATGCAATGTCGCAAAAATAATAATTGTAGTAAAGTACAATTGTAGCTTGGGGGTATGCTGGTAAGAAATGCCGTTCCAATTGAAGAGACAGCGTTATATTCGCGTTTTGGCGGCCTTCAATTTGGTTCTCCTGGCCAACTGCGAATCTCCAGGGCAACCAAGGCGATTCTCCAGGGCAACCAAAAAGGTCCTTGCGCGTAGCCTCAACCGTTCGCTTCAATTACAAGCGAGACTGGATGCAGGTTTCGCATTCGGTACGTAGCGAACGCCATGCCTGGCTGCAAAAACTTCCTCTCAGTCTCCATAGTGTTGCGATTTTTGTCAAATATCGTGAGGTTTCCATCCCTACGATATTGCCAAACTTCATCGGCCACTGTAGAGACAGACAGTTGTATTCGCGTTTTGGCGCAGGCGTAGGCAAAAGAGAAAGAAAGAGGAAGCGTACGTCAAGTTCTAAATTGTTTCGATTTGATTCCCCTGGTCAACCAGAATAAATATCCAGGGGAACCAAAATAGCTCGTGTGTACAGCCATGGGCGTTCGCTACAATTACTATATACAGTTAGTTGGTGGCGATTGAGCAAGTAGCGAAATAAAAATTTGCCAGAGGGGAAGCTGGTCATGCGACTCCTGAAATAATTCTTCGCTTGACCCATGAGGACTTCTCCTGACACAACAACGCCAGTGCTGTTTGAAGTATTGCGGGTCTTCTATGCATGGGTAGAACTTCATAAGATGCCGAAAAGGCAGACAGAGTTTTGCGTTGCTGTCATGAAAACTCTAGCAAACAATATTCCCGCTGTTTATTACAGATACCGGTGTATTTAATGTCTGGAATTTCCGGACTGTGGGAGGCTGTCCAAACATGGTACTAAACATGTCATCGCAATCTTCTAACACCTATGCTTGAGATGTGAATCTAGTATCCTATCAAGCTCGTCCAAATATCCAACGTATGCGCCGCCAAATGCTGCCACAATGCGTCATTTAGCTGATCCCCAAGATACCACAAATTCCAAACCATCATTAAACCCCAATTACCATTCCATTGGCCTCAGCATTAACTACGTTCTCTTCGCTACACCACTTACGACTAGTGCTCCACTCCCCACCTCTACCTTCCACCCCTCTCTTACAAGCATCCTCGCAACCGCAGGACCCAGCTTGCTAATTCCATGCTCACTATGCCGTCCCAAGCCAGTCACGATCTTGTAGCCCTCCCCCATTCCACTATACCCCCTAAGATCAATCCTCCCTTCACCAAGCCCATGCCACCACGCAGTGACGCGCTCTCTTGCGATCCGAGTCGCATCTTTGACGCTAACCCCGTGCAAGTCCAGTTGTGTAGGCGTTGATTGAGACGACACGAGAGCGTCGGCATCAGCGGAACTGGCGGCCTTCAATGCCGCATCGTAGTCGCGGCCTAATTGAGAATAGTGGCCAGCGACTGCTTTCATGAGAGGTTCCGATTTGCCCTTGCGGTACGCGGCCGAGGCTTGGGTGAAAGCTGTAGATCTCGCGGCGCTGAGAGCTAAGATCGTATGTGGAACTGCTAGCAACGGTGTAGCTGAACTAGGTCTTGAGGATAATGGCGAAGGCTCTGAAAGATTGATAGGCGCGTAGCGAGGAATTACTTCGATTTTTCCTGCGGATTTTATGTTTGGTTGGGTCACCAGTGCTTTAGCAAGCTTGTGTGCTGAGGCAGTGGATGGATGAGTGAGGCGAATAAGAGCAAGCGCGTGCGGGAGCTCGAGCGAGGGGAAGTCGGAGATCAGGTCGATGGCATTCCGGAGAACGACAGAATTATCTCCTTTGATATGCCCATTAGCCTTAATATCGGCTTCTAACATAGCCATAATGGTCGCGGAGGCCGAGGCACCATTTCCGTGGTATAAAGAAGCGATATTTCTTTGGGATTGGTTTGTTAGGGAGGAAATCAAGTCCACATCCCTATTCACATCATGCCATCGATTTGTTTGCTGTGCTGACGATGTCGCTGGCAGAGACATTGATCTTGCGTTTTGGATGTCTAAATTTCGTTTCTTCTTAGATTTCCCTTTGCGCCCACTCCAAGCAACTGTACGTTCTTCGAAAAAGGCATCTATACCTTTTGCGACAGCCTGCTCAGCCCCGGGATTATCTACAGAGTCTGCAAAGTACACATGGTTCAGCAGTTCGTCCGTCGCCCTGCCGAAATTTCCGTCGCATTTTTTGAGTGTGAATGAAACCAGCGCTGGCCTAAGTGTGGGGAATGTTTCCACAAGCCTGAACTCTTTAGTCGCAAAATCAAGCTGCTCAATGTCATTCAGGTATCCGCCTCTTTCCGATGAATCCTCCGATACGGAGGCAGATTTATTGTTCAAGCTGAGTGTAGAAATATCATTAGATAAATTAGTAAGATCCGTAGCTGCTGATTGCGAGGCGGTCTCAGTCCTAGACTCTTCTTCAGATGAGCCGTTGCTCTTCCCTGGGCTGAAACGCGCTGCCTGTCCACTGCTCGCCGAAGGATCAAATTCTGTATATTGTTCTTCAACCGCGCTCTGTTTTATGGGGTCGAGGAGCTCTCGAGCACGCTGCAACCGGTCTTGCTCATCAGGGTCAAAATCGAGAAATATCGCATATACTAGGGCAGGGTCAATAGGAGGGCAATATTCCCTCTATACCAGTCAGCAGCCGCGCTGTGCGTGTACAGGAGTGAGAATCTAGATACCTCTAAAATATTCAGTTCTTCATCCATATTGGGTTTTCGAATATCCACGTCCTGTTGGTAAAGATCCTATCGTTTTCATAGTCGGACGTCTCTACCAATATCAGAACAGAGGCTGGAGAATATGTTTTCTCCTGAGTATATGGAATTGATTTTAATCCGTGGGAGAATATGATGATTAAGTAGAGATATTGTGAAGGGGAGTTAGCGGGGTTTAAGTATTGATATCGGGGCGGTGTCTATGACGAGTTCAAACCTTAAGCTTATCTCATAAATCAGACGCTCTTGTCAAAGTAAGTGGTCCGTGCGGAACGCCTTTTTCAAAACAACGCGTATATCTACGGAGGTCCCTAACAAAAGTTCTTGCACCTTTCTAATTAGGAAGTTTTGAAATTGACGTACGCGCAAGCATAGGTGCGTATTTTACAGCCTATATAGCTTATACTAGAGTGTATCCGGCGTATATTAAGACACGCAAACTTTAAAGATTAATTCACTTGCCTAATACTATATATAATATTTTTTTTCTTATTGGGTTTTTAATTTATACTTAGTAAGATAATATATAAAAATAGAAAATGCAGTAATAAGTATTATTATTCCTAAAACTTCCTAATTGGGAAGGTGCAAGCACTTTTGTTAGGTACCTCCGTATATAGAATTCAATTATCAATTACACCACCACTATACCTTCCAACCGTGCTAGAATTGATATAGACTTTGTTTAGAAAACTTAATATAACGTTCCTTTAATAAGACGGCGAAAACAGCCCCCCTAAGCCCTGGCCATTGCCTAAATTTAAACCTTTTTTTCTTTTTGTCATAATAAAACTTAGATTTTCCTTAACCGACCACGTGACGAACCTAAGATATTTACGCCCTGCTTATATGGTAATAATTTTTTATCACAAATATCACAAATCCGCTCTGTAGTTCTACAGATAACCCTCTTTACATGCGATGCATCTATATTGCATACCTCCGCGAGTTGTTCTGCAGGCTCTGATATAGTTGCAAGCTTCTGCATCTGCCTGGAGGCGTGGAGCTTTGCGGAGCTTTACGAGAGCTCTGCGAAAGGGGCAACGTGCACGGAGTGCTTTACCAAAGCTATTAAAAGCTCTACACGAAGCCCTACACGAAGCCCTGCAAAGGTCCAAAGCTCTACCAAAGAGTCTCCCCCTTAAAGCTCTACTCGAAGGCTCTATACAAAGCCGTTTACAAGGCTTTTAAAAAAAGTCCAAATATAACCAGAGAAGCCCTACTCAAAGCTCTACCTGAAGCTCTACCTGAAGCTCTACCTGAAGCTCTACCTGAAGCTCTACCTGAGCTCTATCGAAGCTCTACCTGAAGCTCTACCTGAAGCTCTACCTGAAGCTCTACCTGAGCTCTATCGAAGCTCTACCTGAAGCTCTACCTGAAGCTCTACCTGAAGCTCTACCTGAAGCTCTACCTGAGCTCTATCGAAGCTCTACCTGAAGCTCTACCTGAAGCTCTACCTGAA
>Ga0307515_10004192_pt1 | contig 29999 bp, 36 predicted proteins | sample 17_EM_MG_FD_194513 | JGI IMG/M metagenome (GOLD analysis project Ga0307515, IMG submission 194513) | Populus trichocarpa ectomycorrhiza microbial communities from riparian zone in the Pacific Northwest, United States - 17_EM | ecosystem: Host-associated > Plants > Roots > Unclassified | place... | reverse complement strand
GCGTATTGGCCGCTCAGGGAATTGAGGATCCTCGCACGACGTAAACTGGGGCATCTGCATCAGCTGCTAGCTATTGGCCAGCAGCAGACACGCCGCCTTGTTTGGCTAAACACTGTGTAACTGCTGAGATATCCTGGTCGGGCAACTCGTGGTCGGCATGGGTGCACGTTTGGCTCCCAGGAGGATCGCTTGATCCCTGAAACTTGATAAGTCTACTCCGGATCTGCTCGTGTTACCACCGGACCCTCCTTGGACCACATCGCACACCGCTTCTCTCGACATGCTTGCGTCCAGTGCATGGCTCCAGTCATCAAACGGGTTGAGTGTCGATGGCCAAAACAAACTGACGTCAGTTCGCCTTCACGTATCTGTGTAAGATAGATGTTCGTTATCTTCGGCGGCCACGTATTTATGACCCCACGTCCTTGGAAACCATTAATTCCCAAGTTGATTCACCGCGTAGCCTCACTCGATCGTGATAACGCACTAGGCGTGATTCAAATGGTTTCGAGGTCGGGAAGATTTGGAATCGAGCGATAGTCCGATGACCTGCGTGATCCTGAGTTGTTGCAAATCCATGCGGTGAACCTTTCCCCTTCCTCCTTTTACTCATACGGGGATCTTCCACTCGGGGACCCGCGAATAAGTTGTGAGCAAGGCTGAGTCGGATCATTTAGTGTGGCATGCGTTGTGGATTACAAAAGCGATTACGAATCATTGACTTACTCACACTTCACCTCGCTTACTAATCCGTAGATCATCCAAGATTGCGTCTTGAGCACGAAACACCTCGGCATCCAACAAATATAAAAGCTCGAGTCCTCTCTCCACAAGATGTTTCTGCAGTCCCCTTTTTCTCGACATCTTTTCTTTACCCCCTAGAACAGGAACAATGTCTCCCGCACCCTCTTACTTCGACAAACCGACCACCCTCACGAACGGTCGCTCAACCATTCACGGAACTTCCCTTAAGCCTCGCCGCACTGGTTTCGGAACTCGGGCTATTCACGTTGGGTCTGAACCAGACCAAGGGACCGGTGCCGTAATCCCCTCCATCTCTCTCGCAACCACCTACAAGCAGGATAGCGTTGGTAACCACAAGGTTCGCATCCAAAACTTAGCCCCTTTTTATTCAGACCGCTAACCTGTAGTCCTTTAATCAGGGGTTTGAATATTCTCGCTCAGGGAACCCCAACAGGAATGCCTTGGAGTCCACTCTTGCTGCCATTGAGGGAGGAGCCCACGGTCTCGCTTTCGCTTCGGGATCGGCAACCACCGCAACGGTGATTAACGCCCTAGGTCCTGGCGCTCACATCCTCAGCGTCAACGACGTTTATGGTGGAACCTACCGATACATTCAACGAGTTGCGGGCGCGAACCAGGGTGTCACCAGCTCGTACGTGAACCTCCAGGACGAGGATGATAACGCCATCCTCTCCGCTTTCCGACCAAATACCAAGCTCGTGTGGATCGAATCTCCCACAAATCCTACCCTTCGTCTGGTAGATATCCCAAGAATCGTCCGCCTCGCTAAATCACATCCCTCCAAGCCCCTCGTTCTCGTGGACAACACCTTCCTCTCTCCGTTCTACTCCTCCCCTCTCCTTCAAGGCGCCGACATCGTATACCACAGCATTACCAAATACATTAACGGTCACTCAGATGTCGTCATGGGCGCACTAATTCTCCCGGCTCATCACTCCGCTCTCGCGGAGAAACTGCGGTTCCTCCAGAACTCCATTGGTGCCGTTCCCTCCGCTTATGACTCCTGGCTAGCTCAACGTGGCCTCAAGACCCTTCATTTACGGATGAAGGCTCACGGAGTTAACGCACTCGCTGTCGCTAAAGTGCTCCAGTCGTCACCATACGTTGACGACGTGATCTACCCCGGCCTCCCTTCGCATCCTCAAACCGCCTTGGCCTATCATTCCCTTTCCCCACACGCACTCAAATTCGTCGAGAATTACAGGGAGCACAACTCAGGCCCAAAAGACAACAGTTTCCCATACAGTGGGATGGTCTCGTTTAGGATCAGGGGTGGTTTTGAGGAGGCCAACAAGTTCTTGACTTCGACGAAGCTATTTACCCTAGCCGAGTCCCTCGGTGGTGTGGAGAGTCTCGCTGAGCTCCCGGCTCGGATGACCCACGGAAGCATTCCTCCCGCAGAGAGGGAACTTCTTGGCATCGGTGAAAATCTCATCAGGTTGTCGGTTGGTGTTGAGGAAGTTGAGGACCTTGTTCAAGATATCGAGCAGGCTCTGGAAGCTACCTTTTCGTACTAACTTCCAATGGACCTCCGCGATACCGTATTTTTTTACACGGTTTTCCTTTGCCCAAAGACATAGATACTTGGACCCAATAATGCTGTACTCTCGCGTTTGCTTTCCAATTCTGTATTCTTATTAGTCATAATACCATACCTCTGAATCGTTCGGAACTACTTGGAACGCGGCCCCCTTCAGGTGGAACATCCTCAGTGGGGGAACCCCTCAGCCGGATGCGGGTCTGCAGAGAAGCTTGTTGAAAAGCCTCGGGGAAGACGATCTAAGGCCCATGAGATTGTGCGATAGTACATTAAAATAGCATGCATCGATGACAGTATAACGGACAAGATAACGACCATGGATTAACGCTGTTCCCGAGGTTCTATGAAACATGGAGTCAATCATGACGAAACACGTGCAACGGGGAAGGGCAACTCACGACTCCACCCAACGTTGAGAATTAAATTGTCGTAGCCTCTTCCGTTCATACGGTCGATTGCGCGTTGAGCGGTAGCCTTATCCTCGAAGGACACGAAAGCAAATCCACGACCAGCACCAGTCTCGCGGTCACGACCGACATATACGCGGGCAACCCTTCCGACGTATGAGAAGAGATCTCGAAGGTCCTGTTCTTGGGTGTCCTCGCTGATGTTCGTCACGCGGAGCGTCGGCAGATCGTCTCTGTTACCACGCATGCTCTCCCCTGGACCTCTAGTGGCACCTGGTCCACCACGCATACTTGGTGGGACGTATTTGCCACCGGTGGTCGAGGTCGATGGACCTTCGTTCGGGGGAGCATCGTCCTGGAATGGAGGAGTTTCTGCAAATACATTAGTAAAACGAAAGCGCTCGATCGGCGACTTCGACATACCAGTACCACCCTCGTTGAGGATGGGGAGGCTGTCCTTGTATGGACATTTTGCGGTAAAGTGGCTACCCTTGCAAAGGCGGCAGACGACCTTTCCTCCACCAGCGGTCTGGGTGAGTTGCTTGCGAATCTTCTCTTCTTGTGTCGGTTCTTCGTCCGCTGTGGGCTGAAGCACTCGTCAGCAAACACTCTCGCGTTCTCTTTCTTTGATCAAACACTCACTTTTCCTCCAGCACGGAGAGATAACGAAACGTCTTCTCCAACGGTCGTAGTAGCACGATCAGGACCAGGTTTGTTGCCTGGCACCCATGTTAGCATGCGCTTAACAACACAACGCACCATCACACAGCACCTTTCTCCTGTCCAAACTTTGTCCATTGTTTCCTCTCAGCCACGGAGTGATCAACAAGCGATTTCTGTAGTGTGCGCTTGATCCTCCTCGTAACCTTGAGATACGCAATACGATGTTCAGTCAACCGTCTATGAAGCGCGGTCGAAAGCGACATCGTACCTTCACTTTCTTCCCTTCGTCGTTGACGGTATGCTTTATCGTGATCCTGATACCGTTCTCATCCACATAGTCCTCGACCTTTGGTGGTTCCAGCTCCTCGACTTCAACTTCATCAGCCCAACTCGTTTTTACGGTCGTGGAGTCGGCCATTTTTTTCTTTTCGATGATCAAGCGATGCGGATCTTTGTTGTCCTGATGTGGATGGGAGTAAGGCAAAATCTTCCTCTTGATCAAGGTTCTGAAAGAAGTACAGGCGCCCGATCATGAAACAAATATTTCCCGTCACGTGCTATGCAGTGCGTCAGCGAAAGCCTTCAAACCGGGAATCGACGCGAAAAGTGAAAAATTTCGAGAAGTGTATTCGGATGAGAATGGCAATGACGTCTACGAACAAAAAAGGTCCAGAGCGTCCATTGGAAATCCAGGATGATTTATTCTTGCACCATCACTGCACGCGGTGGACCAAGCGGGTCTCACTTCAGTCCGGAAAGATCCCAAGAACAGAATGCATTGGAAAAGGTAAATCAAGGCAAAGGACAACACGACAACAATACAACAGCGGTTGGCAACAACACCGAAACGAATACAATGAGACTATTCATAACCACAATCCATTATACCGCACAGATGACCACTGCCAGAACGTCATGATCGACCCAACCGAGGTTTCTTCCGAGGGGAAGATCCCTCTGATTCCCTCCCCGACATTTCCCGCCTTCTCTTAGACACGCCCATCGTTAGCGGACCGTTGCCCCCGCTCGCAGCAGCGAATCTCGGCTCGCGAACATCCCGCTCGGAGGAGACGCTCCCAACCGTCTCCAGCGTAATCTCACCAGGTTCCGGCGCCAGTTTTTGCTTCCTCGTGAACTTTAGTCCTCGGGGAACGCTTCCAAAGGAGGCGGACAGGAGCTGGGATACCGGTAAGGGGACTTGCGGTTGTGTCTTGGAGACTCGTTGCCCTGCAATCACAGGTACCCTTTCCTCCGGTCGGATGCAAGGCGGCCGGGCGGACGGTGGGGTGGTAGTGGTAGTGGGATGCTGGGGTCCCGGAAGCGTGGAGGCTTGGCGTCGCCTGATAGCCGCCATATCCACAATGTACGATTTTGTGGATCGACATATCTTCGTTACCTCCTCTGCCTGTGCCTGCGCCTTCGAGACCCGTTTCCCACCCGCTTTCCCCTGTGCCTTGCGCCTCTGGGTAGGTTGTGTACCCTTAGATGCGGAGGTAGCGCCCACAAGTTCCCGCCCGGCACGCCCCATGGTTTCCCCTCCATACCGTTCATGGAACCGTCGCAGAGTGTCCTCCGCTGTCTTCGCGCGGAGTTTCTGGCTGTGGTGAGAAAACCCCTTGGGCGTGAATAGCTGAGGGGTAGGTCCCGGCAAGTCCGAGATGGCCTGAGTGCACGGATGGGGTGGGTTGTTGGGAGTAGGCGAGGGACCTCCCGTCGTCGAGAGGGAGGGAAGAGCCGCGATGTTGCGGGACGGAAGTGGTTTGGATGCTGTCAGCAGTCTCCCCGCCGATCTCGCAAGCTCGCTCGCCTTTGCCTTAAACGATACAGTTGGCTTGCGAGTTGGCGGGTCTTCAATCGCCAGCGACACTCGTGGGGGGTCGGCGCGCTTCCCGGTCTTGTGAAGTCGTTCCGCTGGTTGGGTATCCACCATCTTCCCTTTCCCCTTCGCGGACATACGCGCGGACGATCGCTGTCCGATAACCTCAAGCTTGGGGTGAACGGGTGGTTGGGGGGATGGCGCCACATTCGCGACGTCGGGAGTGTGTGATCGCAGTTGCCGCGGGGGACTGGGGGCCGGGGTGTTCAGGTCGGCCAACCCCTGGGCCAACTCTCTTTCGAGTTGGAGGTCGGCCTCGAGGAAATCGTCCTGTGCGCTGGTCGGCTCTTGGGTGGGTTGCCAGTCTTCTATGACCTCGAGTGTTAGGAACTCGGAACGCTTCCCGCGAGCTGGAAGGGTGAATCCGGATGGGGCGGCGATGAGTGGCTGGTCCACCGCGGTGATGCTGGTCGCATATGTGACCTCTTCCCACTCGCCGTCAGAGCCTTCGCCAGATTCCTCGAGGGCCAAGTCGAGAAAGTTTGGCTCTGATCCCCCGGTCCACCCAGGAATATCAGAGACATCCTCGTGCGAGGGAATGAGGTGGGGGATAAAGGCCGGAGTGTGATGGGCGGGGTGGTTTGCCTGCGTTCCTTGGGAGTTACTATAGCCATGGAATCGGTTATCAGATAAAGTCTCGGTAACCCTCAGGGGAGAGAGCGCTCACAGTCCACCAGCCCGAGAAATGCGGCTCTGAGGATATCCACCGGACTTCAAGCCGCTAGAAACACTACCCAGAGAAGCCAACATCAGCGCATGCCTTGTGCTGGCTTTGAGCCCAGTGGGTGAAGAAAGAGAGTCGCGTACCCATTAGTCCTGGGTTCGTTCTGGTCTTGGACGGGACGCGAGCCGTTGGTTCTGCTGCGGCTTGGACCAGCAATGGAAAAGGCCGACTTCGTTGAAAGACATAGTGATGTGGGGTGTAGGAAAGTATGAACGTGTGGTGGGGATGGAGAGCTTTAAAGGCGAGCAGAGATGCTGAAGGTACAGAGCGAGGTGGTGCGGAAGAGTGCTTGAGGGACATTGGAGGATTTCCCTCTATTTATCCTTTCTGCGACGCATTGTTGGTCCCGTTAAGTCGTCGGGGTGGCACACAGAAGTGGCAGAACGGCCTATCCTTTGAGCCACTCGTGTCCCCTCGATCGATTCACCATGGTCTTTTCGGAGTTCCAGCCGATTCGGATGCAGAACTGGGGGAGCCAGAGACATGTGTTAGATTCGCTCTCTGGGGGGTAGTTCGAACTCTAGCATATGGACAGTCGCATGTCGTAACACTTCCAGTATCTTCAAGATAGCATCGCCTGCAGAAACCTAGCGATTACGATCACGAGAAGCGCCGGGTCCGGGATTGTCTTTGTGACGTGTTGTGATTATTTGAGGTGCAAACGGAGCAAACGGCCCTCAAAAGCTCAAAGCAGCGGACAGCGCCGGGAAAAATGATCCCCGCCCTGAGAAAAAACTGCTCGGTAATTAGGTCCCCTGCCAAAACCGGGGAGCTCATTCTCACCCTCATAGCGTCTCGTTTGGTGTTTACTTCATCTTGAGCTTCATGTAGGACCCTGGGCGGTGGATGCCGAGGGTGTGCAAAGAGTATGGGTTGGTTAATGCCAGGAGTTCCCCTTGGCTTGTCACAGAAACCCGTTGGAATTCCAACCTACTTGAGGGGTGACGGCGTTGAGCTAGTATCCCCCTGCTAGCATACATCCGGCCGCTTGCATGCCCCGGACGACATTTGAAGCGGAGCACTGAAAACGGGGTCCAGAGGTCGTGGTGCGGTCGGCGGCCGTGGGAAAATGTTGTTGCGAGGCCTCAAGCGCTCAAGCGCTCGCATCGCACCATTTGCTTCCGTCTGTATATTCACCATTGTACGACCATATCCGCCAACGAATTTCATGGTCTACATCTTGGGGGACTTCCGCTGACATTTTGACTTCCCGATGATGCTATGGCAAGAGTTCATCTCGCTGGAGCCGACTTCTACCAACCTTGTACCGACCCTCAAAGCCCTGTTGAGGTCGCAGGAAGATCTGAAAACTATCTATAAGCTGACTGGTTTGGTGGCACAAAATGTTGTGGACTCCATTAACCAGGTATGTAATCTCTCTCTCATTACCGGAAGTCTCACCGTTGTTCGTTGCGGCCACACAGGCAATCGACTCCCCTCAGTTAACCGAATCGCTTCGGAAGGGAGCACTACACGTCCTATGCAAACTGTGCGGCCTATGCCAACTCCTTCCCACCGAATACGTGCTAGCCGAAAAACTGGTAGAGACGGGAATACAGATTGGCAGTGGAGGATTTGCCGACGTCTGGCAAGGCACATGTGGGGGGAAGCAAGTTGCTATAAAACGACTCCGGGTCTATGACGAATTTGAAAAAATATACAAGGTGAGTTGTCTCCTACCTCAGAAGTGCTCGTCTAAGGTATGCATGTAGAGGTTCTGTAGAGAGGTGGTGATTTGGAAGCGGCTATCACACCCTAACGTACTCCCATTGCTTGGGGTATCGACGGATGGCAATGCCTTGCGTATGGTCTCGAAACTTATGAGCCACGGGAACATTATGGCGTACCTGAGGGCTCGGCCCAGTGCAAATCGTTTACTACTTGTGAGCTCTGCGCCTCCGTATTTCCATACACCCTCTAAGTTAACCAGTTAGCCTACGTCGGTGAAGGTTTGAGCTACTTACACGATTTGGATCTTGTCCATGGTGACCTGAAAGGGGTGCGTCGTCAACCATCATGCTGATCCCTCACCCCTCAACCGTTATGTTAGGCCAACATACTCGTGGATGACGAATGCATGCCCCGCATTGCGGATTTCGGCCTTATGTCCATTATGAAAGACACAGATACAGTACTAGATACCCACACTTCAGTTGGCGGGATAGGCACTCCACGGTGGAGTGCTCCGGAACTCCTGGACCCTCCCGTTTTTGGTTTCAATGTTTGCCGGCCATCGAAGGAGTCGGACTGCTATTCCCTTGGAATGACAATATACGAGGTGGCTTACATTTGTCGCACCCCTCAGCAGGCCAGTCGTTCTGATGCTTGACAGGTCCTTACAGGAAAGGTGCCGTTTCACGACGTTAAAACGGATGCAGTGATGATGCGAATTGTCCGCGGGATTAGGCCCGAGCGGCCTCGCCTCTCTCATGCAATCGGTTTTACCGATCCCGTATGGACAATCGTCGAAGGGTGCTGGAAGGAACACTATTCCCTCCGTCCGGAAGTGCCGACGGTGGCTCGTTGCCTCGGGACTGCGGCTGCGCACTGGACTCCAACACCTCCCTTAGACGATGATCCTGGTACCGCCGATGAATCAGAACCTTTTTCGTTGATAACGCTCTACAGTTCCTCGGAAAATACCCGTGCTTCAGGTAAGCCGTTAGTTACATGGCAGATAGGATTGGAACCCACGACAACAATCCAGATTCTATTACCCCACGCGGCGAGAATCCCGGATGCGATGACGATGGAGAGACGGAAAATAGGACGGTCGCACCCCCGTACTACAGTAACACTGTGGCGGAGAATTTTCACGAACTAGCGGAGCGTTTCTACTGCTATTACCAAAAAAGCCGGGATGTTAATAACCTGGATTGGGCCATCAAGCACGAACAAGAGGCAGCATTCACGTATCTCCACACGCACCCTGGGAGGTTACAATCTCTCACACGTTTGGCTGGTCACTATTACGAACGCCATGAAATCTCACAAGACCCCTGCGATATCAAACTATCGATGGAGAAAAGCTCTGACGTGGAGCGTCGGACAACCACAAATGACTCAATTCGACCGGACGCGCTTATTATCCTCGCCAAAGCGCACCACGTTTATTACTGTCGAGACCCCCAACAAGAAAACCTCGAGGCTGCGATTAAATACAGTTCAGAGGCGGCGAGCTTGTACCCCGGTGACCATCCAGTTCGGGCAGAAACCCTCATGGTCCTCTCCGCGGCGTTGTATGACCGACATCAAGTGTCCCTCGGTCGGGGGGATTCCCAACCACCCCACAATGACCTGGATGACGCGATATCCAATTGCACTGCGGTCGTGGATCTATTCCCCCCGGGTGACCCGAGGCTACCACATTCACGCGCAAACCTATCTACCTTCCTTTTTGCCCGGTATCAGCGACAAAAGAGCCTCAACGATCTACGACAGTCCGTTCACTACGCCAGACTCGCGTCGGCGAACCTCACTCCTGACAAGCGGCCGGAATCCCTAGTATACTTGGGCCATCTACTAACCCACCTCTCGCACGACTCCCAAACCCTCGCGGAACTCGCCCAGTGCAGCAGAGAGGCATTAGACCTCCTTCCCCCTGGCGATTCTCGACGTACCGGAGCCATCCACAACCTCGTAGTCGCGTCGCACCGAATGTATGTGACACTTGGTTCCGCCTCCCACCTGGACGAGGCGATAAATCACAATTGCCAACTCCTGCGCCTTCTACCATATGGTTCGGGGCAAAGATATTCCCAACTCCTGTTACATCATAACCTCTTGGAGTATCGGTTGAACGAGAAACAGCTGGATGCGGACTTTGCGGAGATGACTGATATTGCAAGAGAGATTGCGGAGGCGGATTCACAAAGCTACTATGATCACTGCTGCTCCGCTCAACCCCCCACACCCCCTCCTTCCACATCTGACACTCCGCCGAACGGATCGTCGGTCGCGAGCCCCTTCGAATACCATCCCCCGCAGCATTGGTCCCCCAGACCCTATTATTACGACGATAGTGTCGTTAGTGTCGCGGGCAGCGCCTATTCGACCACCGATTCTGTGGAAACCGGGGGCTATGGTAGTGGAAGCGATTTGAGCCTCGTTAAACACACCATGAACTTGAGTTTCGTTGAACCCGACCCAGATCACAGTTAGTGTACCCCCATAATTGGCGTTCTCTCCTGTATTACTTCCCCTTGCATGTATTTTGTAGCAGTATTTGTTTCCTGCGGCTATGTGTGCGGTAATTGAAGTTACACGCTGACTCGTCTCTTATGCCTTTGACCTCAATACCCTCGCCCTATCCGAAACGGTGTCTGGTTCGATGTAGCATCCCTTCAACCACCTATCGGTATCACCATCATCCCCAGGGTTCTTACTGGTAAAAGCGGTTCTGGCGTGTAAGACACGACGATTATCAAACACTGCTACATCGCCTTCCTTCAAGAGGTACTCATATCGGTTTTCCGGACTTTCCAGAATCTCGACGAACTTCTCCAGTGCATCGTAGAATTGAGGGGGCGTAGAAACGTGGAGGGGTGCTTGGAACGGAGGAGAGTAATTAACGAACTTGATTGGAAGGATACCGCGCGCGTCGGGGAATGCTCCTAATTGAATTGTGGGGTGGTCGTAGTGGAGGTGGTGACCATCGTTAATATAGTGGAATGAGACAGGGGTTGTGGTGAGAATGTCGAAGTGAGAGGGGAATGAGGTCCGTAAGGTATCTGCCGCGTTAAGAGCGTCCACGAATATCGAGGACCCGCCTTCGACTCGATTCCGTAGACAATGGAGGAATTGGTATCGGGGAGGATGTTGGAAGTATCTGGTCTCAAGTGAGCATCGTACACAAAACGACTAGGAACAGGGGACACTGACAATAGATCCATGTGTAAGCCAAGATCGAGGTTTGTGTATGCGATGTTGCGGCTGTTCTTGACGTTCTTGACATCCCATAGGGGTCCGTAAAAGGTATGTCTGATCTCTCCAAAAGCCTCCGCCACCCGGCGCAATTCACATGTTTCGTTCGAAGTTTCGGCATTCGGCACGTTCTGGATAAACACCAGACCGTCCCTTTCCAGCTGCGTTATCGCAGCCAGCAATCCGGGATCCGTCTGGGACGATTCGTACGGGATGAACAACCGTTCGTTGGTGGAAATCGTAGATAGGTTCCACGGCTGTTGGCGTACGTCGCGATGGAAAGCCGAAAGCCGACCGTAAATGGAATACCTCGCCAGGTATTCGGTAGGATAGAAAGACTTGTGACCAGACTGCCATTCGATCCGTAGTCCATCCTTATCCGCGCTTACGGACTTTGGTTTGGCGTCCTTGACCGCATCGGTCGTGCGGTGAAGTTTCTGGCATGTGGAGGGGTGGATTGATTCTGCACTTGGACAGGAATCGCGCAACCACTTGTAAGAGAAGTTTCCGATAGGAAGAGAGACGTGGGATCCAAAAGACCGTGTCCTGGAATGACTGACATTCTTTGAGAGACTGGAGAGTGCGCGGGGTAGGTAAGGCATAATGTTTGGAGGAGATGAAGTTCGATCACTGCTTTGCACCCACTGTGGGTTTCGTGACTGTCAGCTGATTATTTAGGCTCACTCCCGGTCAATCAGCACCAATCTTCCGGGATGGCATTGCATCTGACGATGGGCAATTTTGCAATTGGCGGATGGGTGGAGTTAGTGTTTGGAAGCTGTCACGTGTCACAATGAGTCGCGATGCGTCGACCTCAGCGATCATCCCTCCTCCTCTCCCCGCCACAACCCCATCGATATGAATGATATCACTCCTCGCGTGAACGGTGCCAGGATGAACGACTACATTGGTCGTCCCGTTCGGTTAATCTGTAAGGTCACCAAAGTACGCGTTTCCCTTCATTCCCGACGCACATGGAACCAACTCACCCCTTTCCGTCGCTGATCAGATCGTGGGGAACACCGCTATTGTGGAAGCTTCAGATGGTGCCACTATTGAGGTGGCAATGACTCCGGCAAGGACCCCCAGCGTACAACTATCTCGATGTATGATTTACCTGACGGGAACAGGGAGCACCGACTATTGAGGACTATGCAGAGATTATCGGAATGGCCGTGGCCGCGAACAAGATTAAGATGATGACTTGCATCAATATGGGGCAAGATCTTGGTGAGTCCATTCCCCAGCGTCTGCTCCAAGTTCCTCCATAAGGCTGATGTGTTTGGCCTCTACAGACATGAAACTAGTGAATGACCTAGTCGAACTCATTCATGGTCCTCAAAAAGAAATCAGGGAGATGTTTTTTTAGATGTCACTATTTGAGCCTTACCACACCAGTTTGGTTCATTCACGGAGATCACGTCTCTTTGTCTGTATAGCTCTACAGTATACCGGCGTACTGTTATACTACGCAAGTGGTGGACCCGCCTTCGCCATCTTCCTGTCGTGACCTCGTTTCCTATTATTATTGCCCTTCGAAGCTTTGTTCTTGTCCTTGTTAGCCCTGTCACGGGCGTCCCCGCCTCCGCCTCTTCCACCATGTCCGCTGCCTCTACTGCCTCTGCCCCTCCCTCCTCCACGGCCACGGCCTGAATCCTCCCCCGTCTGGTGGCTCTGCCTGGACCCTCCCTCCCCTCGCGAGGGTTCAATCAGGCCTGGTTTGTTCCCAGAGAACTCATGTTTCTGGAGGATTTTATCTTTCTTTGGCTGTAATGGTTCACGAACATCAAGGTTGAGTTCATTGGTCAGTTAAACTCAGCACTCACGTTGCGCTCCAACATTACCCTCCATCCTTCAAGTTGTTCATCTACCAAGCCTACAGGAAGCACAATGAGTGAATGGGACCTCGTCAGCTGCAAATATTCTCACCAGTTTGATCTCTGAGCTTCGCTCTTGCCTGACCTCGCCTCGTTTGAGCATCCCGGTCGAATTGTTTTGGATCGGCGATGTAAGCGAGTTCCAAGATAGCTTCAATGTCTCGCCCTTCAGATCCCGATTCCTCGTCACTCTCTTCTCCATCCCCTCCAAGTTTGACTTTAACGACATCGCCCTCGTCATATTCCCCCCCGTCAGATTCTACGTCCTCATCTGAGAGCTCTTCGACCCTTCGTAGGATATCTGCCTTCATCCGCTCGATCTCAGACCTGTCTTGGAGAACAGTCGATGCGTCTTCACTAAGTGGTGTGTAAGCCATAAACCTCACAGACGATAGTCTACTCCACGAATCACCTCTTCTTCCCAACGCGGACGTGAGCCAGATCCATCTCTTGGTGATCAAAAATATTTCCCCTTCCTTTGGTATACACGAACTGCTCTTGTGCAGGCTCTTGAAGCTGAGGGTGTCCCACTCTGGTCTGATGTAGGTCTTCCATCGGTGGAGCGGTGCCCTCTAATAAAGCCTCGATGACAAACTCCGGATTTCCTTTGAAAGGATAGTCGGGATGCTGGAGCAAGGCGCGAACGTAATCTAGAGGTGTGTCTGGTAGCAAATCCAGTATTTGTGTGACCTTCATGTCCAGATCGTCCGAGGGATTTACCGGAGGCGGGGTGTCTACCCTGTCGGGATCGGCCCTCCCTTTACCTTTGCGGTCAACTCGGGGCGTTGGGGCACCGGAAGAATGGAGTAGGATCTTCAGAGCTCCAGGACGGCGTTCGTTACCCCCTACCGCTCCGGTGGAACGTAGTCGAGCCTCGAATATGTCTATCCGAGCATCGTCCTGTTCCCGCTTCCTCAACGCTACGGTGAGGGTTTTTGTGAAATCGTACGCATCGTGGTAATCCTCGAACAGTGTCCGGTTCAGGAAGGGCACGGGCTCCGCACTCGTCATACCCGATGGGAACTGGGGTGACGAAGCAGTGGGGGGGTCCGCTAGTGCGAGGAGGACCTCAATCACCTTCTGCACATTATCGTGTCTCTCTCCCGACACAACGGCGTTGACCATTCCATCCTTGACCATAGTATGGAAAGAGTCCATCAAAGCTACCTTAGTCTCCACGAAGATCTTCTGATCCTGAGCGTTTGGGTCGTCCTCCGAACCGGTGAACCCGTATGATGCTGCGAGAGAGGAAAGCCTATAATTGTACGCGTCCGCCACCGCGACGACGAACCGCTTGTTGAGCGCAAATAAGCGGGTGAACTCGGGAGGAGAGGCTACGATGAAGGATTTAAGACATTGCGCTGCCTTGCGGAGCCCGTAGAGGCCTGTGTTGATCGAGCCGCTGGGGGGAGAAAAGAGCTGAGCGAACGCTGGAATGGTTTCCATCTCGACTGCAATTCTGAGGAAAGGGCTCGACGCCAATGCGGCCGAGAATAGAGCGCGGATGCGAGAAGGATGGGTGGGGTAGAAGACGATACTGAGGTCCAACAATGTCCGCAGGTCCAAGCTGGCAATATTGGTCGTTTTGGTCGCAGCAAGCCTCTCCGCAAGCAACAGGGTCCTCTGCCGTATCAACTTCTCATCTTTCGTCCACTTATCCAGATCCAAATCATCACCCCTCCCCCAGATAAGAGCCTCGAGAGTGTGAAACGCCGTATCCTGAGCGTAGGAAGCCACAAACTCCCGGCACGATGGATCGTCTCGTTTCTGCTGAGGAAGGTCGAGCACTTGAGCAAGTCCAAGTGCGATCTTCTGGTTTAGATCCGAGAGCTGTGAGCGCGGAAGCGACTTTTGGGCATTTTTGGATGGATAAGGTGGCAGCGACGCGGTAATCGTCATCACGAGGGGGGGTTGCGAAAAAGTCGGCTGTTCCTGATTTGTGTCGGGCTACATAACGAAACTGGTGTGATCTTCAATGATCTGCATTCTCCAGGCGTAACGATGGCGGTTTTACAATCGATTACTTATAACAATCCGAGGTCCAATATGACGAATACAAATCGCGAGTTTAATCTTTAAACCCCTGCCATTCCCGTAACACCGACATGATCCCGAATCTTGGCGATTTGGTTGGCTGTGAGTGAGCCCTTGCTCGCTCTGAAAAACTCCTCGAAAGCATTCTCGACGTCCGACCGTGAGTTGAAACGTGGGCTAAGAGATAGTTCAAACACGTAAGTGGCAATCGGACTGATTTTTTACTGACCTCAGGAAGTCCAACAAGTCACCCCAGAAATCTGGAGATGAAATGACATTTTGGTACGGCGTCGGTGGGGCGTGGACAGGAGGGAGGATGTCTCCATCATCCAGACTGATCGCGACATCGACAGGAGCGCCTTCTCGTAGTGGGGTGAGGGAATTGGGCGAGGGCGATAAGATAACGGAAGGGACCCTCCGGTGGCGGTCTGACCTTGTCGCCCCCGGCTCAAGCGTGGCAGAAGGCTGCTCTTCTGCAAGGGGCTCCTGTTCAAGCGCCGGGATCTCCAACTTTGGTGGCTCAGCCGATTGATTCCAATCGTACCCCGGCTTAACCATCAGATTAACAGTGTCACCGTCCTTGATGTTATATTCTTTGAGCAATTTCGCGTCTGCGAGGGCCTTGCCTTTGAGAAGCAAACGCTGTACGTCAACTGGGGGGGCACCGGGTTGCGAAGCAAGATAGGATTTGATATCTGCGATGGTGTCGCTTGACTGAACGGCCAAAGTATAGGTTTTGGGTGGTTTGAGTGACTTGATCACTATGCTCAATGAGTCTGCAATGAAGGATCAGTATGTTTGCGATAAAATAAAATAACATCTTGTTGACCTATTGAGGTGGAGCTGAACTCCTCTCGCTTTGGAGGGTCAGGGAGGGGAAGCTACCGGAGATAAATGGTATCGGTAAGGCTGAAGTCCGCTTTATCACGGAATGAGAAAACGGACCGGGATGACAGGGATTTTTCTGAGACTTTGTTCTGGGGAAGCCTGAAAATCGTCGGGGTAGTTAACAGGCTGGTTTCCAATTACTCCGACAAAATGCTTGAGAAACGTGGCTTCAGCCTGTTCCGCCATGAGTATTTGCCAGTAATCAGATGCGAAGATGAGGACGATTATAGGCGGAGGGATGTGACCCAAAGTCACGTTCTCGCTCATTGTCACTCCTCTCAAACTCGTTTCTCAATCTCATGGCGGTCAGTGTCGTTGTTCTTGCGGTTGGTTTCATGGTCTGACGCGTACCTTGCGGTTTGTAGTCAGGGTTTAGCTATAACGCCGGTATGTCGCACTGTCGCCTCTGAAACGCATGCACGGTTGTAGCCGGCTTCCTAGGTCGTTCACGGTGTTTCTCATACTGGCAAGAGTTCTCCAAAGTAAATTGGCCGCACGAGACTTTCGGGCCGTATTACTCATGGTGTCCTTCTTGCAGTGCTACGCGCAGACCGACGTTCCGAGCCAGTGCAAGCCCCAAGCCGATGACTACCTAGAATGTCTTCACCGGACGAAAGAAGTAAGACCCGCTTCTCTCTCCGAACCTACCCTCTGCTGAATTCTGGGAATGTGTTATACTAGATTGCTCGTGCTCAACAGGTCAAGGCTGAGTTCGTGAAGCAGGCCAAGAAACGTGCCCATGACCGCAAGACTTCTGATATTCTTTCGGATGGAGTTATTGTGGGGGTCGGCCTGATACAGAGGGATCATTAATCCGTCGATTAGAATACACACAACCGTACACTTTTCATGATTTTCGCTCGCAAAATTGAGATCTGGAGAGCATCTGCGCGCCTGACCTGAAAAGCGTGCGATCGACTGCGAGGGAGTTGTTGCTTTCACTCTCTAACTCTAACCACACCTCCCACCTCTTAACCATGGCTCGCAAAGCGGTCCAGAAACCCAAACCCGCCGTCGCCTGCGAAGCGATCCCATCTACGAAATTACAAGCGGGGACCAAGGAATCTCCCATCTTTCTCTCGTCTGATGACGAAAGCGAGGAAGACAGCACCCGCCGTCCCTCTGGGGTAAACGCCGTCCCACAGAAAAAACATCTCGGTGTGTCCCCTTCCGATGCTTACACGTTCAAAGGGCACGGTAGCGCCTATGATATGATGATAGCGATGGGTTACAAACCCGACCGCGGGCTTGGTCCAAACTTGCGAGGTTCTGCGAATTCCCGCTACACACCTAGCGTATCCGGGTGCATGCTTATTTTCTCCTAGGAGGTGTGCGGCCCTTGCCGATTGAACTCCGGAAGCTCAGAGCTGGGGTAGGCTATCGTACGACCTCCGTGTCGCGCAGCCCGTCTCCTGTGGCCCATCCTCGGAAGGCGCCCGTGAAGATTATCAGGCCACCCAAGGAACCCGTTGCCTCGACATCCAAAATCGAACACCCTGTTGTGAAAGCGACCCCTCAGACGAGTTCCCAACCGAAAGCGAAGGTTCAGAAACCAGCTCCTCTGAAACCAACGCCTCCCAATCCTCCCTCAAATCCTCCCAAACAGCTCACTCCAACCAAACCGTTACTACCTCCACCCCCGGTAATTTCGCCTCCCCCTCCCGCCCCTTTTGTCCCATCGGACCTCTACATTTCCATGATGAGCGGCCTCGCGATGGCGAACATGCCGCAAACGATGCAAGTAGCTGCTGCTGCAGACCCAATGGCCGCATTTCAACTCGCTCAGATGTATTTCGCACCACCTTCGGCCTTCCCCTTGCCCCCTTTTCCGTTTGCGCCTCCACAACCTGACCTAACCGCCCAGCCGCAGCCTCTCACCCCTAAACTTCCTCCTAAACCAGTCTCTAACTCTACCACGAAGTCAAACACCAAGTTAACCCCTGCTTCCCCTCCCTCCCCTTCGTCCGTACTTCGGGGGGATAATCTGAAACTCACCCCTATCTCAATTTCCACCTCAACCCCAGATCCCTCCTCTGCGACTATAGAGATGGACCCCCTGGTCCTGAAGCAGAAACGCCAAGCCCGCAAACACAACATCGGGTGGATCCCGGAACCCGGGTTCCCGGACAGGGGAACCTTCGACTTCGTTCAAACGATGCACTACCCTCACAGGTCTTCTTCCGACGATTTCACTCAACCCGACCCACAGCGCTCGCTGGTCATGGAAGATCTCCCTCACGATTGCAGGACCACGGAGTTTGTCAGGTCTTGGAGCGACCAATTCTCGGCAATCGCGGTACACTTGAATGGCGGCAGGAAGGCGTTGATTGAGTTCCCGTCGAAGGAGGTAGCGGAGGAGGCGTACGATAGCCCAAGGTTGCGCGATGGGTTGTATAAGAGGGCTGGGCACGTCAGAGTGTTTTGGTATAGGCCCCAGATGGAGGGTGTTGCCTCCCCGACGTCCACCACGAGCGGAAACACGGGTACCACTGGGGATGTGGAGGACGTTCTGACCGACGCAACCTACACTAGCATCACCTCTGCGCCCGAAGAACCTGTTTCCACGGACATCGGCGATCCAGCTCCGCCGGCAGAAACCGCAGATGTCGGGGGAACGAGTCAATCCAAGGGGAAGGGGAAGGAATCGTCTCTGCCAACACCAGGACGCGGCTTGCTAGATGTCGGCCTTCCCATGCGACCCTCGACGGCTCCCACGTTCGCCCCGCGACCGGAATCACCTTTTGTAAACATACCCTCTATCAACGCTGATCAAGAAGAACAAAGACAACGATCGGGTTCGGTGGACCGGACCACCAACGGATCCCTAAGAGGGTATGAGCACACATCCTCACGTCCACCCGTTTCGCCTCCCCTATTTGTGTCACCGATCCCTTGTAACATGGTTTCATCCCCCCACCTTCGCTCGCTCTCGCCAGAAACCATTCAAAGAAAACGAACGCCAGCTGGATCCCCACCTCCACTCAGGTACCCCAGTCCGACCCCGGAAATGGCAAACCACGCGGGCAGGGTACCTTCCCTGAGTGAAGGAACTTCAGCCCACAGCACCCCGTCTCCTACTTTCTCTTCTGAATCGTCTGTGACGGGGGATTCGTCCTTGGAGCAGCAACTACGGATGAGGCTATTGGCGATGAAAAAGACCAGGAATGCGAGTAGGAGTAGCGAACAGTCTTCACAGACATCGACTCCGTCCACGGTCGTTGACCCCGAGCCTGATACCCTTTTTCAGGTGGTCTCGCCTCCGCCTATATCACAGACCCCCGACGGCATTGCGATTTCGGAGAGCCTGGAGTTGCTTGCAACTTCATTCATAACCGATGCCATACAAGCTGCTCAGGGGTTACCTAGCGAACCGGAGAGGTTCGACACTGCCATAAAGTCACGCTTAAGCAAGAAGCGGGGATCTAGTGATGCATTTGGGTCGTCGGCGGACATCGCTTTCAAGCGGCAGCGACTCGCTCAGCAGATCGAGGAATCAAAACGGATCATGGAGCTATGGAAAGCTGCCAGAACTAGGGAGGAAAGGAACCAAATCTATGCACTGTGGGAGGAATCGAATCGGTTTGTCCCACCGACTCGTATTGATTGTGCGCTCATGTTACTTCATGACCCCTTTTTTCACTGGTATTTTTAGGTCCGTGGAGTTGCTTTCGAAGCCCACAGTTGCGCCCTTCCAGTGGCCATGCTACGCGGAAAGGTGCCTTATTATCGACAGCGACGATGAGGACGAGCCGATGGACCTGTCTTGATCGACAAATGGTCTCAGTGTTCCCCTTTGTCGCACTTTTGTTGAGTTTATTTCTGTCGCACCTCCTGGTTGCGTGATGTTCGCACGGTTATCGTTATCTCATTGCATCTCTACTGCGCTTCTCCAGCTCTCGCAGCTGCCTGCTTTTCTTGAGTCTGCATCATTATTCCCAACCATAATTTGCTTTTCTTTGTGTTTTATCTTCTGCTACTCTGTGGTTGGTTTGCCCAGTGGTTGTCTCGGCCCGGATTGGTTTACCCATCATGCATCGTGCCGCATTATACCCTCAGATCAGCTCGGATCACTCCCTTTCAATCGTGGGGTGGTATTTTTTCGAGCTTCGTCCAGTGGCCATTCGCCGTCGATGGGCTGCGGACTGTACGTTCTGGGTATATTTAAGTACCGTTTACATTTAGCCCATAGGGTTAGTCTAGTGTCGGAATGTATATCTGGATCAGTCAGAGGAGCTCATGACAGGCTGGCAGTTCCCATATACGGAGTGTATCGTACAGCCTGAGCGACCATCGGACGTTTGGGCGGTCCGAAAACAGACAGAGATTGATATCCCCACAACAGTCACCGTCCCTTGTTCCCCTACCGCCATGAGTGCGTCCCTTGCTTTCGACCCTGCTGAAAACCAAAGTTGACTCGACATATCAGCTGCTACGTGTGATCCTGGTTGGGAATGGGCCTCCAATTCTTTGGGTCAGAACCCTTGTACCATTGCCGGCGCCCTCGAGGCACCATGCAGAGGGTTATGTACGTCCCCGCGTTTACTGTACCCCCTCGATATGTAATTCAAGTCACGAGCAGCTTCGTATACTCTGGGTCCTCTCAACGACACGAACTACGTCGTGCCTCAGGCGGGTTCGGCACTCAGCTGCGAATGCAACACCGTCATGTACTCGTACGTCGCCAACGCCCCTGTCCTTTTTGCTGTTTTCACGCTTCACGAGGGCGGTATGGCTGACTATTTGCGTTCCGCTGCGTGATATAGGCTTTTCATGGTGTGTACTGTCTGTCAGGGAGAGCTATCTCAAAGGTATTCCACTCTGTTCCTCACCCACCTGTTGGTCAATCGCAGTCGTGACCCTCGCTGACCCACTCCCTCTCCCTGTTCCCACATAGGTGGACTTTCTGGAGCACGAATTGTGGGGCTGTTTATGTCACTGAGTATGCTGTGTTTCTCGAAACCCCGATCGTCCTTTTTCCGATTGACGCCGATTTTATCTCTGATGGCATTGATCCAGATATCCAGAAAGTACGTGATAAACTTCGCCATTCGTTCAGTCCGAGTAGCGCGCGGAGGGGTGTCTGGGGAAATTGATCACTGATTGCCCCCTTTTTTTTCTAGGTATTCCTGGCGGGACTAGTATACCACACTGGGCGTACCTCAACGTCACAACGACTGACGTGTGGGATCCGGTCGCTGCCAGGGCCGTCGTAGGTCAGTTCCCAGCCCATTTTTAAAGGTGTTCCTTTCGTCAACCATCGTGTCTTTGCAGGCCAACCGGAATCTACTGCTTCAAAGCCCCCTGTATCCACCCTTTCGATTCCGACAGGCACGAGTAGTTCTGGTACCCTCCTTCCAACGAATATTTCCAGTAACTCTGGAGGTACCAACGCTGGTGCCATCGCTGGAGGTGTCGTGGGAGGTCTCGCCGGTATCGGTATACTCGCTGCTCTCGTCGTTTGGTTCGTCATGAAGAAGAAGCGTTCTAAGGTCGCACCTTCCAGCGCTTTCCTCAACAATTACACCCCCCCGAACAACTACCCCAAGTATGAGCCTCCGCCGGTCACTCCGGGACCATTGAGCCCATTGAGCCCACCGCAGATGACCTATAACCCGTCCGACCCCTCGACGTTTCCCTCTGCGTTTGATGATCCTTCGATTGGTGGAACTACCGCTTACCCTCAGACCTTGTACGATCCTCATGCTCCGAGGAGAGGTCAATACAGCGGTGCTGCCGAAGTTTGAGCCGGTTTCCTTTTACCCTGCATCATTTGACTTTTTTTTCCGTTCCTTCTCACTTGGTTTAGTACATAGTTATGACCCTATTTACTTACCCCCATTTTGAGGCTTCCCGAGATACGGTAGCAGTCGACAACAGTTTGAACTTTCCGCATCCCATCGACATGTTTCTACGTACCTGCTTCTTTTCGATCACCATTTAACTTGTACTTTGCTGTGTTTATCGTTTTCGGCCTGAGTATTTATACTATGCGGAGATTCTCAAGCGAATAACATGATTCGAGGATTAGGCTACCCGAGCTCAGCGCGAGTTGCATCGAGACTCGATTATTGCCACGGGTTTACAAGTTTACACGTGTACGTGAGGAAGGAATGAAAATAATGAACGAGTGAGACGAATGTAGGCGTGGGTTGGGTACGATAAGGTCGGAGCAAATGCCGGTATGTGATGCTACAGTCCCCAGAAGAAACAACATAAAATCAAAGAACGAGGCATGGAGGGGTCCTCACGGCGTGTCACGGGTTTAATTGCTGGTACACCTCAAAGTACGTTGTGTACTCTTCTGGTGTCATCATCTCTTGGTGTTCTTCTGTGATAGTTGAGAACGATATAGGTTCTCCATTCACTGTACGGTAAAATTATGAGTCAACACCACGGAAATGAGAGAGTTAATACCGGAAGGAACGATAGCGTACCGTAAACGATCGGGTCTTGCCCTTGTGGTAGAGGGACCCCCACATCCAGTGGCCGTTCCTTCACCAGTGCCTCCAACAGAGGCGTCGCAGACGCAATAATGGGACCAGACGCTGGATTGTCGTAACCAAGCTTAACCACTTTCTTGCCCGAATTCGAGGTCGAGAACCCGACGTCTTCCGTGCTCCTTGATCGCTTCCTGTACTCGTTTAGCGAGTTGAGGTATTCGATGGACGGTTTGACGTCTTCTTCCTCTTCGCCGAAGTCGCTCCCGCCTGTTTCCAGTACCGGTGTGGGTTGAGAGGAGGCTGCGAGGGATGCGTAGTACTGATCATAGACTAGTAGACCACGGCAAACGTTAGCCTCGCCCCGCGAACGGAAGAGGGAGACTCTCACAATCGTGCTCTCGCTGTTGCTGCGATATGACCGGTTTCACATCTTCCTGCTTGACTTCCAAATACGGCTGATCTACGTTCCTCTGCAAACTCTTCGTTCCCAAGCTCCTGAGAATGTCCTCATTCGACGAAGGTGCCGTCACCGCCGCTGCCTCGGCATTCCTCGCGCTTTCCGCGATACCGAGCGCCGTCAAATCCCCAGATATCGTACTCTTTAAATGCCACGAGGGTAGGATATTCTGTTGTCGTTTGGCTTCCGCGGCTTCTTGACGTTCCCGTCTCCGGGTGGCTTCGTCTTTGTCTGTAGCCATCTCGATCGCAATCCCATCGTCCTTATGCTGACCGGGCGTCGAACCGGCTATCTTGAGACCGTCTCCGGTTGTGGCTTCGCCGGAACGTTGTTGAGCTGCTTCTTGGATATGCTGTTTGATCCAAGTCACGACATCGAAACTTGAGAGGGGCGCGCCCGGGCCCAAGATCAGTCCCTCTGTAGGGTATGGAGATGGTCGGAAGACTCACGCAGGGAGAATCATCTCTTCCGTCTTTCGTAACCCCTCACGAATGAACCTCATTTGAAAGTTGAAACGTTGCATTCGGTCTTGATTACCCTTTGCGGTGTCTGCGCTCTCGTTATCGATGAGTTCGGCGCGGCAAATGTCGCAAATAAAGGCTCCAAGATTGAAATCGATTAACCGATCCACTTCGAGCGTCGAGAACGATTTTCCGCATTGAGGGCAGACGTAACCTTTGCTGTCGAGTTCCTATCCGACGTTTTTAGCACATCTGAGAGCGAAAGAAGGAAACCTGGGGGAAACACACGTTCCGCAGACCGGTATCGATTATCCTTCGCATTTCCGCCACACGCCACTTGACGACATTGCAAAAGTGCTGGTAGTCAATGTAATAGTACTGCCGACCGACCGAGCGCTGTGCGCCCTCTTTGAGTTCGTTTTGGCGGTGTCTGTGCATAGCGAGTTTGGTGTATCCGACGGTTTTTAGGATGGGTGAACGTACGTTCTGACGAGACCAGCTTTGTCAAGCACCGTCACCAACTTCGTGAGCTCCTTAAGTTGAAGGCCCAAACGTCCTGCAAGGTCGTCGTCTTTGAGACTATTGGGGTTGAATGCTGTTTTACAACCGAGTGCTGTGTCAGGGACTATACTTACACGGGGTTCCTCGCGAGTTGATCCATAATAATTGTGAATTTTGGCTCGTAAAAGGCTCGAGAGACGTATTGGACGAGGAGACGGAGGGTGTCCTGATCCTCCTTTGTGGCCATTTTGGAGAGGGAGGGAGATGCGGCGGGAGTCAGCCACCACCGAAGAAGACGAAGAGGCGCGTAAGATCGGGACTGCAGTTCAAACAGGCCTAAGCAGGCTCACGCTTCTCTTTCCTTCACCACTATCTCCATCTCTACCCCACACCCCCACACTCTCGTTCTTTGGATGGGAGCACCGTACTGGTCCCTTGTCGTGACCGTATTCGAGGTGAGCTCGCTCTCAGATGCCTCACCCCTGTCTTCCTGCGTCCTAGAGGACTGATTATCTAGTAGTCCATTCTCGAAGTATTTATTCTCTGCGTTGCCGGCTACATTCTCGCGAAACACGGCATTCTAGACAAGAAGACTCAGAGGGTGCGCAGTTTGGTTATCAGTCGCTCCATATACCTGATACTGTGCGAGTAGCAACTCAACCGTCTCAATGTTTCCCTCTTCACACCATCTCTTCTCTTCTCAAAGGTCGCGTTTTTCCTGACACCCCGTATGTCTCCTCCTTTGCCGGGTTTGTGCGCAGGTACTCACACAATGTCACAGAGAAGCTGCGGGAACTATGGGTCATCCCGATATTCTTTATAATCGTGACTGTGCTCTCCATGGCTGTGGCCTTTCTCCTTGGCTGGGCCTCGCAACTCAAGCGGTCCCAAAGGAGTTTTGCGGTCGCGGCTTCGATGTTCATGAACTCCAACTCCCTTCCTATCGCCCTCATGCAAAGTCTTGTCGTAACCGTTCCCGCACTCCGATGGGAAGCAGATGACGACAAAAACTCGATGCTTGCGCGTGCTTTGACCTACCTCGTTCTCTACAGTACTCTTGGCATGGTGGTCCGTTGGAGTTATGGCGTGCGACTGCTGTCACAGGCTGATCCAGAAGGCGCGGAGAATGGTCCCATCGCGGACGAGCCGACGGGACCCGAAGATGGACTCGAGGAGCAGCCGTTACACAATTCAGATCCGTCTGATTGCGAAAACGCCCCCAACGTCAAAGTCTTGAGCGCCCCACCACTTCTAGGCATGCCCCGAAGGAAAACCATTGCCAACGTCTTCTACTCGTTCCCAAATACCCCTACTCGGTCGGTGTTTCGGCTCCCAGATCACTCCAGCAATTTCCAGACTCCCTGTGTATCTGATGAAGGCGATGACGAGGACGATGATGAGGACGACGAACTCCCACGCGCTCGCCACATTACGGAACCCACGCGGTCTAGGCTGCACTCGATTCTCAGGAGGACCAAACGAAGGATAGTCAAATCGGCCGGGGCGCTTAACGAGTTTATGACCATGCCACTCTGGGCTGCGCTCGCATCCTTCGTCGTGGCATCTGTCTCACCGCTGCAAGAGTTCCTGAAGAATGACGTCCAGCCCATCAAGGGAGCACTCAACAATGCCGGGAACTGCTCCATTCCGTTGACTCTTGTGGTCCTTGGTGCTTACTTCTATACGCCACCTCCTGAAGAAAGCGAGGACGCTGCCCTCCGCCGAGAGAGCACGCACAGTGATTCCACTCTGTCGTTTGCGGGCAGCATTCGAAGTATGCTCAAGCTCACCAACACTTCGAGGGGTAAACGAAGATCCAATGGTTCCAAATCCAAGGCGGGGGAGACCAAGACCGTGATTATAGCGATTGTGTCGAGGATGATCATCACGCCCGCCTTGCTGATGCCCTTGATCATTTTTTGTGCCAAGTACGATTGGCACGAGGTGTTTTCCGAGTAAGCTCCATGCTCACTCCCAAATCCCAGGCCGCCCTGACGCACGTTCGTTATTGCACAGTCCCGTGTTTATCGTATCAAACGTGCTTTTGGTGTCATCCCCGCCCGCTTTGACGCTTGCCCAGGTGCGTCGATCGCCCGCTCACTCTTGTCGATCACTCAAACTCACTTGGATCTAGATCACTCAAGCTGCTTCGGGAGACGCATTTGAGCGCCTTATCAGCAAGACAATCTTCTGGTCCTACTGTGTGCTCACACCTCCGCTGACCATCTTATACGTTGTGATTGGCCTTAAGCTGACCCGGATATAACCCCGAGACCACTCAAGGTTTTTTATCAACGCGATGGACAGGACAATTTATATCCGCGCATATGCACCTTTTCTGCCCTTTTTCCCCTCTCTCCGTGGTTGTTTTCTTGCTGAAGAGGCTGTATATACAAGTTGCTTTCTTTACTACATTTCGTGACACCCGTAGAAGCGCTCCCTCCACATCTCCACACCTGCTCGTATTAACTACAGCACCTCCCTTCCGTTTATTGGGTTCAGTTGTTCATATAACGTTAACATTTCCACACCCACCCTCCCAACCGCTTTTCCTCCCTCAACCTGTCCTGCGCCTGAGTGAAGATTTAGAGTAGATAGAGTTAAGGTACTCGATTGTACGTTGTTTTGTTTTGTTTTTTCGCGCAGGAGATGGACGTCCGACAGTCAAATGCTCAAACTGATTGCACACGACCAAGTTGGTAATTTGTTTTCCTTTTCTGTCGAACACATAGTCATCCCAGGCCGACCTTCGGGCGTTCGCCGTCAGGCAGTAAATCTTGTACACAACCCCTCATGGTAAGGAACTCCGTAGCTGTGGGGAGGGGGGCGTCCAAAGTTTCACTTGTGGTGCACCGACAGCGCCTGTGCCTTCCTGAGGGGTGGGACGGAACCGTCCATGAGGTCCCGAGCGACAGTAGCGCATCGCAATCACGGTAAACCCGCTGTGACCCCTCTAGCAAATGACAACACAAATCAGGGTGTTACCTCCCATACTATACTCTACAATCAGAGAAAAATCGAGGGAATCTACGGTAATAATCACACATGAGGTATCAAGAAAGAAACAACCCATAACACAAATCCCACCACCGCATTCTAAATGCCAAACAACCCGACCCAAGAGAGGAAAACGGCGAAGAGGACACACAAGCCCCACGAGAAAACCTTGTGACCGTTCGTCGAACGAACCTTGACGCCTCCAACGCTCCGTATCACGGCTCCAAACCCGCTGGTGCCGTAATCGACAGGGACGAGCGACGCAACATTCTCAAACTGAACCATATACCAACACACCTCCCGACCCGCCCCCACCAGTAACGGGACCTTGACCCCAGTCAACCACCCTAATCCGTCCAACAGCCGATCCCAAACCGAGGCAGTGAAATCTGGAGGTGGAGGGGGGACGTAGTCGTGTTTCTCCGCTTCGAGTTGGATGGGAACGTGGGGAGCGTGTATCGAGAGTCGACCGATACCGATGATTTCTGTGTGTCCGCTTGCGATGGCCGAGTTAATCGTAGCGTATGTCCTGAACCCGCCGGTGAGTACGATGAGGGGGGTGGTGGGACCTTTAGGCAGAGATTCGTGAATCTTTCTCGAAAATTGCGAAAAGAATACTTGGCGCTTTGACGCCGACGCCGCGAATTCTACAAAGTAATCCCGTTAGTATCACAGTCAATTGCTGTATTTCCAGGAAGGTGGGATAGAAGTATATAGATCCACGAACCCGGGCTCTCGTAATCTCCGCCGGAAATCTCCAAAAAGTCGATGAGACCCCAACTGGCGATATCCCTGACGTGTTGCAAAGCTTTCTCGTCACTCGTCGCGACTGCCTTCCTGTCAACGAAATCCGCAGAGTTGAGCTTGGCCCCGACGACGAAATCCTTGGGCACATTTCGGCGGACTTCGGTGATTATCCGACGAAGTAGGTGTAACTTCTCCCCGTACTCGTCCGTGCGTCGATTGCTCTACTCGCCGTGGTGCGGGGGTCAGCGCGAGAGAGTTTGACGAAACCTCAAGTAATTTCATACCTTCTCCGAGATGAATTGACTTAGCAGGTCTAGTGTCCTCGATCGATCAGTCTGCATATCCGCTGTGAAGAGCGAGTACTTACACCCATGACCAGCGTGAAGTTCAACCCCGTCAAACCCTGCCTCGTGAGCGATCTTAGCGCTGAGCACGAAGCGCTCCACGAGATGATCAATCTCAGGAATGGTCATCTCCCTGGGGGTGCTGAACAGGACGTGGTAAAGTAACTGGGGAAAGAACCCCTGCTCCCTCGCTCCAAGGCGGACAGAACTCGGAGCAAGCGGAGCGTTCCAAGGTAAGCGTCCCGAGATCCAATTCGCGGCTTGTCTCCCGGAATGGGACAGTTGCATTATGGCCAAAGCTCGATGCGAAGAGTCGACGGTCCCGTCTGGACCCCCGTGAATCGCCTCAGCGAGGTCTTTGAACGGCCGAAGCGTGGCTTCGTTGAGGACGTCGGGTATGACCATGTCTCTTCCGAGGGTCAGGTGATATTTATCGACTTGGATGTTCCCGGTGAGGACGAATCCCCATCGTCCTTTACCCCAATTCTTGTACATCTCAATGTGCGCGGCGGTAGGAGGACCACCTCGAAAGTTCGCTGCATGTTCGTACATCGAAGCCTACCAACAAGAAACGCGCGATGGTCACGAGTCAACGGGTTTCCCTGTTATCATGCGAGGTAATCGTACCTTCATGAGTCTATTCTGTGCTTGTCTTCCACACGGGAGTCGGATGGGGGCGAATACGTGGTCGACTTGAGTTTCGGTCATGGCCGTTCAAATCCTCAAGGGGCTGACAGGTCGGGGAGATAGGAAAAGAGAGAGAGAGAGAGAGAGAGAGAGAGAGAGAGAGAGAGAAGGGGGGTGAGTGATAGGTACATGTTCCGGGTTCCTAGGTGAACAAGATAAGCATCTTTCGCCAAATGGTTGTGGTTGTGTTTTCGCTTGATCTGGTTGAGTCTCACGGTTCCAGCCCCCCGGCGATCGACAGGCTCCGACTGTGCGAAACTTGCGTTTGGTCCTCATTTCCATTTTCGCATCCGGAGGGAGATTTTACATCAATACCCCGAAGGGTGATACACAAGTCGGACACCCACCAACCCCGTTCACCACGACCGTGGTACGCTTCAACTCCTGGAAATCTCTACAATCGCAATTCCTCCAATGTTTACTCGCAGTCGGGGAATCCCAGTGACCCATATCCCATCCAATCAGGATGGCAACATCTGAAGTGGAACGATTTGTCGATAGCCAACAGCCCGTCAATTTCCTCATCAGAAAGGTCAATCAGCTTCATGTTCGCTGCCAGATTCGGCATGTTTTCGTCGGTCAATCAATCCTTCCGTCTCAAAAAGATACAGATACGGGCACTTACCACGGATGCGTTCCGGGGTCACGCTTTTGGAAAGAACGCATGTCTGGTCCAAGTTCGCCCAGAGACCGACCAAGACGGTGTAGGGGGATACACCCTTCTTCTCCGCGACCTCCTTCACGACTTCGTTGTCGGCGAGGGGAGCACCGGTGGATCCAAGTGGGGAGTAAGCCGTGATTGCGATCCCTTTTGACTGGGAGAATTTCACGAGCTCCATCTGAGCACATGAAGGGTGAAGCTCGATTTGGTTCATTGCTGGGGTGATGGTTGCGTGTTTCAAGAGCCTCTCGAGGTAGCTCAAACTCTAGTTGGAGACCCCGATGGCCTTGATCTTATCAGGATTCTCCTTATAGATCTTCTCGACCTCCTTGTAGACGTCCAACCAGTCGATCTCTCTGTCGGGCTTTTCATCCTGCGAGATTCATCATCAGGTATCTTCTCTCAACTGGTACAAACCACACGTCGCCCCACATACCTTGGTCAGGGGAGCAGGCCAATACAACAACCCTACACCGCACAGGAAAACTCAAAAAAAAAACCCGCTTCAATCAGATCGCCGAAGCGCAGAACACGCACAAAGATCAAGGTAAGAAGTATCCAACTGTTTCAGCGAATACTCCAAGGCCGCCTTAGGGTCCCTCATATCCGGAGGATTCAACTTGGTAGTCAAAAATATCTCTTCACGGGGAACGCCAGACAACTTGATCCCTTCCTCAACCTCTTTCTCGTTCTCGTACGCAGTAGCGGTTATCAATCGTAACGGCGCAAGGGCGCCAGTCCCCGACTCCCCATCGCTGAATAATTTTCACGACTCAACGAACGCTGATCATGATCGTAAAATATGTACAGCCGCTCGCGATTCTATGGGATGAGTCTGGTCTTGAAGGGACCGAAGCGAGAGGCGGTAAACGCGGCGTATGGTGTGTAAGACAACCAATGGTTGCATGCCTTCGCATCGCACTATCTATGATGATAACCGAGATTGATATGGGGAAAAGGTCGCGACATCTAGAAGTCTGTCCAACTTCCGAGCTGTATATACAAAA